>ERZ773133.3163-NODE-3163-length-13187-cov-4.354935_pt1 | contig 13187 bp, 9 predicted proteins | sample MGYA00580861_ERZ773133 | MGnify/ENA primary metagenome ERZ773133 (study PRJEB29015, sample SAMEA2737844) | human gut metagenome | biome: human gut; feature: human-associated habitat; material: faeces | place: China | collected 2012 ...
GCTTAACAATGCTGGCCTCGATTGCCAACATGTTCATCGGAAATTGCTTCGAAAATCGAACTAAGGTGAGCTTCGTCTAGGATAACTGTATCTATTGGGGAGGAAATTGATTGATTAGGCCCCAATCAACTCCTCCTGAATGGAAAATTTCGGCCAGATCCTTTGAAAATTAAGTCTCTAAAGGCCATTGGGAAGAATCAAGCATTTTACAGAGCTTCCTTAGTTATTGATTAAGAAAAAATATATTTTTCTAATTGAGCTCTCTAAGATCAATTCATCTCAGAGAGCTTTTTTCTCAATTAGTTTTGTAATAAACGATGAGCCGAGAATCAACACCCGCTAATAATGAAAATTAACGCCAAGAATTTCTTGTTTTTATAGACAAAATGCCTAATTTTTGGGTGAAAAGCTATTCAAAAATTAAGGAAAACCCCAAGGCAACTTTAGTTAAGAATCTTTATCATTTACGGAAGTCTCTCCCCAAAAAATGAGACCTCTCCCTTTAGAGGACACAATTTATGACTTCTATTTCTAGACGTTCTTTTCTTGCCGTAGCCGCGGCCTCAGGTGCCGCAGCCCTTTCCAACACTGTGTCGGCACAAGAAAAACCCAGTGTTTCAGAAAAATTTAAAGATTATCCTGCTGGAGCTAAAAGCGCTGCCAAATACCCAGCATTGCCGGAGCCGCTTCCTGACCTTAGCCTAACAGAGACTTTCTCTCTCGGAAAATCTCCGCTAAACGAAGGATCATGCATTACGGCATGTCACTGGGGCATCGTCCGTCCTCAGGTTCGCGGCGGAAAAATGGTGGCACTTCACCCGTTTGAGTACGACTACGCGCCTTCTCAGAATATTAACGGTCTTTGCAATTTGCCTTATTCTGCCTCAAGAATCCATTATCCGATGGTCAGGGAAAGTTACTTAAAAGATGGTCCCGCCTCTCGAGAAAAACGCGGCACTGACCGCTGGGTAAGAGTTTCGTGGGATCAAGCGTTAGATTTGGTCGCCAATGAGCTGAAACGTATTTACGCTGATTTCGGCCCGAGCGCGATGTTCGGTCGTTCTTACGGTTGGATGTCCAGCGGTAAGGTCAATGCGGCCATAAATTTGCAGCAGCGCTTACTCAACCTTTGCGGCGGATTCATCCAAACCACTAACAGCTATTCAACGGCAGCCATTGGCCGTATCTTGCCCTATGTGGTCGGCATGTCGGACCCCACCTCCACGAGCTGGGATAATGTTCTTAAAAACAGTAAACGTGTTGTCCTTTGGGGAGCAGACCCCCTCGTCACAAATGATATTGATTGGGTAACTACTCTGCATAACGCTGCCGGTTACTTTAGAGCCCTCAAAGATTCCGGCATCAAAACCATCTCCATCAACCCTATTGCTACAGACACCGCAGAATATCTCAACAGTGAATGGATTGCACCGATTCCGGGTACTGACTGTGCATTGATGCTAGGCATGATCCACGAGCTGGAAAAGACCGGGAAATGTGATCACAACTTCATCAATAAGTACACCTCCGGTTGGAAAGAATTCAATGCGTACGTAATGGGTAAAACTGACGGTATTGAGAAAACTCCTGCTTGGGCATCCAAAGTGACAGGTGTCCCTGAATCAAGAATCAAATCTTTAGCACACGAGCTTCAAGAAAACCGCACTATGATCATGATGGGCTGGGGGATTCAGCGCATTCAATACGGCGAACAGCCCCATTGGATGGGTTTTGCCTTAGCATCAGCCTTAGGGCAGATCGGATTGCCTGGAGGCGGGATAGGGACAAATTATCAATATTCAAGCGGAGGATCCCCTGCTGCTTACGGTCCTTTTGTCGGAGGCGTGCCTGCTTCGGTCGAACCTGTCCTTCCTTACAACAAGGCCTGGAAAGGCAGCAAGGTAATCCCTGTCGCCCGCTTTGTAGACTGCTTCCTGCATCCAGGAAAAACGATCGACTTCAACGGAACAAAGGTCACTTATCCTGAAGTTAAGATGGTAATGTGGGCCGGCGGCAACCCCTTCGCTCATCAGCCTTCGACAAATCAACTGCTGGAAGCATGGAAGATTCCTGAGACTGTCGTAGTAACAGACACGTGCTGGACTGCTACTGCTCGCCATGCGGACATTGTCTTACCCGCTGCAACCCAGTTCGAACATAACGATATTACCAATATCGGAACTTATTCCAATGACGGTATCGTTGCGATGCAGCAGGCAATCGAGCCTCAATATGAATCTAAGCCCGACTATTGGATCTTCAGTGAATTAGCCAAACGAATGGGGTGCGGAGACCAATTCACAGAGGGAAGAAGCGAAATGGATTGGATTAAGTTCATTTACGAGCAGTCCAGGAAGTTCGGAGCACAGATGGGAGTCAAGCTGCCATCCTTTGAAAACTTCTGGAAGAAAGGCTACTTCCTCTATGACGTGCGTCCGCAGGAAAGAGACTATGTTGCATTCGCTAATTTCCGCAAGAACCCGAAGAGAAATTCTCTTGGTACGGAAAGCGGCTTAATTCAGATTTACAGTCCCAAGATAGCAAGTTACGGTTACAAGAGCTGTTTAGGTCATCCGAGTTATTTAGAGCCGACCGAGGGCCTCAATACACCTAACAAGAAATATCCGCTTGCATATATGGCCTGTAAGAGTCGCTATCGTATGCACAGCCAGCTTGACGGTACTTCCAGCCATGATTTTGCAAATATTTTGAAGCGCGAACCGATCTGGATCAATCCGGAAAACGCAAAATCACTCGGTATTGAAGACGGAGATATCGTTCTGGTTAAAAATGACCGCGGTGCGCTACTAGCCGGTGCTTATGTCACGGACAGAATCAGAAAAGACACGGTTGTTGTTCATCACGGTGCCTGGTATGAGCCCGTCAAGATGACTGACGGCACTTTATTGGACATTCATGGCAACTCCAATACATTGACTATGGATATTCCTACATCTGATTTAGCTTGCGGCAATGTTGCCTCTTCAGGTCTTGTCAGCGTAACTAAATACACAGGAAAACTGTCGGAAATCAAAGTCTGGGATCAGCCTGAAACTGTCAATCAATAACCTCATTTACTAATCAGACGCCCGGCAACTTGCCGGGCGCATTTTTTAGTCGTCCATGTTTTTTGCAAAATTAGATATAACGGCAAACATGATCAACAGCGATATCAGAAAAGCCTAAAGCCTCTGCTTTTGTTACCTTGCCGCCGGCGACTTCCAACACTTCTTTCAGGATTCTCTCCCCGGCCTGGTTAATCGTTTCTTCTCCCTCCAAAATACCGGAAACATCAATATCCATATTGTCCTTCATCCGCTCGGCCGTTAACGGATTACCGGTAACCTTAATCACAGGCGCTAAAGCATGTCCCGTCGGTGTTCCGCGACCGGTTGTAAAAACAACAATCGTTGCACCTCCGGCGACCATGCTCGTAACGGAAGAAATGTCATATCCCGGCGTATCCATAATGAGTGCGCCTTTCTTAGTGGGCCTAGCCGCTTCCTGAAGGACCTCGGATACCGGACGTGTTCCACCCTTGTGAATACAGCCGAGACTTTTTTCTTCGATCGTCGACAAGCCTCCGACTTTGTTGCAGGGTATCGGCTGACCGGTGCGACAATCTTGTCCGGCAAGCGCAAGATGCTTTTCGTAGTCTTCGCAGATGCGAATAATCTGATCGTGAATTTCCGGTGTTTCGCCGCGCTTCGCAAGAACGTGCTCGGCACCGATAAATTCCACGGTTTCGCTCATCATCGTCGTGCCGCCTAAGTCATAGATTCTGTCGGCCATATTTCCGACCGCGGGATTCGAGGCGATCCCGCTGGTTGCGTCTGAACCGCCGCATTCAATGGCAACAAATAAATCAGAAGCATCGCACTCTACTTTTTGCTGCTTGCTTGCCTCTTCAACCATTTTGCGGGCCGCTTCAACGGCAAGAGCTGCTGTTTTGATCGTTCCGCCTTCTTCTTGGATTCCGAAAGAAACGACAGGCTTATCAGACAACTTGCGAATTTTATCTGCCAGCTCTTTATGGCCAACCGTCTCACAGCCAAGTCCGATGACGACAACGCCGAAAACGTTCGCGTTAAGCGCAAATCCTGTCAGCACCCGCTGTGTCATTTCTGTATTGGCAGTGACATCAGAGCAGCCGACATTAATGATGACGTTTTTAGTACCTAAGACTTGAGAGGCAACTACGCGGCAAGTTTCTGAAGCGCACGCGCAGGAAGGAAGAATGAGAACGTGATTACGCACACCAACAGAGCCGTCTTTGCGTTTGAATCCTAGAAATTTCATTTTTGTTCTCCTTCTATGACGTACTCATCAGCATAGGAACGCGGCTGGCTCGCGATATTGAGATGATTTACCAGCGTTCCCTTAGGAATAAACACAGTCGCATTGCCGATAACTTCACCGTACTTGAAAACCTCTTCGCCTTCCTGGATATCGGTCAAAGCAATCTTGTTGCAGAAAGGAATCGAACTTTCTGCTTTGATAAAACTTCTAGAACCGTCGGAATCAATGATTTCGACTTCTTCTCCGGCTTTGACTTCTGAGGTACAGACTGCCGTATTGTCTTTGGGATGAATGTGGAGCGCCTTGGACATTTGAGCCTTTATTTTTTTGTAGAAACAATGAAATTGACAGCTCGATCATTTTAGAACTGACTAGAAAATCTGAAGTCTCCGTATTTTTCTCTAGTTCTAAGAAGAAAATTAGGGGGATTTAACGAGTTGATTTTGAAAACACACCTCTTTTTTCTTTATTGAAGAAAAACAGAAGGAAATAATGGGGTAATTTCATCGGCAAATGAAAATTAGTCTAAAACTTTCTTAATTATTTGTTTTTGTTCAAAAAATGAATAACAAAACTCGTTAGCACACAAGGGACTTAACCCTAATTGTCTCTTTTGTACGAAAGCGTAAACTGAAATCACCTACTTCCAAGGAGAACAGGATGACACTCAACAGAAGATCATTTCTTGTTGGGGGTGCAGCCTCTGCTGCCGCCTCCATTTCCACATTTGCTCATGCAGCCAATCCTTGCTCGACACCCACCACTTGGGATAAAACCTATGACATCATTGTCATCGGCTCCGGCGGTGCCGGCCTTTCTGCAGGCATAGTCGCTAAGGAAAAAGGCGCAAATGCTGTCGTTTTGGAAAAACTTTCCATTCCAGGCGGCAATACTATGGTTAGCGGAGGCGGCTTAAATGCAGCTGTAGAAGCAGATTACAAGAAAGCAGGCATTGAGGATTCTCCTCAGCTCCATACCAAACAAACGATGGCTGCGGGCGATTACCGTGCCGACCCTGCTCTCGTCGCCACATTGTGCGAAAACGTTCCTCAGAGCGTCGAATGGCTTAAGAAAGTTGGCGTTCAGTTCAAACCAGGCATCTACCAGATCTATGGCGGTCTGTGGCCACGCTGCCGCAATCCTGTGGGTCAGAGCGGCGGAGACTACATCAAAGCTTGCATGAACTACGCCAACAAGATTGGTCTTCCGGTTTTGACTAACCACAAAGTCGTCGGAATCATTCGTGAAAAACCGGACTCCGGCCGTGTCTTGGGTGTTGAAGTTGAACTCAAAGACGGCAAAAAGGAGTTTTGGAAAGCCAACAAGGCTGTCGTTGCCGCAGCAGGCGGCTTCGCTGCAAACCCGACAATGTGCTCGTACTTTGACCCGCGTCTGACAAAACTCAACACGACGAACCAGCCAGGCTCTACCGGTGAAGTGCTCAAATGTATCCAGGGCATCGGCGGTTTAGCCGTCGGTTTGGATTACATCCAGTGCATTCCGTGGACTGCTCCCGGCTACAAACACACCGCTGATATTTTCCAAGCTATCGAATACACCATCTTCCTCAACAAGGAAGGCAAGAGATATGTTGCTGAAGATGCTCGCCGCGACGTAATTCGTGACGCCACTTTGGCACAAACCGACCAGACGGTCTTCCCTGTTTGCGATACAGACGGATTTGATAAGAACAATGAGTATTACAACGAAATGAACCATCGTGCCCTGGAAAACGGCACCCTGTTCAAAGCAGACACGATTGAAGAACTCGCAAAACTCATCAAAGTACCGCCGGAAGTTATGGTCGCAACGATCAATGAATACAACGCCATGGTTGATTCGAAGAAAGATCCTCTCGGCCGCACTCCGATTATGCTGAGCCACAAGATCGTCAAGGCTCCCTTCTATGCGGGTCCGATTGGAATGTGCCGCCATCACACAATGGGGGGCGCCAAGATCAATACGAAGGCTCAAGTACTTGACCGCGACGGAAATGTGATTCCGGGTCTGTATGCAGCCGGGGAAGTCACAGGCGGTATCCACGGAAGCAACCGTATCGGCGGAAATGCTATTGCAGATATCTTCACATTCGGAAGAATTGCAGGTGAAGGAGCTGCTTCTGAACAATAAGCAATCAGGTTTTTAAGTTCTAGGCCGTCGGTTTAGTCCGGCGGCTTTTTTATTGGAAGACTTGAAGTCTTTGAGCACGGAAGTCAACAGCAATTAGAAAATTAATTTTCCGGATTAACTACGCTCCACTTATCAAATTTACGCTTCGGAATTGAGAAAACCAACACCATGCGTAACTGCTCTTGATCGGCATGCTGTAGTCCATAGCTGCGTTTCCGCATTTGTTTCAAACCTTCTTCCAGTTTTTCTTCTGAAGATTCCTCCTTTCTGGCAACCTTGAACTCAAATACAAAATGTCTGTTTTGAACCGTCACTTCCAAGTCGCTTCTGCCTTGACTGTTGTGGACTTCGATATGTGGAGAAAATCCGGCACCGGAAAGAAAAATTTGAATAAAGGCGCGAACAGTGGCCTCATCTCTTACCGGATAGTTTTGATAATCTATGGAAGTGAAAATGCGATTAAAGAGATGGACCACGCCTTCGGGATCTTCTTCGGCTAAGCGAAGGGCTACATTGTCTGCTCCGACCTGCTCCAGGGTCTGTCCTTGTAATAACCTTTCGCTGTAGAGCTGCGCCATTGCTGCAGCCACTTCAGCGTTAGGATAAGCAACAAAAGCGGTTAAGCCAACGACTCTTTTGAGCGTCAAATATCCAGCCTGTGTCAGAAGCCCAATGTCGGATAAGGTGTTGACATTAGCCGAACCGGTTAACAAATTCAACGCAATTGACTTTTCCTTCCCATATTCCTCCGGGTCCCGTAAGGTGTGAGACTTAAGATACTGAACTAGCGCAGCGGGCCTTCCGCCGCTTTCAAACCAATAATCAAGAAGGCCGACTTCCGGTTCCGAGAAGAATTTCAATAAAGACCAGGGAGCAAAAACCTTCTTCGTTGTTGTTCTCTCGAAACAAAAACCGTCATATTGCTTTGTAAGGGACCTTAGCAGCTCATCACGGGAGACACTCAGAACTGAAGCTGACTGGGTCAAATACCCATCAAAATAAGTTTCCACCTCTTCGTGCGTATAGCCTAGGAGCGTCCCGAATCTCGGGCTCAAAGAGACATCACTGAGATTGTTTAGTTCGGAAAAAATACTGGTTTTATTGAACTTCGTAATGCCTGTAATAAACAAAAACCGAAGAACCCGATCGTTTGCTTTCAGGATTCCATAAAACCTCGATAAATAATTCCTTACCCGTTCAAAAAACTCTTTATTATCAAGACACGCTGTTAACGGTGCATCATATTCATCGATTAACAGAACGAGTGAGGAGCTAGAGAGCCCTGCAAGGAAGATTTCGATTTGATTGCTGAGAAACAGGCCGTTATCTTCTTTCTTAAAACCAATAAGACTGAATTGCGCTTCTAGATAATTATCAAAATATTGACAAAAATCCTCAAAAGTCCCTTCCGGTTTAACCCGAGAAAAGTCCAGCTTAATAACTTTATATGTGCTCTTATCCGTCCAAAGTTGCTCTATTTTGAGGCCTTGAAAATTTTTCAATCCGTCTCGAAATAAAGACTCAAAAGTAGATAGCAGGAGAGACTTACCAAAACGTCTTGGCCTGGCGAAAAAGAATTTCCCGGGAACCGACGCTAACTCGCAAATCATGTCGGTTTTATCCACATAAATTTGATCCCGATGCCGCAGATTTTCAAAATCCGAAGTACCTAAAGGAAGAAGTTTCAGCGCCTTTTCCATCGTCTATCCAAGCAAGGGAACTACCGGTGATTTTACCAAAGCAAAAAGAAGCCCGATGAGTCATTCGATTGGCTAGGCTTCTGCTCACATTTGGTTAGATTAATCAGAATGTTGCCCGCCGAGCGGGATAATCCTCCCAATTAATACTCGGCTGGGAGAGAGTCATGCCAAACAATAGATTAGATTTTGAAAGTATCGATCAAGTGGAAGTTTTCAAAGAAAACGGGGATGTCATCGGAACCGTTAAAGTCTCCGGCGTCCGTTCGATCGAAGCCGCAATTGAAAAAGCCCTTCAGCAGCTGCCTGAAGCGACAGATCCTGAGACCTATGTTTTCAAGGTTTCCAACTTGTCGGACGGAACCGAACGCCGTTACCGCTTAAACGCACACGGCCACGTTAAATTGATTATCTAACTCCAAACAGAAAATCCGGCCTTTAAACAGAACCGGATTTCGAACAGTGGGTCTCGACGCCCTTGCATCGAGGCCGTTGCTAATTAGTAGGACATAATCTGTCCGTCGGTACGCTTCTCGGTTGCGCCGCAAAGCACGCCGTTTTCATCTCGAAGAATGACCTGGCCGCGACCCATATGGTACGGATCAGGCTGGACAATGATTTGATGTCCCATACGCTGAAGCTGGCGAATGATGTAGTTCGGTGTTTCTTGTTCCACCTCTACTTTCTTGCCGCCGACCCATTGCCAGCGCGGAGCATCCAACGCCTGCTGTGGATTCAGGTGCCAGTCAATCATATTCATGACAACCTGAACGTGCGCCTGCGGCTGCATCCATCCGCCCATAATGCCGAACGGTCCTAACGGTTTTCCATCCTGAGTCAGAAATCCCGGAATGATAGTGTGGTACGGACGTTTGCCGCCGGCCAGTGCATTGGCGTGGTTTTCATCAAACTTGAAATTCTCTGCACGGTCATTCAAAGAAATACCAGTGCCGGGAACGACAATGCCGGATCCGAACCCGCGGAAATTGGACTGAATGAAGCTGACCATATTGCCTTCACCGTCTGCACAGCAGAAGTAAACGGTGGACGGGCATCCTGGTTCACCCGGTTCCGGCATGATGGCCTGATCGTTAATCAAAGCGCGGCGTTTGGCAGCGTATTTTTCGCTGAGGAGCTGATCGACGGAAACTTTCATGTAGGAAGGCTCTGCAACGTATTGAGCCGTATCCACCATGGCGAGTTTCATGGCCTCGATCTGCTTGTGCATTGTGTCGACGCAATCCCTTTCACCAAGCTTCATATCTTTGAGAATCTGCAGAGCCATCAGCACAGTAATACCGTGCCCGTTAGGCGGCAGCTCCCATACATCCACCCCGTGATAGTTCACGCTGATCGGATCAACCCACTCAGGTTTGAAAGCAGCCAGGTCTTCCTTGGTTAAGAAGCCGTTGTGCTTCTTAAAGAAAGCATCAATCTTTTCGGCAATGGCTCCGCGGTAGAAAGCTTCGCCCTTGGTAGCAGCGATTTCTTTCAATGTCTTAGCCATATCCGGGCAGCGGAACATCTCGCCGGGTTTGAGCCAAGTGTTGTTGGGAGCGAATGTATCGAACCAGCCCTGGAATTCCGGACGATCACGATATTTGGAATAGTTTTCGAAAGCTTCCTGCCAGAGACGGGAAATATTCGGGGTCACCGGATAGCCTTCTTCGGCGTAGCGAATGGCAGGAGCCATTACTTCTTCCAAAGGAAGTTTGCCGAATCGTTCATGAAGCGTCATCCAGCCGGCAACCGCACCCGGAACATCAATAGGTTCGACACCGTAGGAAGGGATCTTTTCGAATCCTCTGTCTTTTAAGGCAGCAACAGAAAGAGACTTAGGAGCCGGGCCTGAGGCGTTCAGGTCGTACATTTTTCCTTCATACCAAAGGATCACGAAGCAGTCGGCGCCTAAACCGTTGCCGGTCGGTTCAACCACCGGCATAGCGCTGGCCATTGCGACAGCCGCGTCAACTGCATTGCCGCCCTTCAAAAGTGTCTGAAGTCCGGCGGAAGCTGCATGCGGGTTGCCTGCGTTGCACATGCCGTTGCGGGCATAAACCACGTTACGTTTGGACGGATAGGGATAATTTTGAGGATCAAATTTAATCATGTTTTATTTCCTAACCTTGAAATCGGGATTAGATGAACTTCACGAAGATACCGGCAACGATCACGGAGAACGTTGTCACGGTCACGAAGCCTGCAACGAGGTACTTCGCCATTAAGCGTTCATGAATAATCTTCTTTTCTTCCTCGGTTTCGGCAACGGCGTTAATGATTTCATTAACGACCAAGTAAGTAGCCGGGAAACCGATTAACTGGCAGGCAGCGACGCCGACGGCAACGTTCTTGGAACCGATGATCTTCCACAAGGGAAGGTATTTGAAGAAAACGATGATGCAGAAGATCGAAATCGCGAAGATCACGCAGATCGAGTAAGACAGGGTCAGGAGATTTTCCGGCTTAATTGAGGCAAGCGACGGAATGATGGCGCAGAAAACAGCGCAGTTCAGTAAGCCGCCGGCATTGGCATGCTTCAGAATATTGCGAGGCAGATAACCGGTACTTCCGACAGCTGCTCCCAAAATCAAAGCCCAAATTGTTGCGGAAAGGCCTGTCCATTTGCCAATCACAAAGGCGATCCAGGAGAAAAGCGCTGTAATGGCTAAACAAGTGAACTGGCCGTAATACTTCTTGTGCCCCTCAAAGAATGTAGGACCCGCTGCCGGTTCTTTTTTAGGCGCATAAGTATCTTGAGGTACGACACCGGTTTTGCGGTATTCATCGATTAAGAAACGAGCTTCTTTCAGACCGAAGTAGCTGGCTAACGGAGTACCGATGAACTTCTGCACTGCGAAAACAATCGTACCTAATGCAGCTGCCAGGGCAAAGCCATGTTCCATAGCTCCGCTGGTCATGATCTGAGTGGCTACGATACCGCCGGTCACGATAGGTACGCTGACCATGGTGTTTTCGTATCCGATGAACGGCATCATCAAAAATGCGCCGAGCATAATGACGCCCATCGCCAAGAGAGCGGTAACCACTGTACGCCATTCTGCGATCAGTTCGCGCATATTGATTGTCGTACCCATGGAGAAGACGAGCAAAATCACAGACCATTTAGCAATTTGGTCCAAGCCTGCCTTCTTAATAACGTCGGGAGGAATCCAGCCGGCCATAAAGGCGATTAAGAAGAGCATTAAGCTCACGAACACTGCAGAGACCTTGGCTTTGGTCACCACGCCAAGGAAGTCTCCTATTCCGAAGAATAAAAGGCAGATAAAAAGATACCAATACATCGAAGTAAACATTGTTCTGGTGCGCTCTTAGGCGCCCTCCTGTATTTGAGATTTGTAGGTTTGTTTTAATTTCCTCACAAGCAAAAGCTTATAAAGGAGGAAAAACTTCTTGGGTGAGCCGACTACGATCCAATGCAAAGGCTCGTCCCCATCAGGCTCAGGGCAACAACGTTTTTCTTCGATTTTGATTTTATCTTTTGAGAATCGAAGAATTTCTTTTTCGTAACAACAAGTGAATGAGTATTTTCGATTAGTTTTAGTCGAAAAATCGGTCTGCTTTCGAGCCTTCTGCTCCTTTACCGAGCCTCTTCTGAAAAAACTTTCTTGGGACAAACTTCGCAAAAAAACTGCACCGCCCCAGTATTTAGGACGAAATATTCATGATGCAGTACTTAGTCCTTAATCCTAATGCTCTTCGGCTCTTGACTATCGGCTCCTACCTTCCGAGAATGTCGATTTATTTGATTGGCTAAATTAGCTGGAAATGAAAAACACGATAGATCTTGAAAGCATTCGTCAGGAGCTTCAACAGTACGAATCTCGTTTGATCTCCTTCCGCAAAACCGTCCACGAAAATCCGGAAGTCGGTTTCAACACACAAGACACTCTTGCCCGCATCAAATCCACTCTTGAAGAGTTCGGCATTCCTGGTTTAGATACCGAAACTTCCCCGGGAAGCGGATTTCTCTTAATCGAGGGAAACAGACCCGGTGCAACCGTTGCGCTGAGAGCCGATATCGACGCCCTACCGATTGAAGAAAAATCCGGGTGTGCTTGGGCTTCCCAAAACGGCAGCGCCCACTCTTGCGGGCACGATGGCCATCAAACTTGGCTGATTGCTGCAATCATCTATTTAGCCAAGCATCGTGACTTCCCCGGCCGCATTCTCTGCGTCTTCCAGGCCGACGAAGAAAATGTCGCCGGTGCACAAAGCGTCATCGACTCTGGTATCTTCCAAAAATACGACGTTAAAGAGATTTACGGCGCACACAACGAACCCTCCCTTGCTGTCGGAACGATTGCTTTTAAAGCTGGTCCGACCATGGCGGCCTGCGACCTGTTTTCTATCCGCGTCGTCGGAGTAGGGACACACGGCGCACGTCCGAATTTTGGCAAGGACCCGCTGCCGGTAGCCACAGAAATTTATAACGCTCTTCAGCACTTGGTTTCGCGCACATTGGATCCGCTTAAATCCGCTGTTGTTTCTGTATGCAGTTTCAATACTGAGGGATCACGCGCTTACAACATCATTTCTGACTCCGTCAAGATGATCGGCACGGTGAGAACTTTTGACGAATCTATTCGAGACACAATTGAAGAAGAGCTGACACGTCGCTCACAAGGCATCGCTGCGGCTTATGGCATTAAAGCGGAAACCGTCTATGAACGCCGCGTTTCTGCCGTCAATAACGATCCCGAGCTCACAAAAGAAGCAAAAGAAGCGGCCGATCGTTGCTTCGGAGCTAAGAACGTTATTGAACTGTCAGAGCCTTACATGATCAGTGAGGATTTCAGCTCCTATCAAAAGGTTTTGCCAGGCTGTTTCTTCTTTATCGGAGTAAAGGATACGGAACATAAAGAAGCCCTGCACAGCCCGTACTTTGATTTCAATGACATGGTGTTGATCCCTGCTGGTGCTTTCTTCAGTTACTTGGCGCTGGAGAGATTAACAGCCCTAAGTTGTCAACCGTAGTCTCTTAACAGGAGGATGTAACTAATTTTGTGTCTTGCCTGATTTAAAAATTTTCTCCTACTTAGA
>ERZ773133.3193-NODE-3193-length-13066-cov-13.453309_pt1 | contig 13066 bp, 10 predicted proteins | sample MGYA00580861_ERZ773133 | MGnify/ENA primary metagenome ERZ773133 (study PRJEB29015, sample SAMEA2737844) | human gut metagenome | biome: human gut; feature: human-associated habitat; material: faeces | place: China | collected 2012 ...
GATGCCGTGCCGCAGCTGCCGGAGCGGTGCTTAAGCCGCAAGGCGGGAATTGTGCAGTGTTGCCTTAGTGAAAATAATTAAAGTTTTTCGCCAGGCCTTTTTTCAAAAAGGCCGAAAAGACTCCCCGTAACTGCCTCAATAGAACCCGTAACTCGGCAAAATCTTGGTGCTCTGCGCCCACAGGGTCGGCACGGGCAAGCCGGACAGAACGGGATAGAACCAGGCAAAGCACACCAGCGCCGCAATGCACAGCCCCGCGCCAATCTTTTTGGCGCGGTCCTGCCGCTTCATCTGCGTTAAAACCAGCACAATGGCCGTCAACGCAAAGACCGAGCTGGGGAAGTAATGGTACATGAAAGTGCAGCGCGATACCAGCATCCAGGAAAGCAGCTGGCTGGCGTACAAGATCAGAACGCCCGCTCCCTTTGCCGTGCCGCGAGCCGAAACCTGGCGCCACAGCAGCAGCAAAATGCAGAACAGCCCCGCCCAGCAAATGACCGGGTTATAAAAACCCGCAATGCTGCCCTGAAGCCCAGCTTCCAGGTAAGAATTTTTGTAATACCACACTGGGCGCAGGTCCAGCAGCCAGGTGTACCAGCGGCTTTCAAACGGGTGGGTTGCTTTCAGGGTGGAATGGTACCAGTACATGTAGGTTTGGCAATCCCACCAATCCCGCAAACCAAAGGTAGGGTCTTTCCACCAATAAGGCAGGTAGGATGCAAGATAGATCAGGAACGGCACAACGATGTAAAACGCCACACCGCCCACAGCAGCCATCCGGAATTCTTTCCAGAAGCCCGGCTGTTTTTGCTTCCAGCGGGCATACAGCACACCCAGGTACAATACCGCAAGCCCTGCCCCGGCATAAATTCCGGTCCACTTGGATGCACACCCAAGCCCAAATGCCACGCCGCCCAGCGTCATGGGCAGCAGCGAGCCGTTTACGCCGTTTTGCAGCACGCTCTGGCAATACCATACCATAAAATATGCGCCTAACAGGATAAAGAACGTACCGTAAATATCGATTGTGGCAATGCGGCTTTGGGAAAATCGCATGAACCCAGCGGCAATCAGCGCACCTGCCATGGCACCGGCCCAGCGTTTGTGGGTCAGACGGCGGGCAAAGCACCACATCAGCGGCACCAGCATCACGCCGAACAGCGTTCCGGCACAGCGCCAGCCAAAGGCTGTCATTCCAAAAATAGCAATGCCCAGCATGATAAAATCTTTGCCCAGCGGCGGGTGGGTGGTTTCGTATGCCGTCATGCGGTGCAGCATTTCGTACCCAGTACGGCCATGATAGATTTCATCGAAATACATGCTGTTCAGCTGGCTGATGGTATCTGGCACTTCGCTCTGCTCATCAAACAGGGCATCGCCGCCCGTTACCGGCACCAGCGCACCGGTGGCATCCCGCAGGGCCAGTTCAAACATCTGCGCATTTTCAATCGTTGCGGTCAGGGTCTGCCCTGCCGGAGCCGTGATGGCCGTTTTGGTCCAGCAGAACGGCGTTGCATAGCTCAGTTCCTTCCGGTACAGCTCATTGCCCGCTGCATCCGTGATGCGCAGGCTGCCGCCGGTGGAAATGCCGGGGTACACCCAGATTTCCACCGCGTCCTGCTGCGGGGTAAAGTCGCTGGTTGCCGTGCTGTCCGTAGCATCCACAGGGTTCTGCGGTGCTTTCATGCTGCCAAGGTAGGCAAAGCTCACCACAGCAACGATCAACGTCAGCGTTGCCAAGGCTTTCTTCTCTTTAGCCGTCCAGGCAGGCTGTGGATCAATGCGCAGGGTGCACAGTTCCAGCTTTTTCTGCACTGTTTTTGTTTTATCTTTTTCGATGGTTTCCACTTTTGCCAGTGGAGAAATCGCTCCATGGCGGCAGATGGCCCACGCGGTGAAAGCCAGCAGCACAAAGGCTGCCGTTTCGGCAAAGCCGACTGCCATGGCAAACTCGCGGCTGGTATCGCTGCTGAGCCACTCGTCATCGCTGCCTACCAGGGTATACACAGTTTCCAGGTTCAAGAAGCCCGTTATCGACAGACCAAACCCGGCGCCATACAGACGGATGTCATTCCAGCGCGCCGCAGCAAGCAGTACCAGCAGCATGCCCAGCACCAGGTAACGCTCGTGCATGCAATGGGCAAAGGTAAAAATCCCCACCGTGTAAAACGCTGCCAGCAGCAGCGGGGAAAACCGCCCCGCCCGCCAGCTGATGACCGCCAGCACCACAAGCAGCACCGTGATAACAGCGATGTTGAAAATGCCCAGCACTTTCCAGCTCAGGTTAAACACCGGGCAAGCATCCAGCGCCTGCCAGTTGCCGCCCAACGCTGCAAACCAGTTGAACGCATTGATGGTGGCATACTGGTAGCCAGACGCCGTGGTGATATACTTATCGATCAAGGACGGCACCAGATTTTTTGCCCCGTAAAACGGCAGGCCCGCCAGCAGCGGCGGCAGCAAAGCCAGCGCAGCACCGCCAAAAATCTGGCCGACCGATTTCAGCGGGCTTTTGCCATCCCGCACGGCATCCGCAATAGCCACCAAAAAGCAGACGGCCAGCACCGGCCCAGCCAACAGTGCCTGCGGCTTGATGGCCAGCGCCACGCCGTACAGCACCGCAGCGAGCAGGTAGCGGCGCTCTTCCAGCAGCCAGAAGCAGAGCAGCAGCGGCAGCGCAAAAGCCCCATCGATCTGCTTCCAGATGCCGGTATCAAACAAGGTCAGCGGGCAGAACGCCGCAAACAGCACCAGGCAGCGCTGTGCCCTGCCCTGCCCCATATACCGGCGGCTGATATGATCCAGCAGCACCACGGCGGCACAATCACAGATTGCGGGGATCAGTGCCAGCAAAAAATAGGTCCAGCGGGATTCATAGCTCAGTTGGAGCGCCTTGCGCACCAGGCTGACCAGCCCCAGCACAAGGATGTAGCCGGGCGGGTAGTCCGCAAAATAATCGGCGCTGTAAAAGGCCGCGGGACCTTCGCTGGCCAGCTTATCCCCCCAGGCCACAAAGCAGCTCATGTCATAGGTGTAGCCTTCAGTAACAAGGGCCAGCAGCAGGCGCGCGGCAAGCGCTGCGGCCAATATAATATACAGCGTTCGCTCTTCCTGTTTGGTTCTGGTATTTGTCATTCTGAACTCTCCAGATAATGCAGCGTATTTGCCGCTGCAATAAAATAAGGAACTGGAAGCAGAGGCAGATGCTTCCCTGTTTCCAATTCCTTTGTTTTGCCGTGATTGTGCAGTAATAATTATAGCTTGGTCAGCTGCGGGCCCTTGGCAGTGTCCATCACATTCCAGCCCAGCTCAGTGATTTTGGCGCGCAGAGCATCGGCGCGGGCAAAGTCCTTGGCCTTTTTGGCTGCGGCGCGCTCTTCCACCAGCTGCTTCACTTCGTCGGGGGCTTCCTCTGCCTTGCGGTTGTACATCAGGCCCAGCACACCGGTCAGCTCGTCAAACGTGGCGGCGGCCTTTTCCAACGTAGCCTTATCGGCAGCATCGGACATGGTGTTGATGTCCTTGACGAACTCAAAAATGGCGGCCAGAGCATCGGGGGTGTTCAGGTCGTCATCCATGGCGGTCTTGAACTTTTTGCGTGCTTCTTCGCACTTTTCAGTCAGGGCAGTGTCAGTGCCATGGGCATTGCGGATGGCAAAATCCAGGTTATCGCGGCAGGTGTACAGGCGCTCCAAGCTGTTCTTGCAGCTCTCGATCAGGTCCACCGTATAGTTCAGCGGCATGCGGTAACCAGCGGTGAGCATAAAATAACGGATCGGCTCATAGCCGTACTTATCGGCAATTTCACGCACGGTAAAGAAGTTGTTGGCGCTCTTGGACATCTTCTGGTTGTTGATGTTCAAAAAGCCGTTGTGCATCCAGTAATGGCTGAAGGTGCAGCCGTTGGCGCACTCCGACTGTGCAATCTCGTTTTCGTGATGGGGGAAGATCAGGTCCTGGCCGCCTGCATGCAGGTCGATGGTCTTGCCCAGGTGCTTACGGGCCATGGCGCTGCACTCAATGTGCCAGCCCGGACGGCCCTGGCCCCAGGGGCTGTTCCAGGAAGGCTCACCTGGCTTGGCGGCCTTCCAGACAGCAAAATCTGCGGGGTCTTCTTTCAGGTCGTCATCCATCTGGCTGCGCAGTTCGCGGTTGCCGCTTTCCAGGTCGTCCAGGTTCAGGTGGCTCAGCTTTCCGTAACCGGGATCAGACTTAACGCGGAAGTAGACATCGCCGTTGTGGGCAACGTAAGCATGTCCGGATTCGACCAGGTCCTTGACGATCTTGATGATCTCACCGATATGCTCGGTTGCGCGGGGGCGCACGGTGGGGGTCTTAACGTTCAGGCCCTCGGAATCTTTGATGTACTCGGCCTCGAACTTGCGGGCAACCTCCTGCATGGTGGTGCCGTTCTCCTGGCCTTTTTTGATCAGTTTATCGTCAATATCGGTGATATTGGAGACATACAGCACCTTGTTGCCAAGGTACTCCAGATAGCGGCGCAGCGTGTCAAACACGATCATGGGGCGCGCATTGCCGATATGGATATAGTTATACACCGTAGGGCCGCAGACGTAAATGCGATAAACGCCCGGCTCCTGCGGGATAAAATCTTCCTTTTTGCGGGTCATGGTATTAAAAATCTGCATGGACAGGAACTTCCTTTCCCAACTTTGCTGGTACGGCGCGGCTAAACCTGCAAACCGTTCAGATTTATTATAGCCGCCCTGATAAGCGGTTGCAAGGGGGCAGCGTCATTTTGCCTGCATAAAGCAGGAACGATTCTGCCACAGGTAGATGCAGCCGGAAAGTGCGGTAACGGCAGCAACGGCCCAGCACAGCACCTGGGTGGTAAAGCTGATAACCCCAACGCCGTCCGCCGGGGCGAGCGCCATGGCAAAGTAATAGAAGATGATGGTGACCATCTGCAGCACGGTTTTGACCTTGCCCCACATGTTTGCGGCAATGACGGTACCGGACTCTGCCGCAATCATGCGCACACCGGCCACAGCAAACTCGCGGAACATGATGATGGCCAGCACCACGGGGGAGCAGACACCGTCCACCACCATATAAATAATGGCGGCGGTGGTGAGCATTTTATCAGCCAGCGGGTCCATAAACTTGCCAAAGTCCGTTACCAGGTGGTTCTTGCGGGCCAGGTAGCCATCCAGGAAATCCGTAAAGCTGGCCACAGCAAACAGAATACCCGCAATCAAGGCATACGTTGCATTGAACTGGGGCGTGCCCATGTGGCTCATGGCAGCAAATACCATAAAGAACGGCACCATGATGACACGCATCATCGTTAATTTGTTAGGCAGATTCATGGTTTATTCCTCCACTTTGCTTTCCGCATAACCATAAAGATCATAAGTATCGGCATCGGTGATGGTAACGTTATAGAACGCGCCGGCTTCCAGCGGGGTATCTGCCGGGGTCATGATGCTGCCATCAATTTCCGGGCAGTCTGCTGCGGAGCGCAGCAGGTACATGCCGGTTTCATCGTCCACGCCATCGCAGATGCACTCATAGGTCTTGCCGACCTTTTCTGCTTCCTTTTCCGCGCTGATCTCGGCCTGCAGCTCCATAATGTGGTCTGCGCGGCGCTGCTTGACTTCCTCGTCAATCTGGTTGTCCATCTTGGCGGCCACGGTGTTTTCCTCGGCGGAATAGGCAAAGCAGCCCAGGCGGTCAAACTTGACGGTTTTGACAAAGTCGCACAGCTCGCTGTACTGTTCCTCGGTCTCACCCGGGAAACCTGCAATCAGGGTGGTGCGCAGCGTGATGTTGGGGATGGCCGCGCGCAGGCGGCGGATGGCATCTTCAATTTCTTTGCGGCCGCCGCGGCGGTTCATATTTTTCAGCACCTCGTCATCGCAGTGCTGGATGGGCAGATCGAGATACGGCACAACCTTATTGTTGCGCACAAGGGCTGCGATGAATTCATCGGAGATACGCTCCGGGTAGGCGTACAGCACACGGATCCAGCGGATGCCATCAATGGTGTTCAGCTTATCCAACAGTTCGCAAACTGCGCCGGGTTTGCCCCAGTCCTCGCCGTAAGCGGTGGGGTCCTGCGCCACCAGGATCAGCTCTTTCACGCCCTCCCCGGCCAGCCAGCGAGCTTCGGCAACACAGTCGTCAATGGGGCGGCTGCGCAGCGGGCCGCGGATGAGCGGGATGGCGCAGTAATGGCAGCGGTTGTTGCAGCCTTCGGCAATTTTCAGGTAAGCATAGTGGCGCGGCGTGCTGATAACACGGGCACCGCCCAGCTCCATATCGCATTTGGGGCCATAGCTTTCCACCTGGCCCGCGCCGTTGGCGGTCAGGCGCTCCACAATGGCGGGCAGAGCGGCGTTGGAGCCAATGCCCACAACGGCGTCCACTTCCGGCATTTCGCTCACAATCTGGGTTTTATAGCGCTCAGCCAGGCAACCGGTCACGATCACCTTCAGGTTGGGGTTCTGCTGCTTATACTGGCAGGCCATCAAAATGTTTTCAATGGCTTCCTCTTTAGCGGACTGGATAAAGCCGCAGGTGTTGACAATAATAATGTCCGCCTGTTCGGGGTCCGCAACCGTCTGGTGGCCCGCCTTGATCAGCGCGTGGCAGAATACATCAGCATCGACCTGGTTTTTGGGGCATCCAAGGGAAATAATTGCAATATTCATGTATGGTTGTTCCTGTCTCTCTTTTCAGTATGTTATGTTGGGCTCTGCCGCTTGCTTGGGCAAAATTCAGGCAAAGCTATCCGTTCGGTGCATTGATACCACAATGCCGCAGGAGCATTTTTTGCCCCTGCGGTGTGTACTTTTTTGTGCTACGCTTCGGTTTCTTCTGTCTCGGCATCTGCCAATGCCTGGCGGATCACGCTGTGGGAGAACCCGCGCCGTGCCAAAGCGGCAGCTACCTGCTGCCATTTGCCCTGTGCCAGCTTTGCGGCATAGTGGCGTTCCACCAGTGCGCGGGCATTGGTCAGCTCCGGGTTTTCCTCCTCGTCCTCCTCGCTTTGGGCAAACAGAGCTTCCACCGCTTCGGCGGCAGTGCCGCGGTCAATACCTTTGGCGTGCAGATCATCCAGAATTGCACGGCGGCTCTTGCGCTTGCGCAGCAGCTCCGCCGCACGGCGGCGGGCAAAACCGGCGTCATCCAGCAGGTTCAGCTCCTGCATTTTTGCCACGGCGGCGGCAGCGCTGTGGGGGTCAAAGCTGCGGCAGAGCTTTTGATAAAGCTCCCCGGCTGCATGGTCCCGCAGGGCCAGCAAGTCCATGGCTTTATCCACAGCCTTGCGGGTGTCGCTTTTGGTCTGCAGGTCATGGATCTGCCATTCTTCCAGCTCATCCCCGGTATGCAGCCCCGCCATGGCAAAGGTGTCCTCGTCCAGCGAAAAGGCAAACTCGCCGTCAAAGAACAGCGCATAGCGGCCTCTTTTTGTTTCTTTTACCTGTGTCAGCTTCGGCATCGCTTACTCGTCAACCATGATGTCGAGGTCCATCTCGCTGCCGGTGGTCTTGGGTGCATCCGCCATGGGAGCGGCAGGGGCATCTTCAGCAGCAACGGGGGTAACAGCCGGCTTCTCCAGCGGCTTCACGGTTCCCTTTTTGCCGGCCGCCAGCAGACGGTCCGCATTTTCGCGCACCTGCTTTTCAATCTCAGCAGCCACATCAGGGTGTTCTTTCAGGTAGAGCTTGGCGTTATCGCGGCCCTGGCCCAGGCGGATATCGCCATAGTTGAACCATGCGCCGCTCTTTTGCACAATGCCCAGCTTAGCACCCAGATCGATCATTTCGCCCAGTTTGGAGATTCCCTCGCCGAACATGATGTCAAACTCGGCCTCACGGAACGGGGGTGCCACTTTGTTCTTGACGATCTTGGCGCGGGTACGGTTGCCGATAAAGGAACCGCTGGCGTCCTTCAGGCCCTCAATGCGGCGCACATCAATCCGTACAGAGGAATAATATTTCAGGGCGCGGCCGCCGGTGGTCACTTCAGGGTTGCCGTACATCACACCGACTTTTTCGCGCAGCTGGTTAATAAAGATGCAGACGGTGTTTGTTTTGCCGATGATGCCGGTCAGCTTACGCAGAGCCTGGCTCATCAGGCGGGCCTGCAGGCCAACGTGGGAATCGCCCATTTCGCCTTCAATTTCGGCTTTGGGCACCATGGCAGCAACAGAGTCCACAACAATAGCGTCAATCGCGCCGGAGCGTACCAGAGCTTCGCAGATTTCCATGGCCTGCTCGCCGGTATCCGGCTGGCTGACCAGCAGGCTGTCAATGTCAACGCCAAGGGCGCGGGCATAGGTGGGATCCAGGGCGTGCTCAACGTCGATAAAGGCAACCTCGCCGCCCAGCTTCTGGGCTTCAGCCAGAACATGCAGGGCCAGGGTGGTTTTACCGGAAGATTCCGGCCCATATACCTCAATGATGCGTCCGCGTGGCAGGCCGCCGATGCCCAGCGCCAGGTCCAGCCCCAGGCTGCCGGTGGAAATGGCATCCACCTGCATGGCAACGTTGGTCCCAAGCTTCATCACGGCGCCTTTGCCAAACTGCTTTTCGATCTGGGCCAGTGCCGTCTCCAGCGCTGCCTTTTTATCCCCTGCCGGGCCGGTGGGGAGCTGCTTGGATGAACTTTCCTTTTTTGCTGCCATAAGTTTATATCTCCTTATCTGAGCGATCGTGCGTTGTATCCCGTATGCACCACAGGCAACTGCGGTGCTGTTTTTATTTTATACGGCAGGTGCGCCGCTATCCAAATGGTCGTCCTGCGTTTATCAGGTATTATTATAACCAATCACGGCACAAATTACAACCATTTGTTGTCATCTTTTCAAAATTTTCTTCGCATTTTCCACATTTCAGCTGCAAAACGTTGAAAATCAGATTTATTTCACCCGTTGGGCGTACACCACACGGTCGTTGCCGCCGTAATCCTTCCTTGCCTGCACTTGCTGCCAGCCGTTTTGGCGGCATATCTCCATCACATCCGCCCGCTGGGCACAGCCAATCTCAAACACCAGCCCCCCACCGGGGCAGACAATATCACGGTAGTGGGCGGCAATGGCGCGGTAAAAATCCAACCCATCCGTTCCGCCGTCCAGCGCCATAGCTGGCTCGTGGGCGGTCTCCGGCATCAGGGCCTGCATCTCTGCCCCGGTCAGGTACGGCGGGTTGGAGATGATCAGCTGCACGCTTTGGGGCATAAGCTCTTGCCAGTATTGCAGCACATCCGCTGCCTTTGCCTGCACACCGGTGCCATGTACGTTGGCTTGCAGGTATTGCAGCGCCTGCGGGCTTTTTTCCACGCAGGTCACGCTGGCACTTGGCACAAAATGGCGGATGCCAATGCCCAGGCAGCCAGTTCCGGCGCACAGGTCCAGCACCCGGGGCTCAGGTTTTCCCATCTGCTGCAACAGCTCAATGGCAGTTTCGCACACCACCTCGCTGTCTGCGCGGGGGCAGAGCACACCGGGGCCGACTTTGAAGGTCAACCCCAGAAAGTCCCACTCCCCTGCCAGGTATTGCAGCGGCACCCGCTGCATGCGCTGAGCCGCCAGTTCCGCCAGGCACTCAGCCTGCGGCCGGGTAAGCGGGTCAAACAGCAAGCGCGGATCTTTTCCAGCGGCAATGCGCAGCAGTTCGCGGGCGTCGTAATCAGCATCGGGGCAGCCTGCGGCCTGCAGAGCATCCTGCACCATGCGCACAGCCTGGCGCGGCAGAATGCCCGCCAGCTGCTGTGGGGCAAGCGGCGTTACCATTGGCCGTCCTCCGGCTTTTTGGGCAGTACGGGGGTAACGGCGGCGATGGCCACTTCAATCATGTCATCTTCCGGCTCAAAGGTCGTCAGGTGCTGCAGCCAAAGCCCCGGCACCGAAACAGCCCGTGCCAGCAGCGAGTTGGAACGCCCTGCCCACTTCAAAATCTCATAACAGATGCCCACCAGCAGCGGCAGCATGGCCAGCTTGTACAGCACGCGCAGCATGGTACCGCTCCACGGCAGCACCGCATACAGCACAATGCTGACCAGAATGACCAGAATCAAAAAACTGGTGCCGCAGCGGGGGTGGAACCGCGTATGTCTGCGGATGTTAGCAACCGTCAATTCCTCACCTGCCTCATAGCAGGCAATCGTTTTGTGCTCAGCCCCGTGGTACTGGAACATGCGGTGGATTTCCTTCATGCGAGTGCAGAGGAACATGTAACCCAAAAAGATTGCCAGCTTGAGCACTGCTTCCAGGATGACCCGCGGCCAGCGCCCCATGGGGATCACTTTTGCCACCAGCCCAGTCAGGAACGTAGGCAGAAAGGTAAACAGAAAAATTGCCAGCACTACACCTGCGCAGGCGGAAAGGGTCATCAGCGCACTTTGTACCTTGGGGCCGGCGTGTTCGTCCAGCCAGCGGTCCAGCTTGCTCTCGTTCTGCTTTTCTTCCTCTTTTTCCTCTTCCGTCATGGCAATATCGGCGGAGTGCATCAGGTATTTGTACCCGTTCATCAGGTTTTCCACCATATTGCACACTCCGCGCACCAGGGGAACTTTATTGTACCAGTGGGTGGTCACATCGGAATAGCTCAGATCAATCGTGCCGTCCGGCCGGCGTACCGCGCAGCAGATTTTTTCAGGGCCGCGCATCATAATGCCCTCCATCAGGGCCTGGCCGCCCACAGAGGTACGGAATTTTTCAGTTGGACGTTGTTCTTGCGGCATGGGTTCTCCTTTATTTTTGCGGTCAAATCGGCGCGTGCAGATGTTCCTGCCCAGCGTGGTAGATGGGCAGGGTGATGGTAACGGTGGTACCCTGCCCCAACGTTGAGGTGATATCCGCCGTACCGCCCAGTGCTTTGGTGATCTCATCCACCACCGCCAGGCCGATGCCGGAACCACGCACGGCGTTTTTGGCTTTGAAGAATTTCATCTTTACGTTTTGCAGGTCATCCGGCGCAATGCCGCGGCCCTGGTCCCGGATGCTGGCCGTTACGGTGGTGGCGGTGCGGGTCAGGGTAAAGAAAATGGTTCCTTCCGGCGGCGAATATTTGATGGCGTTATCAAATACGTTGACAAACACCTGGCGCAGGCGGGCGGGGTCTGCCCAAACGGGATACGGCTCCGGCGGTTCGTCATACACAAGGTGCAGCCCCTCCTGCCGGATGCGGGCTTCCACAAACAGGGCAGCGTCGGTGGCTTCGGCCACAAAATCCAGCACCTCGCAGTTCAGCCTGATGCCGTTTTGCAGGCGGGAAAAATCCAGCAGTTCCTCCACCATATCATACAGGCGGTCGGTCTCACTGCGGATAATGGTAATACCCTTGCGGTAGTTTTCGTCATCGGGGTCACGGATGTTGGCGATGGTTTCCACCCAGCCTTTGATGCTGGTCAGCGGAGTGCGCAGTTCGTGGCTGACAGAGGAGATGAACTCGTTTTTCATCCGTTCCGTTTTTGTCAGGTCCTCGGCCATCTGGTTGATGGCTTTGCACAGGCGGCCGATCTCATCGTCATACGGGGCATCCGGCAGGCGGGTGGTCAAATCGCCGTGGGCAATGCGATTGGCGGTGGCTTCCACCTGGCCCAGCGGCCGCACAATGGTGCGGATAAAAAACAGGCCGCTGAACACCGCAAACCCCAGCACCACCGCCGCCACGCCGAACGAAACCATCAGCGTGCTGTACCACTGGCGGTCCACCAGCGTCAGGCTGGTAACAAGGCGCATGGCCGTCACATTGCCCGCCGCATAAGGCACCAGGCTGGTAACAGCCATCACGTGTTCGCCGTCCGCTGTGCGGAAAGTGACCATGCCGCTGCCGGTGGAGCCGGTGACAGCCTGATAAAAATCCCTGCCCTCGCTCAGCAGATTCTTGTTCATGGTGCCGCTGGAAGTTGCCAGCACCACACCGGAGGAATCCAACAGCATGAACTCGAACTTATCTTTTTCATCAAACTGTTCCACCGTGCGGCGCAGGGACTGGCTGCGGCTTTCAGACGTTGCCTGGCTGCTGCCGGCGGTGCCGGTTGCCTGCAAACGTCCCTCCACGGTGGAAAACCGCGCCTGCATGGCACGCTGCACCCCGCCGTACAAATTCTGGTGGCTGTAATACAAAAACAGCCCCAGCGCCGCAGCCAGGATGCAAATGGTAATCAGCAAGCTGCCGCGCAGCCAGCGGCGGGTAATGCTCTGCACAGGCGGCAGCCCCCTTTCCATAAAAATGCGGTAATTATGCGTTCCAGCGGTAGCCATAGCCCCAGACGGTCAAAATGTGCTGGGGGCTGCTGGGTTCATCTTCCACTTTCATGCGCAGGCGGCGGATGTTGACATCCACGATCTTGACATCGCCGAAATACCCCTTGCCCCAAACGCCTTCCAGGATCTTTTCGCGCACCAGGGCAGTGCCGGGGTTGCGGAAAAACAGCTCCATGATCTGAAATTCCACCTGGGTCAGGTCAATGGGCTTGCCGGATTTGTACAGCACGCGGCTTTTTTCATCCAGCACAAAGGGGCCGCTGACCAGCTGATCCGGCTCGGAGCCTGCCTGTTCATCGTCCGCAGTGGCGCTGCGGCGCACTCGGCGGGCCAGCGCTTCCACGCGGGCCATCAGCTCCGACACCGAGAACGGCTTGGTGATGTAATCATCCGCGCCGATGGAAAGGCCGCGGATCTTATCGCTCTCCTGCCCTTTGGCGGACGCCATAATAATACCGATGTACGGGTCGCCGTGGCGGATGGTTTCGCACAGCGAAAACCCATCCATGCCCGGCAGCATGATATCCAGCAGCGCTACATCGCAGGGGGGATTTTTCTGGATCAACTCCAGCGCACGTTCCGCGCTGGGGGCTTCCAATACTTCCCAGCCTGTCATTTTCAGGTTCAGTGCCACAAGTTCGCGGATGCTGGCTTCGTCTTCTACGACCAGAATACGTTTCATTGTTTTTCCTTTCCCGGTCGGGGTTCTGTTTCCCGCCGCCTGATTGTTATGGCGCACCGCCCGCAGATAGACATGCGCGTTTTACCGTATATTTTTAGGGCAATACCGCATAATTCTAAGTGCCGATACGGCGAGCGAGGTGCGGC
>ERZ773133.3196-NODE-3196-length-13055-cov-3.149846_pt1 | contig 13055 bp, 8 predicted proteins | sample MGYA00580861_ERZ773133 | MGnify/ENA primary metagenome ERZ773133 (study PRJEB29015, sample SAMEA2737844) | human gut metagenome | biome: human gut; feature: human-associated habitat; material: faeces | place: China | collected 2012 ...
ACTATAAAGAAGTTAATCATATATATAAATGATTTAAAATAATATACGTTTTTTATGAATGATTAGCAGTATAAGTTAACATACTTTAACACATATTCTTAAGAGTTTAGAAGTAATTAATTGTCAGTACTTTTTAGTTAATGTATAATATAAATAGAAAGGAGCAATTAAGTTGGAAGTAAAGAAAAACAAGAATGTAGGTTTAATCATCATTGTAATTATTTTATTATTAGCATGTATCGGAATGGGAGCATTTATCTTTATCAATAAAGATAAACTAACAGCACAGAAAAACACTACTACAACAATAACTAATGATAATAAGAACGTAGAAAATAAAACAACAGAATGTGCTAAGATTAACTATGATCTTGATACAGATCAATATGGTTTCTCAACAAATGTTGTGGGAATTAGTGTTTCAGTAGATAAAACAAGAAAAACTGCACGAATTTCATATAATGGTGCTACTGTTTCTAATGCGCTTGGTTTAAATTGGGTTACAGCTACAGATACTTCTACTTATGAACTAATTGACACAAAGTCTTTCGATAAGAAAATAGTTCAAGTCTTAATCGATGGTTCCGGACAAGATGCTAGTAGTGTTGCAATTTTATATTTAATGGAAGATGGTACTGTTGAATATGTTCCAATTCTAAAAGATATAAATACTAATTGGAGTCAAACTGATAATACTAAGAAATTTAACTCTTATGGTAAACTAAATGGAATATCAGATATTATTAGCTTAGTACCTGCAGAAGCACAAGGATATCATACTGTTCTGGCTAGAAAAGCCGATGGAACTGTAATTAACTTAGCTGATACATTTAAAGCAACTGGAAATTTTAATTAAAAAAGAATTGTTTTCAATTCTTTTTTCGTACATAAGAGAAAAGTGCTATCCGAAATGTTTAACTAGTAGAAATTAAAAGTTAGTTGCAAATTTTAAGCAATATTTCTTTGACAAACAGCTACTTTTATAGTATAGTATGTACAGTTACCTGTTCCAATATTAAGCAGTTCTTCCTACTACTTTTTATTAGAATATGGTGTATTTAAAAAAAGAAAGGAAGTGTTAAAGATGGCTTTAACAAAACTTGAAAAACAACAAATCATCAAAGAATTTGCAAGAGATGAAAAAGATACTGGTTCAACAGAAGTACAAATCGCTATTTTAACAAAAGAAATAGAGAAGTTAACAGCTCACTTAAAAGAACACAAACACGATTATCATTCAAACCGTGGACTTTTAATGAAGGTTGGACAACGTCGTAGCTTACTTAAGTATTTAGCTAAAACTGATGTACAAAAGTATCGTGAAGTTGTTAAAAAATTAGGACTTAGAAAGTAACACTAGATACTAGTGTTTCTTTTTCTATAGAGTAGAAATGAGGTATATATGAAGAGGGTATTTGAACTTGATTTTCATGGAAGAAAGATAGTTGTAGAACAAGGAGAGTTAGCAAAACAAGCAACTGGTTCTGTTTTAATTCGTTATAATGATACCGTTATACTTACTGCCGTAGTAGTAGGAAAAACAGCTAACTTATTAAGTGACTTCTTCCCATTAACAGTTAATTATCAAGAAAAACTTTATTCTGTCGGAAAAATCCCTGGTGGTTTTATTAAAAGAGAAGGAAGACCAACTGATGCTGCTACTCTTGCAGCTAGAATGATTGATCGTCCAATGCGTCCTTTATTTAAAGAAGATTTTAAACATGAAGTTCAAATTATTAATACAGTACTATCAGTAGACCAAGATTGTTCACCTGAATTATCTGCTATGTTTGGTTCAAGTCTTGCAACAATGTTAACTGGTGCACCTTTTGCAGGACCAGTAGCAGGGGTAAAGATTGGTTATATTAATAATGAATTTGTTGTTAACCCTACTCAAGAAGAGTTAGCAGAAAGTACACTTGACCTTACCGTAGCTGGTACAATTGAAGCGATTACTATGGTAGAAGCTGGTAGTAAAGAATTAGATGAAGACATTATGCTTGATGCTTTAATGCTAGCTCATGAAGAAATTAAAAAACTATGCCAGTTCCAATTAGATATTTTAAAGAATTATGATATCAAAGAAATGGAATATGAAAAAATAGAAATAGAGGATGAACTACGTCAAGAAGTAGAAAGCCTTTGCTCTAAAGATATCGATGAAGCTTTAAGAATTAAAGCTAAACAAGAAAGATATCAACGTTTAGATGAAATTAAAGAAACTATTCTAAATAAATATAAGGAAGAAAATAAAGATTTAGAAGATATTGATGTTTTACTTTATAAAGTTAGTAAGATAATCAGTGATGTAGAATATAACTTATTTAGAAAAATAATTGTTAAAGAAAAACTAAGAAGTGATGGTAGACGTTTTGATGAGATTAGACCGCTTAGTGCTTCTATTGATTTATTACCAAGAACACATGGTTCAGCTTTATTTACAAGAGGAGAGACTCAGAGTTTATCAGTAACTACACTAGGAGCTTTAGGAGAACATCAAATCTTAGATGGTCTATCTTTAGAAGATGAAAAAAGATTTATGTTACATTATAACTTCCCACAATTCTCAGTTGGAGAAACAGGAAGATATGGTGCGCCAGGAAGACGTGAGATTGGTCACGGTGCTTTAGGAGAACGTGCTTTACTACAAGTTATTCCAAGTGAAGAAGAATTTCCTTATACGATAAGAGTTGTATCAGAAATCTTAGAAAGTAATGGAAGTAGTTCTCAAGCATCTATTTGTGCTGGTTGTATGAGTTTGATGGCAGCAGGAGTTCCTATTAAAGCTCCCGTAGCAGGTATCGCCATGGGACTAATTACTCATGATGATGATTATATAATTCTAACTGATATCGCCGGTATGGAAGACCATCTAGGAGATATGGACTTCAAAGTAGCAGGTACAGAAAATGGTATTTGTGCTTTACAAATGGATATAAAGATTAAAGGAGTTACTAAAGATATCTTAAAACAAGCGCTAGCTCAAGCTAAGAAGGCTCGTCATGAAATCCTTGGAGTAATAACTTCTACCATTAAAGAACCAAGAAGTGAAGTATCTAAATATGCTCCTAAGACCGAAACTTTCTATATTGCACCTAATAAAATAAGAGATGTTATCGGCAAAGGTGGAGAAATGATTACTAAAATCATCTGTGAAGCTAGTAATGTCAATGATGTTAACAGTATCGGTGCTGTAAAAGTCGATTTAGAAGATGATGGTAGAGTAATCATCTATCATAGTGATAAAGAAGTAATAGAAAAAACTAAGGAAATGATTCAAAATGTGGCGCGTGAAGTAGAAGCTGGAAAGATTTATTCGGTTAAAGTCTTAAAAGTAGAAGACTTCGGTTGCATTATTGAATTATGGCCAGGTTGTGAAGGCTTTGTTCATATCTCCCAACTATCAACAGAACGTGTCAACAAGACAGAAGATGTTGTAAGTGTCGGTGACACAATCTTAGTTAAAGCACTAGGTGTAGATAAAAGAGGAAAGCAAAGTTTCTCACGAAAAGAAGCAATGAAAGAGATGAAACAGTCAAAGTAAAGTGGCTGTTTTTTTCTTGTAAAAATACTAGTATAATTGAAAAAAATTTGCTATACTTTAACTAGATTAAGAAGATAGGTGATTAAATTGGCAGAATTCAAAAGAAGAAAGAAAAGACAGGATTTAAAAGAATTAAAACATAAAAAAACCGTTAATGACTACCGCGAAATAGCATTAACAAAAATGGGTAAAAGACAACTAATGCTTACCTTATTATCTATTTTTGGCGTAACAATGTTGTCAATAGGCAGTACCTTCGCTATATTTACAGTATCATCTAAATCTGCCGAATACAATGTAATTAAAACAGGTACTTTAAACATCAACTTTGCAGCAGATGCATCTTCAACCGTAGGACTTAATAATGCACTACCAATGTCTGATACCAACGGTCTAGCACAGTCAGGAACTACTTTCACCATAACAAACACTGGAAGTCTACCTGCAAACTATTCCGTATCTTTAAAAGATGATACCGATATGGTTACTCAGGATAACTGCAGTGCTAAACAATTAGTAAAAACAAACATTAAATACAGTTTAGACGGTTCAACCGCCAGTCTTTTATCAACAGCAATCGATAGTGAATTAATAAGTGGAACATTAAACTCAGGAGAAAGTAAAACATTTACCTTAAAACTATGGATAAAAGAAGATGCTACTAACGAAGTCTTAAATAAACATTATCACGGAAAAATAGTAGTAGATGCTATCCAAGAAGGTGCACCAGTTCTTGCTACTACAGCATTAATTAAAAAAGCCAATTCAGAAAGCTTAGATTATAATACAGCAACCGATGACCAAAAAAATCAGATGTGGACATTTACTCATGAAGCAACAACTCAATTAGGAGCAACTACAGATTATCGATATATCGGAGCAAATCCCAATAACTATGTAAAATTCAATGATGAACTATGGAGAATTATTGGAGTATTTGATGTAGATGATGGAACAGGAAAAATAGAGAAAAGATTAAAGATTATAAGAAATGAATCAATAGGTAATTATTCGTGGGACAATAAGGATACATCAACAGGAGCAGAATCTACTTATGGTAAAAATAACTGGACTGACGCTAGACTCAATTACTTGTTAAATGAGGGACACGATAGTGAAACCTATGGAGGAAGTTTATATTGGAATCGAAAAAGTGGTACTTGCTATAAAGGCCAAAATAATACAACTACTTCCTGTGATTTCACAGCTACAGGATTAACAGATAGTGCAAAAAAAATGATAGGAGATGCGAAATGGTACTTGGGAGGAAGCTCTACATATAATGATGTAACAGCTCCGATATTTTATACAAGAGAAAGAGGAACAACAGTATATAGTGGAAGAAGTACATCATGGATAGGAAAAGTAGGATTAATGTATCCGAGTGATTATGGATATGCAACAAGTGGAAATAGTTCGACTTCAAGGTCAACCTGTTTAGCTAAAGAGATGTATAACTGGGCTCGACTAAGCGTATGTTATCAAAATGATTGGTTATTCAAATCAAGTTATATGTGGACCCTTTCGCTTAACTCGTCTAGTAGTTACGGCGTGTTCCGTGTCCGCAATAGCGGGTATGTCAGCCACAATAGTGCTAGCGGCCACAGTAGCGGCGTGTGGCCAGTCGTTCATCTAAAGTCAACAATTAAGGTGACCACAGGAACAGGAAGTAGTAATGATCCATTTATCCTGGAATAAGATGGGGAGGTACTAAGACGCCGACAATGAGGGCGAAGACTATCAAGGCGGAGATGTTACTTTGAAAAGACAGTATGAAGAAATAAAAAATAATAGATATTGGTCCTGATGTGGGAATGTATTTATCCATTAGGACCGATTAAAATTTGGAAAGGGGTAACTATGCATAAGAAGATAGTAATCATTAGCTTGATTATCGGTGTTATTTTGCTTGTAGTAGGTGGTGTTTTACTTGTTAATAATAATACTAGTAATAGTAAATTGGTTGATGAAATAATTGATAAAAAAGATAAGAAGGAAACAGAACTAGTCTTTGTAACTAGTAGTGATAGTAGCTGCTACTTATGTAGTGATGCTAAAGATATAGTAGATACTATTGCAAAGAAATATAACTTGAGCTTTACAAGCTTTGATAAAAGTAAATCATCTAGTGATTATAAAGAATTACAAAAAAAGTTAGCAATAACTGATAAAGAAATTAAAGAACCAGCGGTCATCATTATAAAAGATGGCGAACTTAAAAGTATTGCTAATGAAATATATAATAGCAGTATTTTAAGAAGTATGTTAATTGAACAAGGAATTATTAATGATGAAACAAAAGACGATAAAGAAGTAACGATGGTGGAGACGATGGAGAAGTTTCAAGGAGAAGAAAATAGTTTACTAGTATTATTAGATTCTTCAACTAACAGTGTAGAAGCAAGAGAAGTTCTTAATAATCTAGCTAGTAAATATAATTTTACCTTTAGTCTAGCTTATTTTGATAGATCAGATGAAGGAATGTCCATTGCGACTTTCTTAAATCAAATGAATGGTGATGATCTTTTAGTGGTTCCATATTTTGCGGTAGTTAGTAATAACAAAATTCAAGAAGCAATTAGTACTACTTCTTCTACAGAACTAGAAGCTTTCTTAAAGAGAAATAAAATAATTAATGTTAAGTAAAGTGAGAAATATTATGAAAAAGTTAAGAAAAGGGAAAAAAGGATTTACTTTTATAGAGTTATTAGCTGTAATTGCTATTATTGGTATTCTTACTACAGTTATCATTGTATCAGTTAATAGTTTACTGGCAAGTTCTAGAAAAAAGTATTATAAGTCGCAAGAAAATACCACTGTTTTAGCTGGTAAAGAATATTTTACTGATTATCGTAGTCAATTACCTAAAAATATTGGTGAGAAAAAAGCTGTTACTATTAATACTTTATATACAAAGAAGTATTTATCAGAACTAAAAGATCATAATGGTAATAGTTGTACTAATATTGGAAATAGTAAAGTTTATTCTCAAAAAATAACAGCTAATGAGTATCAGTATTACTCTGAAATCGAATGTAATGGCTATTCTGTTGATGATGATACAAAAGCCCCTGTTATTACTTTTAGTCCAGATAAAAAAATAACTAATGGAAATATAACTGTTACAATGACGGTTACTGATAATAGTGGAGTAGCTTCCTACTATTATGAAATAGAAAAAGACAATGTCTTATATAGGAAGGAAGAAGCAAAGAAATATACAGCACCAGTTAATATAACATTTACTGAAGAAGGAACGTATGTTATTAAAGCTCATGCAATTGATACAAAAGGTAATATTACTGATAAGACATCTAATAAATATATAATTGATAGAACTGCTCCAGATTGTAGTAAGTTTAATTTTAAATCAAGTACTAGAGAAAGAACTTGGCAAAATCAAAATATTAAGATAAAAATTATTCCACATAGTGATATAGCTAAATGGTCATTTAGAAATTGTTTCTATCAGAGTAGTGGTAGTGGTATTTGTAAAGATGATGGTAAATCTATAACTGGTATTAGTACTAAAACTTTAGCTGGTGCTAAAGGAAGTGTATTTACTGGAAGTAATTATACTGATAATGGCCATGTTTATGGTAAAGTGATTGCTTATGATGAAGCAGGTAACTCTTGCTCTGTTAATACTCCGGAGTATTATATTGATAAAGACGCTCCAGTTATAAAAAGTAAGAGTATTACTAGCAGAAATAGTAATTATAATAGTTTATATGTTACTATTAAATTAACTTTAACTGATAGAATTGACACTACAAATAATAAAATATATTATAGTTTTTCTAATAATAATAAGTCATATTCATCTTGGTATACTTATCCAATCGGAAATTCAAGTGTTTCAAATGATTGGACTGTAGCAGGAACTTATGATGGAAAAAGTAGAAAAGTTTATATTAAAGTTAAAGATGATTTAGGAAATACAAGGACAGAGACTCTTAATTATACTGTTTATAACGAGTGTAGTAAGACTTATAGCCGAACTACTACTGGAAGTTGTAGTGCTAATACTGGTTTTGGAACAGCGACAGAAACTAAAAAATTCTATGATAAGTTTACTAATAATTATTGTACTAGTAGTACAAGTAGTGTTAAATGTTGTATAAATCCAGCTATTTATTATGGAAGTTGGTCAAGTTGTAGTGCAAGTTGTGGAGGGGGAACCAAAACTCGTAGTGTAACAACTTATAAATGTGATGGAACAACTTCTTACTCTAGTGAAAGTACATCTTGTAATACCCAAAGTTGTCAACCACCTAGATGTTCTAGTATTTACTATCGTGATGGTTCAACTTGTAGTAATTCTTGTGGAAGTGGAACTTATAACAGATTAGCCTATGATTCTTATGATGATAGTAGATGCTATTCAGATGACTTATCCTATGGTGGAAGTTCTTGTTACTCAAGTAGTGGTTGTGCTACTACTACTTGTACAGATGTTTATTATCGTGATGGATCGACTTGTAGTAGTTCCTGTGGAAGTGGAACTTATAATCAGTTAGCATATGATTCATCTACTGGCGAAAGATGTTATTCTAAAGATAAATCAAGTGGTGGAAGTTATTGTTCTTCAAGTAGTGGTTGTTCTACACCTACTCCATCAACACCAAGTTTTACTTGTAATAGTGTCGGTAGTACACAAAGTTATGCAGGTGAGAGTTGGACTGTTGTTTCAAATAGTGGTGGTCAATGTAAGTTAGCCTTAAATGATACTTCTAGCTCAACAGGTTCTTATAATGATGCCTATAGCAAATTATACAGTGAGTATTTTTATAGTGGTAGTACCCTTAGAAGTGATTACAATAGTGGTAAGATTACTTCAATTGGTACAGATAGCAGTGGTGCATCAGATATTAGTGGAATTTACTGGAATAGTAGTGGTTCAATTTACGATTCTACTACTAGATATAAATATAATTGTACAAATTCAGCCTTATTCTATGGAGGACATCGTTCCTATGGAGATTACGATAATTATTATATAACTGGTTGCTTCACAAGACCTTCATCTAGTGTTGCTAGTAGTGCTGGAAAACATTCACTTTCAAATAGTAGTAGTTCATATTCTATAACAAATGGAGATTATACTGAAACTGATGCTACAACACCAAGAGGTTACAAATATACTAGTATTTATTTAACTGAATACGATCCAAATAGTGCTAGCTCTAGTACAAAGAAGGTAACTTATCGCGTAAATCGTTATGTAACTAATGGTGTTGATTATTCATCTAATCCTATACTAAATTCATATGGAAATAGTGGTAACATTCATTCTAAAGATTTATCTATTTATGCGTGTGGTGGCTGGGCTCTTCATGGGATGAATTGGCATGAATTAAAATATAAAAATACTAGTCAATTTACGGATATCCATACCACTAGAGAGGTAAATGAAACTTTTACTCGTTCTCTTGGTAATATAACATATCGTGCAGCTGCCTATGCAAAAGGTTTGGGTGATCAAACCACAATCCATCACGATACGGCCGATAGCTGTGTTTATGGTAATTCGGAGTATGTCATTACAAAAAGTAGTACACCAGTACATTATCGCTTAACAATTACAGTTAAAACAACATGAAAAAGTGATTTATTCTAGAGGTTAATATGTAAGTAAAAACTTTTATTAGTATATTGCTATAAAGTATGCTACTATAACGGATGTGTGAGGGAAAATTATGAAAAAAGTATTAAAGTTACACGTCTTAATAATTATGAGTAACAGATAGTTTATTCTATAATGAAATTTATACTGTAAAGATACAGGCTAGTATAAAAGATAATTATAAGCCAGAAAATGCTGGTAACAAATTAGCTAGTCAAATTTCTTTATTGATTGATGATAAAGAAGTAACTTGACAAGTAAAAGCTGATGAACTAGAAAGTATTTCAAATACATCAAAGAATTTTAATAGAATAATAATATCTTTTGGACTTATTTTTGTACTTATTGGTGGCTTTGTTGTTATAAGTCAATTAGTTATTACGAAAAAGGATTATCATAAAATGTAATTTTATGAATCCTTTTCTTTTCTTAAAATTTTTCTTAAGAATTATTGACGAACAAAATTTCTATGATATAATAAAGACACAACTCTTAGTTAGGAGGAAAATTATGAAATATCTTATTACTTCGTATGACCATTTTGGAAGAGGAATTACTTATATAGATGGCAAAATAACCTTTGTAAAAGGTGTAAGAATCGGTGATGAAGTGGAAGTTAATATAATAAAGGATAAGAAAAAGTATTCTATTGGGAAAGTCAAAGAATCTAAGAACTATTCTAGTATTTTTTGTCATTATTATTATATTTGTGGTGGTTGTCAGTTAGAACAACTTTCTTATCAAGAACAACTGGAATTTAAGAAAAATAAAGCCCTTGATATACTAACGAGATATGCTGGTATTGATCTAGATAAGATAGATATTATCCCTAGTAAAGAAAAATATTATCGTAATAAAGTTGTTTTTCATATAGAAGAAGATAAAATTGGCTTTTATGAAGAAGAAAGTAATAAATTACTAGATATAGATAAATGTTATTTAGTAAATGAAAATATTACTAGGATTTATGAGTTTATTAAAAATTTTATTAAAGATAATAGAAAATTAAAAGAAGTAATGATTAGGTCTTTTGATAATAATAGTATGATTTCTTTTAAAGGAAAATGTGCTATTGAAAGACTAAATTACTTTAAGGATAAAGTTGATTCTTGTTATTTAAATGAAACGTTAGTGTTTGGTAGTGATAAGATTAAAACTAAGATATTTGACATGGACTTTTATGTTGGATGTGATGCTTTCTTTCAAATTAATTCTAAAGGTTTAGAAAGTATTTATAAAGAAGTAATTGATATAGTTAAAGAAAAAGATATAAATACTATTTTAGATTTATATTGTGGAACAGGTACTATCTCCTTATTAGTATCACGTTATGTTAAAAAAGTATATGGAGTAGAAATAGTTAAGGAAGGTATTGTTGATGCTAATTACAATAAGAAAATAAATAATATAGATAATGTAGAATTCTTTTGCATGGATGCCAAGGATTTCTTAGAAAAGTATAATAAAGAGATAGATATGATAATAGTAGACCCTCCAAGGAGTGGATTATCAAATAGTGCTAGAAAATTATTACTTGATAAGAAATGTAATAATATTATTTATATATCTTGTGATTTAATGAGCTTTGCTAGAGATATAAAAGAATTAAGTAGGGAATATGAAATAGAAAGTATTAAACTAGTGGATGAGTTTCCTAATACTTATCACGTCGAGACAGTTTGTGCTTTAGAAAGGAAATAATTATGGTTAAATGTAAAATAGATAATATAGAATTTAAATTAAAAGAATACCAAGATTTTTCCTGGGTAAATGATTATGGAATTGTTTTTTCAGTAATAGATGAAACTGGAAGTGGATGCATATCATTTGGGGTTCAGAAAGATAATAAGAAGTATTTTATAAAAATAGCTGGAGCTAAAACGGTAGAAGCTGAAATTTCAGAACAAGATTCAATAGATTTATTAAAAGATGCAGTAGAAAAATATAAAAGTATTCATCACCAAAATTTGATTAAGTATATAGATTCGTTTGATATTAATGAATTCTTTGCGGTTATATTTGAATATGCGGATGGAGAGTGTTTATTTGATCATTGGAATTTTGAAAAGTATAAAAATGATTCAACTTTAATAACACCTATACAAAAATTTAAAAAATTAGAGATTAGTAAAAGATTAGATGTTGTATATAAACTATTTTCTTTTTTTGAAACATTTATTAATGCTGGATATGTTGCTGTAGATTTCTATGATAGTAGTATCATTTATAATTTTGAAAAAGATGAAGCAACTTTTTGTGATATAGATTTATTTAGAAAACTTCCAACTAAAAATGATTTAGGAAAAGATTATTATGGTACTAAAAGACTTAAAGCTCCTGAAGAAAATGAGCTAGGAGCAACTATTGATGAATTAACAAATGAATTTACTCTAGGAGCAATTATTTTTGATATATTTAGTAATGTAAGTAATAATGATAAAAGATATGAAATAGGGATGTTTATTCCTAATGATTTAGAAGAATTTGAATTAAATACTAAAACATATAATGTGCTATTAAAGGCTACAAATTATGATAGAAATAATAGATATACTTCAATAAATGAATTTGAGGTAGAGTTTAGAAAAAGTTTAGAAGAAAAAAAGTGAATCACTTATTCCTAATACGAAAACAACCATGATAGTTTCATAACTAGGAAATATTCCTGACAATGAAACAAGGATAGAGCACTTAGCACTGACACAATCCATGTAGAAACTATAGCTTTTTTAACACATCAATAATTCTTGCCTTATATTCAATGGAAGTGCACTACAAAGAGTTATAACTAGTATTAGAAAATCTGAGCAATCTTTTTATAATTAATCTTTTATTAGATATAGTGTTAAAGGAAAGTATAGTATCATTTTTTTAGTTAATATTAATTTGATGTTGTACGAGAAACAAATGTTTGATACAATATAATTGTATTAATTTCTTGGCATGTTAATATGACAATTTAGACGATAAGGTGTGAAGTTTTTAGCCAAGAAAAATTACATGCATGCTGCGGGTATATCTTTTCATAAGAAGAGGTATACCCTTTTTGTATAGGGAGGAAAGTAAAAATATGAATGACATTATAAAAGAAGAAAAAATAGAGAATATGATATATGAAATAAGAGGTAAGCAGGTGATGCTAGATTCTGACCTTGCTAGACTGTATGAATGTTCAAATGGTACAAAAACTATTAATCAAGCTGTAAAAAGACATATTAATAAGTTTTCAGAACGATATATGTTTCAACTAGATAAGGAGGAATATTTAAATTTGAAGTCCCAAGTTGGGACTTCAAGTTTAAATAATTATGGTGGCGTTAGAAAATTACCATTTGTATTTACAGAACAAGGTGTTGCTATGCTTGCAACTATATTAAGAACACCAGTTGCAGATATAATGAGTATGCAGATAATAGATGTTTTTGTTTATATGAGAAAGTACTTATCAAGTAGTAATAAAGATAGTATGTTAGTTAATCATGAGAATAGGATATTAAAATTAGAAGAGTCATTTGATAAGATGTCTTCTAAACAAACATCTATTATCTACGATGGTAAAGTTTATGATGCCTATAGTATCTTAATAGACATATTAAATAGTGCCAAAGAAGAAATTATTATTATAGATAATTATGCTAATAAGGATTTATTAGATATGTTAAGAAGTATTAATAAAAATATTATTATCTTATCAAAAAACTTAGATAGTATTTTACTAAAAAAATATAATAATCAGTATAATAATATTTCATTTATAAATAATAATCCCTTACATGATAGATATATAATACTTGATAGAAAAGATGTATATGTAAGTGGGATGAGTTTAAAAGATATTGGTAAAAAGTATAGCTATATTTATAAAATAAATGAAGAGTTATTTAT
>ERZ773133.3197-NODE-3197-length-13037-cov-4.823756_pt1 | contig 13037 bp, 9 predicted proteins | sample MGYA00580861_ERZ773133 | MGnify/ENA primary metagenome ERZ773133 (study PRJEB29015, sample SAMEA2737844) | human gut metagenome | biome: human gut; feature: human-associated habitat; material: faeces | place: China | collected 2012 ...
AAAGGGTTAAAAGAAAAGTGGAAATTCTCCTGCCAGAAGGGAGAATGAATGAGAAATATGAATTCTGTAAAAGTAAGGCGGGATCACAAGGATACGTTGTTTCGGATGATTTTCAGTACAAGGGAGAACCTGTTGAGTCTGTATAATGCGGTAAATCATTCACATTATACGGATGCAAAAGAGTTGGAGATCGTGACGCTGGAAAATGCAGTTTATATGAATATGAAAAATGACCAGGCATTTTTGCTGGATATGCAGTTGAATTTGTATGAACATCAGTCAACCTGGAATCCGAATATGCCGCTGCGTTTTCTGATTTATGTGACGAAAGAATACCAGATGCTCATTCGGAATCAAACGCTGTATGCGTCAACGCTGGTAGAATTGCCGACCCCACACTTTGTTGTATTTTACAATGGAGAAGAGGAGCGGGAAGCGGAAAGTGTTCTGAAACTGTCACATTCATTCTGCCAGAAGGCGGATGAACCGGAGCTGGAATTGATAGTGAAGGTATTGAATATTAATCTGGATAAAAAACAGAGGATTCTGGAAACTTGCTGCCTGTTGAAAGAGTATATGCTTTTGGTTGACAAGATTCGTAAATATGCAGCAGAGTATAAGAACATAAACCGGGCAGCAGAGCAGGCTGTGACGGAATGTATTGAGGAAAATATACGGGCTGATTTCCTGAGAAAGAATCGAACGGAGGCGATAGAGGTGTGTATTTTCGAATATGATGAGAAACGGGAAAAGGAATTGATTCGGAAGGCAGAGTATGCGGAAGGTAAGAAGGATGGATTGAAGGAAGGGCAGAAACAGGGTGAAGAACGGGTGTTTGAAATTTATAGATTATATCGAGATAAATATACAGAAAACCAGATTGCAGAACAGATGAAGATAGATGTGGATGAAGTTAGGCATATTTTGGAAAAGTTTAAGGAATAGGTGCGGCGGTTGGTTATACATATGCGGATCCGCTGGATAACTGGACGGATGCGCTTATGATTGGAAATGCCTGTTATCAAAAAGAAGATGTCAGTGCCCTGAACTGCGTTGCTGCAGCCTACCGACCAGATTACCAGAATGAAGATCCAATATTCTTATATCCATATCGTGTTTACATACCGGGCACTGGCAGCAGCGGTGTGCGCGTGGAGTGGAATGTGCATGGTAAAAATGGAGTTTGTGTTTTATAGATAGTAGTGTGCTAAAATTTTAGGAGAGGGTAAAACGCGAAAAAGAGCTCTAAACGAAATAAGGATGGAAGAAATCACCCTCCAAAGTGAATTCTTCCATCCCTTTTCTTTACTCTTTTACAATCCGAAACTCCCTCCATTTTCCACTCCGGTAGCGCATCACAACTACGAAGCAGGCGATCAGCCATGCGGGCGGCATGCTCACATAGTAGCAGCGGAAGCCAACCGGGGTGAGCGCCAGAAGAAAGGAGAGCGTGAGGCGGATGCCCAGGTTGATGAAACCGGAAGCTGCCGGGATCTTGACATCGCCGGCTCCCTGCAGGAAACCGCAGGTGATGTTGGTGATCGTGCTGGTCCAGATGAAGAACATCAGGATGTCGAGATGTTCCTTTGCGCGCCGCAGGGACTCTCCGGTGATGTTGAAGATCTGGAGAAGCGGCCGGTCAAAAAGCAGAACCACGATACTGATGGAGATACTGATCAGGACACCCATCAGGATGGTCGTGCGGTAACCGCGGCGGGCACGGTCCAGCTTTTCGGCGCCGATATTCTGTCCGGCGAAGCTGGAGATGGCGACGTTAAAGCTCTGGGACGGAATGTGTGCGAGTTGTTCGACCTTCAGCATGGCAGCGTAGCCCTCGATGCTGGGAGCGCCGAAGGAGTTGATGAGACGCTGCAGGATGAGGAAACCAATCGAATTGACGCCCGTCTGCAGCATGATCGGAATACTCAGGCGCATCAGCAGCGCCCCCTGTCCTTTCCAGGCGTAGAGATAACGCCGTTTTGGCAGCAAGTCCGGGAAAATATGCCGCAGGTACAGGAAACTGGCGATGGCAGAACCAGCCTGTGCGATCACGGTCGCGGCAGCCGCGCCAGAGACGCCCATATGAAAGATGGAGATAAACACACAGTCCAGCACAATGTTCAGGGCGGCGGAGATCATCAGGAAAATGAGTGCGCCGCGCGAATCACCGTGTGCCCGCAGGATGCCATAGGTGACATTGTAGAGCAGCTGGAAAATAATTCCACCGCTGTAGATCAGAAAGTATGCCATACTGTCGAAACGCATTTCTTCCGGTGCCTGCAAAAAGCCGAAAATAACTGGACGGGCTGCCAGAAAGCAGGCGGCGGTTAAAAATATACTTACGACCACGGCAATCAGATAGGAGACGGAGATGGATTCCTGTATGTCTGTCTCTTTTTTGGCACCGAAATACTGGGCGACTGCGATGTTGACACCGGCACCGATGGAGGTGCAGATGGCGGTCAGAAGCCAGATCATGGAGCTGGTTAGTCCGACGGCTCCAAGGGCGGTTGCGCTGATGAGGTTTCCGACGATCACGCTGTCAGCGAGGTTGTACAAAACCTGCAGCAGGTTTGCCCCCATGATAGGCAGGGAAAAGAGCAGGATGGAGGACCATTCCCGCCCTTCGGTCATATCTTTTTTCATATGTATAAAACTCCTTTGATACAGCTAAAATCATGAGTTTAGTGTAGCATAGAGGATGGAAAAAGTAAAGAGAACGGAAAGCGCTTGTCAAGTGGAAAGAGAAGGATCTATAATAGAATAGATTTAATGTAACTGTTCAGCAGGTCTGCGCATTTACTGCGCTGACCGTACGAAAACATGGGCCAGCAGGCAAAAATCCCATTGCCATAGGCAATTTTTAATGGATTTTTGCGCGTGACTGTGAGGGGACTGAACAGTTACGATTTAACGAATATTAAGAAAAAGGGATGAGGAAATCTTGAATCACAACATGGAAATGACGGAGAAAACGACGGGAAGCGGGGCAGCACGGTGGGGCTTTTATCTGATGGGGCTTCTGATTCTGGCGATGGGGCTTACGCTCAATACGAAAGCTGGACTCGGAGTGTCGCCGATTATTTCACTTTCGTATGCGGCATCCGTGATCTGGAACCGGAATTTTGGTGATATGACCTTTGTCCTGTATGGTATCTTTGTCTTGATTCAGGCGGCGATTCATCTGCGGGAGAAAGGAAAAGCCGGACGCAGCCTGCTTATGAAAGATGCGCTGCAGTTTCCATTGAGTATTGTATTTACAAGATTTCTGAATGTGTTTTCAGTGTGCATACCGTCGTTAGAAGAATGCGGATCGGAGGCGTCTGGACTTTTAGGACGCCTGGGAGTGCTGATGCTTGCCCTGATTTTTACAGGCATCGGCGCGGCGATGTCCCTGTCAATGCGGCTGGTGCCAAATCCGGGCGATGGTCTGGTGCAGGTGCTTGCAGACACCTTTGGAATCGGCACGGGTCTGATGAAGAACTGTGTGGATGCAACCTGTATCGTTTTGTCACTGCTCATGGGGCTTTTGTTTGCGGGAAAACCGGTGGGAATCGGCATTGGAACGGTCTGTGCTGTCGTGCTGGTGGGGCGCGTGATTGCGCTGTTTCATCATATTTTTGGAAAGGCGATGCTGCAGGCGGCTGGACTGGAAAGTGGCAGGAACTGACAGAGTGTGTGGAAAAGATAAAAGCAGCCGATTTTGGAGTAAAATTCAGATACATAAAATAATAGGAGATAAATAAGATGAAATTGAGAATGAAGCGGAAAGCAATGGTAGTATTGGCAGCAGGCATGTTGATGAGTGCGGCAGCTCCGGCGGCTGCGATGGCGGCGGAGAAAGCGACAGGACCGGCGCTTACGGCACGCTACAACGGGGATGTAAATACACTGGAGGCATCGAAGGATGCAACGCAGCTGATAGTGGTGATTGGCAACCGCCAGGATCCGGCAAAGAGCCGTCTGGACTGGTATAAACGCGATACAGATGGAAAACTGGTGCAGGTGATGTCGAAAGAAGCGGTCAGCGGCATGAACGGTATCACGATGCAGAAGCAGGAGGGCGATAAGAAGACGCCGGCGGGTGTGTACCGCTTTACGATGGCATTTGGCCTGAAGGCAAATCCGGGAACGATTCTGCCGTATCACCAGATCGTGGACGGCGATTATTATGTGGATGACGGAAACAGCCAGTATTATAACAAGCTGGCAAATACGAAGCAGGTACAGAAGGACTGGAATTCGGCGGAGGATCTGATGGCGCAGGCGCCGCAGTATAATTATGGCCTGGTACTGGATTATAATCCGGAGTGTACACCGGGAAAGGGATCGGCGATCTTTCTGCATTGCCCGAAGAGCTGGAATAATACGGGAACTTCCGGATGCATCAGTATTCCGGAGGAAGATATGAAACAGGTTGTGTGCCAGGTGGATACCGGGACGAAGATTGTGGTGGTGCAGGATGAGAGCGATTTAGCAAATTACTAATTAGATAGGCTGTGAGAGTCAGATCTCATTTGGGGATTTTTATCTGGAAGCAGATAGGAACCCCCAGATGAGTTTTTTTGTTTCATAGGACATAATTTCCTAATGAAACCCAAAAACGCCGGACAATATCCGGCGCTCAGGTGTCTCAAAATATTTGTCCCTACGTTGGCATTATCCAAATCAGGTTTTGGGTCGGAACTTTTGGTTCCCTCTCAGCCTGCATCACAAGCTCCCCATTATCGAAATGAATTGTAGCATGATTTGGAAAAAAATAGCAATGGCAACTCTGGTTTTATGATTTATTTGCCCCGCCCATCTGCCGGCTCAGCATCCGCAGCATTTCCGCCTGCCGTTTCTGCGCTGGGGGCATTTGGTCTGTCAGGATCGAAAAAAGAGTGTCCATTTCTGAGGTTGAGAATTGCGGGGAACCGTTGCTGCCCCGGAGACTCATGAGAAGCGGCAGAAGCTTGTCTTGCGGCGTGTTTCTTGCCTGATCGGCTAACTGTTCCATCTGTTTTATTTTGTCTGGATCCATGGAGCGGAGTCTCGGATCCTGTTTCCAGTTTTGAAATTCCATAGTGTGTGCCTCCTGTCTGTTTGAAGTGGATGTGCCAGATGCACGGTCTGTGGGTTTTTTCTGTCTGCGGGAATATTCGGCTTGCGGGTAAAGGACAGATGCCGGAACTGCATCAGAATTGGGTGAATCATTCTGGATATCTTGCGAAGTCGGAAAGGATGCTGTCTGCGGCATATTTTGCCAGTAGGATTCATAGAGGCGGGAACCTTCGATAAAATTTAAGACCAGATCGATCGAACTTTGCTCTTCCTCTGTGCCATACGGCTTGATCGCTTTCAGCATATCAACCGGCGAATCCTTGTCGCGTTCGCCCACCGAGCAGATTCCGATCTCACCGTCGGCCGGATCAGCAAATAGCTGCATCGTCTTTTCTAGTTCGCGGAATTTCACAAACAGGGAGAAAAAACGCTGTTCCGGGATGTGAATATAGGGAAGCGCCGCCTTGACAAGCTGCATATGTGGGAGTGAGGTCAAGCGGTCTAACTCGGTCATTTTGAGAGAAACATCTTGGTTCACGAAAAAAACCTCCCAAATCTTTGTCTCAATATATGCAGATGAGAGGAAAAAAAGACGTTTTGGTTCACGGGTAGGCACTTTTGGAATCGAAAAAGAACGGGAATGTTTAAAGAAAAAAAGCTCCGGGACAGGAAAAACCACATATAGTATATTATAAAAAATAAGAAAGAAAAGGATTCAGAGCTATGAACACCCGGCTGATCATTGATGGAAATGCCGTTTATGAAATAGATGAAGACTGTCTCGCCTGCCGCGGACGGCGGACTGGATGCAGACGCTGTGTGGAACCGGGTTCCCGCACCCGGGGACGAAGCACGCCTTTACAGAAATTGGAACCTGCCAGTGAAAAATCACAAACTCACAAATAAAGAAAGATGTGGTATAATGTAAAGAAAGAAATTCCCCTCATTCCAGCCTGCCCAGCCACTTCCTCATGAGGTGTCAGGGAAAGCTGGAATGGGGATACCGTAGCAGAGCTCCAGAGTCCTAAGACAAACTGGCTCACAACAACATTGCATCAGGAACTGAAAGGACGAATCCATATGAACCCATATAAAATCATGCTGGTAGATGACGAGGAGGAAGTACGGACAAGCATCATACGCAAAATCGACTGGCAGGATGCCGGATTCGAGGTGATCGGGGATGCGGAGAACGGGAAGGAAGCGCTGGAAAAGATCGAGCAGAATGAGCCGGATGTTGTGCTGACAGACATCCGGATGCCATATATGGACGGGCTGGAGATGGCGGAGAATATACGGCAGAGATATCCGTCCATCAAGATCGTGATTTTTTCTGGTTTTGATGAATTTGAGTACGCCAAAAAGGCGATCAAGCTCAATGTGATCGAATATATTTTAAAGCCGGTCAATGTCGAAGAGCTGACGGCGATTTTAAAGAAAATCAAGAAAAATCTCGATGAGGAGATCGAGCAGAAGCGGAATGTTACCCTGCTTCGGGAAAGTTATATCAAGAGTCTTCCGGCGATCCGGGAACATTTTTTGAATGACCTGATTCACGGCGGCATGGAGGAAGCGCAGATTGAGGAAAAACTGAACGAATATGCGATCGACGTTGCGGGTGCGGTCAAATGGGTGATTGCGGCGATCCATCTGGAACCGGATGAGAAGGTGGACAAGGCAGTTTCGCTGCATCAGCAGCGGGAGCTGATTCCGATTTCCGTCCGCAATCTGATTGAGGAAAAACTGGAAGGGCAGTACCGTTTTATTGTGTTCCACTCTTCCTTTGAGACGATTCTTCTGGTGGCGATCGACAAAGACAATACGCAGACCGGACTGATTGCCCTGCTGGGCGATATCTGCAAGGAGACGAAGAAAATTCTGGAGGTATCGGTTACGATCGGCGTGGGTGAGAGCTGCAGTTCGCTGACGGATTTAAGCCGCCCGTGCCACACGGCACTCAATGCGCTCGGTTACCGTGCGATCACAGGTTCCGGCGGTGTGATCTGCATCGGCGATATGGAGCCGTCCGGGCATGAAAAACTCCGGTTCGACAGCCGGATGGAGTCGGAGCTTATAGCGGCAGTCAAGTTTGGACCGAAGGAAAAGATCCGTTCCGTGATAGACGGGATTGTGAGCCGGATGGAGGATGCGCGGGTGCATTACCGCCAGTATCAGGCGTATGTGCTTGCGATCATCAATGTGCTGACACAGCTCTCCCAGCAGTATGATCTGCGGATCAGCGAGATGTTTGGCGTGGAAAATGATTATTTCGAGATTCTGGGGCGCGTCCAGAAGATGGAGAATGTCCGCCCGTACCTGACCGAGGTGGCGCTCAAGATGAATGCCGGAATGGAAGAAGAGCGGAGCAATACGACAAAAAACGTGATCCGCGAGGCGAAGCAGTACATTCAGGACAATTTTCAAGATCCGGATCTGTCGGTGGAGAAGATCTGCCGCCATCTGCATATGAGCCCGGCGTATTTTTCAACGATGTTTAAGAAGGAGACGGGACAGGCGTACATCGCCTATCTGACCGATGTCCGGCTGGGGCGCGCGGTCGAGCTTCTGATGGCAACTGACGACAAGACGTATATCATCGCGGAAAAGGTCGGCTACCCGGAGCAGAACTATTTCAGTTACGTATTTAAGAAAAAATTCGGTGTTTCCCCGACGCGGTACCGCACGGCACACCGGAGCGGGGAGGCATAATGGGTAAAAAAAGGACGATCTGGAAGAAAAAGCTCTTTGACGATGCCAGCATCCGGTCGATGATCTTTATCTATTTTACGATCACGGCGCTGGCGGCGAGTGTACTGATCTCCCTGTCGCTGTACCAGAGAATGTCACGGCAGGTCACGGAAGTAGTACAGGAGGAGAGCCAGAACCTGATCGCGCAGGTGGGGCGCTCTGTGGAGTCGTATCTCCGCACGATCATGAAGCTGTCCGACTCGCTTTATTATGGCACGATCAAGAATGCCGATCTGTCGAGCCAGTCGCTTGGAAGTGAATTTACGCTTCTCTACGATAATAATAAGGATAATGTGGAGAATATTGCCCTGTTTTCGGAGGATGGGGCGCTTCTGGAGGCAGTCCCGGCGGTGCGTCTGAAAAATGAGGTGGATGTGACGCAGGAAGAATGGTTCCGGAGCGCCTTAAACCGGACGGAAAACCAGCATTTTTCCCTGCCGCACGTACAGTATGTGTTTGACAATGCGGAAAATCAATACCGATGGGTCATTTCGCTATCGCGGGCGGTCGAACTGACACACGGAACCTCGACCTCGCAGGGCGTCCTTCTGGTCGATATTCGCTATTCGAGCCTGGAACAGCTCTTTGGCGGCATCACGACGGGGCGCGGCGGTTATTTCTATATGATCAGCGGAAATGGCGAGATTCTTTACCACCCGCAGATGCAGCTTCTGGATTCCGGCTGGGTGCAGGAGAACAATGGACAGGCAGCCGGCTATTCGGACGGAAATCATGAGGAGATATTTGCCGGAAAAAAGCGGATGGCGACGGTCAAGACGATCGGCTACACAGGCTGGAAGGTGGTCGGGGTGACGCCGGAAAATGCCGTGTCGCTCAACACGATCAAAACCCGGCTTTTTATCGTATTTGTCATTGCCCTCATTTTGTGCATTCTGGCTCTGATTAACTCTTATATTTCATCGAGGATCACGAATCCGATCCGCGAGCTGGAAAAATCGGTCGGCGTCCTGGAGGCGGGCAATTTAAGCGCACCGGTGTACATCGGCGGTTCGTATGAGATCCGCCATCTGGGAAAATCGATCAGTGATATGGCGGGTCAGATCCGCCTCCTGATGCAGGATATTGTGCGTGAGCATGAGGCGAAACGCAAGCAGGAGTTTGATACGCTGCAGTCGCAGATCAATCCGCATTTCCTCTATAATACGCTCGATATTATTGTCTGGATGATTGAAAATGAGCAGAAAACGGAGGCGGTCAAGGTGGTGACGGCGCTGGCGCGGTTCTTCCGTATCAGTTTAAGCCGCGGCAAGAGCTTAATTACTGTGAAGGATGAGCTGGAACACGTCCGGAATTACCTGATGATCCAACAGATGCGGTTTAAAAATAAGTTTACCTATACGATCGAGTCAGATGATGAGGTTTTGGAACTTGCAAGTTTAAAACTGATGCTGCAGCCGCTGGTGGAGAATGCGATCTACCATGGCATGGAATATATGGACGGCGACGGCGAGATCTTCGTGCGCGCCTGGCAGGAGGAAAAAGAGCTGTATCTGGAGGTGCGGGACAATGGGCTTGGCATGACGGAGGAACAGGTCGAGAGCCTCTTTACCGATACGGCGCACGTGGCATCCAAGCGCGGATCCGGCATCGGGGTACGCAATGTCAACGAGCGGATCAAGCTGTATTTCGGCGCGGAATATGGTCTTTCGATCGAGTCGGAGCCGGATGAGGGAACCGCGGTGAAGATTCATCTTCCGGCAGTGCCTTACGAGAAAGTGCTGGAAGAGAAGAAAGTGTAAAAGTGGGGGCGACAGATCAATGCGATATGGAGTGAGAAAAAAAAAGGAGCTGGTGCTCTGGGGAATCCTGTGTGTGGGACTTATTTTGCTGTATCTCCTTTCCTCCACGGATTGGATCATCAAGGAAAAAGAGGTGGAGGTCTACCCGGTGTCCCTGATTATCAGCGATACTTCGGATGATGATTACGTCAACTTCCGCAAGGGCGTGGATCAGGCGGCGGTTGAGTATAATGTAGATGTCAGCTTTATTACCCTGTATGAAAAGGATAATCTGGCACAGCAGATGGAGCTGGTGCGCCGGGAAGCGGCAGACGGTGCCGGGGCAGTGATACTGGAGCCGGTTGATGAGCTGGAATGCCGCCAATATCTGGAAGAAAATACATATGGAACGCCGATTATCCTGCTGGGTGAATTATCACCGGATGAGGAGGTCAAGGGGGCGGTTCATATGGACTGGACGGCAGCCGGGAGAAAGCTGGGCGAGGCGATTACGGCGGAACAGAGCCCCGATCTTCCTGTCTGGATCTTTGCAGATAACCCATATATCGGCAAGGCGGGGGAGATGAAGCAGGGGCTGACGGAGGTGCTGGAAAAACAGGGCTTTTCCTATACCATTGTGCCGCGCGGCACCGATGATACTTACCGTTCCGTCATTGAAAAAACAGTTTATCCGGGCAGCGGCACGGCGGTGGTGGCGGCACTGGATTTCGCCAGCACAGCGGAGGCGGCGGAGATTGTCGGCGGAAGCAGCGTGTACGGAAAATACATTTCCGGGCTATACGGCGTCGGGATGATGCCGTCCCTGCTGGATCAGCTTGACAAGGGGACAATCCGGGGGCTGGTGGTGACAAACCAGTTTGACGCGGGCTATTTTGCGGTCAAAAAAGCAGTGCAGGCGATTGAAAAAGAGCAGGAGAGAAGCCAGCTTTCATTGGAATCCTACTATATAGAGAAGGATGAGCTGCGCTCGAAGAAATATGAGAAGATGCTGTACCCGATTGATTAAAAATCCGGGAGGGAGTATAGAAAGATGAAAAAAAACGGAAAAAGCATTCAGATGGCGCTGGCACTTCTGGCAGTGGGCACACTTCTTTTAAATGGATGCAGCGCGGCAAAACCGGCAGAAAAAAAGAGCATCCGTATCGGTGTAACGCTGTACCGGGGCGAGGATGCCTTTATCAACAATATCCGTTCCAGCCTGGAGGAAAAGGCGAAGGAATATGAGCAGCAGACGGGCATTAAGGTCAATCTGGAAATCATGGATCCGAAGGGAAACCAAAATACGCAGAACAGCCAGGTAGATCGTTTCCTTTCCCTGGAATACGATGCGATCTGCGTCAATATGGTGGATCGCTCAGCAGCATCGTATGTCATCAACAAGGCGATGGATGCCGGGACGCCGGTCGTATTTTTCAACCGCGAACCGGTCGAGGAGGATATGAAACGATGGGAGCACCTCTATTATGTAGGGGAGGACGCGCGGGAATCGGCGGTTCTGCAGGGAGAACTTCTGGTGGATGCGTATCAGGAAAATCCAGGCAGTCTTGATTTAAACGAGGATGGAACCGTGGGATATGTGATGTTGGAGGGCGAGCGCAGCCATCAGGATTCGCTGATCCGCACAGAGTGGTCGGTACAGACGATGCGCGACGGAGGTATTCCGCTGGAAAAACTGACCGGTGGTTCGGCAAACTGGGATCGGAGCCAGGCAGCGGCGCTGATGGAACAGTGGATCCGCCAGTTCGGGGATGCGATCGAGGTGGTGATCTGCAACAACGATGAGATGGCGCTCGGAGCTGCCGAGGCGCTTGAACGCGCCGGTGACACAAGGGGTGTGAAGGTGGTCGGCATCGACGGAACCCCGCAGGGAATCGAGGGGCTTAAGAGCGGAAAACTGTATGGAACAGTCCAGTGTGACAGCGACGAGTATGCAGAAGTGATTTTTGAGATAGCTGCCGCTGAGGCACTTGGTCAAAATGTACAGGAAAAGGTCGAATTAGAGGAAGGAACCTATTATCAATGCAGTCAGAAAGCGTTGACTGTTGCTGATTTACCATAAAATCCCACAGTTTCACACCGGAAAAACAAGAATATGTGAATAAAATCACAAAGGATCTAAAAAAATTTTATATAAGAACCAAGAAAATTATATGGAAAAGTGTACAAACGATCCGTATAATAATGGTGTCGATAAGAAAAAATGACGAATCGGCGAAACTGTATAATGTGTGTATGCGGAAAATTTAACTGTTCGGTGGATCCGGACAGCGCAAACGGATACGCAAGTTTAAGGGAGGACAAACATTATGAAACTGAAAAAAGTAGCAGCACTTGGTTTGGCAACTGCAATGGCATTTTCCGTAACTGCTTGCTCCAGCAAACCGGCAGAGACAACTGCAGCGGCAGAAGAGACAACAGCAGCAGCTGACGCAGCAGAGACTGTTAAAGAAGCAATCGAAGGAAAAGATCCGGCAGAAGTTAAAGTTGGTATTTCTATTTACCAGTTTGCTGATAACTTCATGACACTGTATAGAAACGAACTTCAGAAATATTTAGTAGATGAGCTTGGCTTAAAGGCAGAGAACATCTCCATCATGGATGGTAAGAATGACCAGTCCGAGCAGATGAACCAGATCCGTAACTTCGTTACTCAGGGATTTGATGTTATGATCATCAACCTGGTTCAGGCTTCTTCTGAGCCGGATGTAACCAACATCTGCAACGAAGCAGGTATCCCGGTTGTTTACATCAACCGTGAGCCGGATGCTGAGAGAGAGCAGGCTTGGGTTGACGACGGCATCAAAGCTACTTATGTAGGTGCTGATGCTAGACAGTCCGGTACATATCAGGGTGAAGAAATCGCTGAGCTTGAGAACAAGGGTGATGCAGACGGCGACGGCGTTGTTCGTTACATCATGGTTCAGGGAGATCCGGAGAACGTAGATGCTCAGTACAGAACTGAGAAATCCGTTGAGGCTTTAAAGGCAGCTGGCGTAGAGGTTGAAGAGCTGACCAAGCAGCGTGGTGATTGGGATCAGACAAAGGGTCAGGAGATCACTGCTAACGCTCTGTCCCAGTACGGCGACAAGATCGATGTTGTATTCTGCAACAACGATGCTATGGCTCTTGGTGCTCTGCAGGCTATCGAGGCAGCTGGAAGAACTGTAAACAAAGATATCTACCTGGTAGGTGTTGATGCTCTGGTTGAGGTTGTTGAGAACGTTATGAACGACAAGATGACCGGTACCGTATTCAACGATTACTTCGGACAGGCTCATACAGCAGCTGACAAAGCTCTGGATTTCGTAAACGGCAAAGATGTTGACAACGTATACATGGTAGACTATGTAAAGGTTACAACTGAGAACGCTGGCGATATTCTGGAAATGATTAAATAATTGTAGCTGTTCAGAGAAGGACGGTTATGAACATATCACTCCCCTGCGGGGGAGTGAATAAAGTGTCGGGGGTGCAGATGGCACACCC
>ERZ773133.3206-NODE-3206-length-13010-cov-3.251409_pt1 | contig 13010 bp, 5 predicted proteins | sample MGYA00580861_ERZ773133 | MGnify/ENA primary metagenome ERZ773133 (study PRJEB29015, sample SAMEA2737844) | human gut metagenome | biome: human gut; feature: human-associated habitat; material: faeces | place: China | collected 2012 ...
CTACACCTCGGCCGAACGCAGCTACGTCACCGTGACCGGCTTCTTCAACGGCAGCACCGTCTCCGTCGCCGACGACGCCAAGTATTCGGTGAGTGCCCTGGATATTCCCGAAGAGATGGGTCTGGCCAAACTGAACGGCCACAATATCACCGTATCGGGTTACTACGCCGGTCTGGCCGAGCCCGTACACCGGATCATAGTGACTACGATCGTGGACAAGGGCGCAGTCGAAACCGTCTATTGGACCGAAGATTTCGAGTGGCTCGAACCCTGGGCTATCGCAGGCGACAATAAGGGCAAACAGGCCGGTCAAACGGTGGAGAAAGACGACCTCGATGCCTACTGTCCGCAGCTTCCGACCTCGATGGTTGACGGAGTATCGACTTTGCAGGCGCTCGAAGCCAAAGGGTACGAGTTCCTGCGCGTATGGGATCCAAGCAAGGACGAAGACGAATGTATCTATCTTCAGAAGAACTATCTCAAATTCGGCAAAACCGCTTATCAGGCCGGTATCGTTTTGTCGAATATCGAAGGCGTTCCAGAAGGGGAAAAGACAACCTTCTCGTTCGACTGGTGTCCGATGCGACAAGGTAGCGGCAAGATCGATCCGGTCAATCTGATCGTTATCGTGCAGAACGGCAGCGACCAACAGCAATTCGAAATTCCCACCCACGGCTGGGAAAGCGGTCATAAGCTCGAATGGATCAAGGCTGAGATCGATCTGGCGGGCATCACGATCGACAAGAATACGAAAATCACCATCAAGCAAACGCAATGGCCTGCTAAAACAGCGAATCGCTGGTTCCTGGACAACATCAAGATCACCAAGGCCGAATAAACTCCGGTCAACTCTCTCTTCACGGCAGACGGCCGTCGACCTGCACGAGCAGCGTCGGCGGCCGCTGCTTTTCCGTTTTTCCCGCACTCCGAGAGGTGCCGGAGAAGCTCCTTCGCAATTTTATCTCCGGAAATATTTTTCTATCACTAAAAAACTTTCTATCTTTGAATAGCGAGTCGTATCAAGGCCGAGCGAAAAAACACAGGACTTCATGAAATTCACCTTTGGTAGACAGCAAAGCGACAGCTCCCTGATCTCCGCAGTCAAAAAGGGCGACAAGGGAGCCTACGAGCAACTCTTCGTACGCTACTACCCCACATTGTTGCGTTTCATACACGGTATGCTCAAAGATAACCACATGGCCGAGGATATCGCCCAGAATATCTTCATGAAACTTTGGATTCACCGCGAAAAGCTCGACAGTACGCAATCGCTCAAAAACTACCTATTCGTATTGGCCAAACATGAAATATTCAACATTTTCAAGGCCAAGCGTACGACCATGCTCTCCCTGCTGCCCCAGCTCAACGACCGCGATATCGAAGATCGAGGCTATTCGATCGAAGAGCAATACAACTATGCCGAACTGAACGAGCTGCTCATCCAGAACATCTCAAAAATGCCGCCCCAACGGCAATTGATCTTCCGCATGAGCCGCTGCGAACATCTCTCTAACCGCGAGATCGCCGAACGGCTGGGTCTCTCGGTGCGCAGCGTCGACAAACACATCGAACTGGCTCTGAAAGATCTTCACAACTCCATCTGCTGATTCTCCCCCTCCTTCCTTCGTTTTTTCATTTTTTTTCGCCATTCCGATTACGCAATCGGGAGCGTTCGGTTGTTCTTATTATAGCAGGACGTCCGGAAGAGGCACGCGTCCGGCGAATAACAAGGGAAAAGGGTCATGACCAAACTAAACGAATATTTCGAAAACAAACTCTCCGCACAAGAACAGCTCGAAGTGCAAATGTGGCTCGCCGAGAACGGATACAATCCGGATACCGAAGCACAACTGGAAGAGCTTTTCGACAAGCTGCACGTCGACGACGAAGCGGCAGCCAAAGCCGCCTTCCAACAGGTCGCCAGCCGGCTCGGCATTACCGCAGAAGCACGAAACACGACTGCCTGCCGCTCGCGTATCGCCGCATGGAGCCAACGAATCGCTGCAATCCTCATCGTTCCGCTCTTGTGCGCAGTCTGCCTGCTCTACGCCACCCGTCAGCCGGAAGTAGAGTGGTTCGAGAAGCAGGTACCCTACGGAGAAATCGCCTCTCTGACCCTTCCCGACGGCACGCACTTGCACCTCAACTCCGGCAGCCGCATTACCTATCCGTCGGCCTTTACCGGCAAGGAGCGTCGCATCTTCGTCGATGGCGAGATATTCGCCGATGTGGCGAAAGATCCCCACAAACCCTTCATCATTCGTTCGGGCGACGTCGGCATTCGCGTTCTGGGCACCAAATTCAACTTCAAGTCCTATACGAACACCGACTGCATCGAGCTGTTGCTGGTCGACGGGGCGGTCCAGTTCGACATCGACACCGATACCCGCAAACAGCAATTGCGGATGGAGCCGGGCGATCTCGTACTCTACGACCGCGTCTCGAACGACATCAACCTCTCGACGTTCCAACCCGAACATTTCAAATCGTTCGCGGACAACAGGGCCATCCACTTCTTCAATCTGCGTATGCATGACATCGCGTTAGACCTCGAACGACTGTTCGGCACCCGCATCGTCATTCTCGACGAGGCGCTCGCTCAGACACGTTATTTCGCCTATTTCACCAATAACGAAACGCTGGATCAAATTCTCTCGGCGATCAATTCCGACCGCAAGATGAAGATTTCCCGTCGCGACGGAGTCGTCTACCTTTCGTTGAAATGACAAACCCGAATCCTGCCGACAACCCAAACCGAACGCCTATGAAAAACTGACTATCACTACCTTCCGCTTTTTCCTGATCCTTTTCCGTTATTCGTCCGGATGCCGCCGACCCCGGCATCCCTGCCTTAAATTTGAACCTTAAACCAGCCTAATCATGGGAAAAGACTGCAATCGTCGAGGATTTCGCTCCACGAATTTCCTCTATGTAGTTATTCTCTGTTTGTTGCTCAGCCCTGCCACGGGTTTTGCTCAAACAAAGAGAATCAATCTCGAATTGAAGAACGTAACCGTTCAGGAGGCCGTGACCTCGCTGAACCGTACCGAAAACTACTCCATTCTCGTCAGTTCGGACGAGGTAGATCTGAACAAACGCATATCCGTTTCGGCCCAAAACGCCACCATCCGCGAAATTCTCGATCAGGTATTCGCGGGGCAGGAAGTCAATTGCACGATCAACGGAAACCGCATCATCGTCACCAAGCGGCAATCCGCGCCCATGGCCGAAACGCCGACCGCCCCGGACGACTCCGTATACGGCCGAGTGACCGACACCAAAGGACAGCCGATTATCGCTGCGACGGTCACGATCGAAGGATCCCAAAAAGGCACACTGACCGGAGCCGACGGGACTTTCGAATTGACGGAGGTGACCTTTCCCGCCCAACTCAACATCTCCTATCTGGGTTACATCACACAAACCGCAACAATCGAGCAAGGGGGGGGGAATCTTCCGCTCAACATCGTCCTGAAAGAGTCTGACAACCTGATGGACGAAGTCGTAGTCGTCGGCTACGGTACACAGCGCAGAGCCAACCTGTCCGGAGCCGTGGCGACTATCAGCGGCAAAGACCTCAATGCCCGTCCGGTCGTCTCGGCAGCCAATGCGCTGCAAGGCGCCGACCCTTCCGTGAACATCACCTTCGGAACCGGATCGCCCGAATCCTCCTATTCGATCAATATCCGCGGTTCGATTTCCCTCAATAGCGGTTCGCCGCTCGTACTGGCCGACGGCGTGGAGGTGAGTCTCAGTCAGATCAACCCCAACGACATCGAATCCGTATCCGTGCTCAAAGACGCCTCGTCATGCGCCATCTACGGCGCCAAGGCTTCGGCCGGCGTAGTGCTCATCACGACCAAAGCGGGCAAGAAAGGCCAACGGGCCCATGTCACCTACAACGGGCGCTTCGGCTGGGCCAAGAACACCACTTCGACCGACTTTATCGATACGGGTTACGACCACGTGCGTATCGTCAACCAGTTCATGAACGACTCGTCGGACGGCACGATGGACATTTTCCGCTACACCGAAGAGAACGGAGGTCTGCAAAAACTCTACGAGCGTCGCAACGACCGTACGCCGCACCCCGATCGTCCATGGGTCGAAGTCGGCAACGACGGCAAGTACTATTACTACGGCAACTTCGACTGGTACGGCTATTTCTACAACCGCGTGCGGTCGCAGCAGGAACACAACCTCTCGCTCTCGGGCAGTACGGACAAAGTATCCTACTACGCAAGCGGCCGTTTCTACCAACAGTACGGCATGTTCAACATCAACAAGGACAAGTTCAACGACTATGCCTTCCGCACCAAGGTATCGGCCCGGATAGCTCCGTGGCTGAAATACTCGAACAACACCAGCTTCGACACCACGGACTACAAGTACGGCGGCCATCAGGACTACGAAGGCACGATCAACGCCCTGCAATCGAACATCTGCGCCGCATTCCTTCCCTACAACCCCGACGGCACGATCGTACAATACGTCAACCAACTGGGCAAGAACTCCCCGATCGGAGCCGGCCGCGGAGGACAGATGACCGCCGACCGTTCGAAAAACACGCGCGAGAAACGCTACCTCACCTTCTCGAACCAGTTCGACGTCACGCTCTTCAAAAAACTCGTCCTCACAGCGGTCTACGACTACCGTCAGCGGGACAATCTCTTCAAATACCGCAACAACACGTTCGAATATTCGCGCCAGCAGGGCGTCGTGGAGACGTTCACGTCGGGATCGGTCGAAAATTCCTACCGCGAGATACACCAAACCTACAAAGGACATAACGTCAACATCTACGGAACTTACGAGAATTCGTGGGGCGGCCACAATCTGAAAATCACAGCCGGAGGCCAATACGAAGACTACCGCTCAACCTCGCTCGACGCAAAACAGACCGACCTGTCGAGCGACGACATCGACTCCTTCACGGTAGCGACGGGCCCCATCACCCTCTCGCAATCGATCACAGCCTACCGTACGCTGGGATTCTTCGGACGTGTGAATTACGACTACAAGGGCCGCTACATTTTCGAGGCGAGCGCCCGCGGCGACGGTTCGTCGCGCTTCGAGTCCGACCATCGCTGGGGATTCTTCCCCTCTGCGTCGGCCGCATGGCGCATCAGCGAGGAGTCGTTCTTCACCCCGGCACGGGACATCGTCGACAACCTCAAATTGCGTCTTTCGGTAGGCAGTCTGGGCAATCAGCAGGTATCCAACTATGCCTACATCGAGCAGATCAGCACCGACAATCAGATGAACTATACCTTCGACGGACAGGAAAAAGCCTTTTATGCCAACGTCACGGATCCGCTCTCGTCGGGTCTGACGTGGGAAACCGTAACCACCTACGACGTCGGACTCGACATAGGCCTTCTGAACAATCGTCTCAATTTCACCGGAGACTATTATATCCGCGATACGAAGGACATGCTCACCACTTCGCTCACGCTGCCCAGCGTCTTCGGCGCCAATACTCCGAAAGCCAACTGCGCCGACCTGCGCACAAAGGGCTGGGAGATATCGCTGAGTTGGCAAGACGAATTCCAACTGGCGGGGAAACCCTTCTCGTACCACGTATCGGCTTCCGTGGGTGACTACATTACCAAAATCACCAAATACCACAATCCTGATCGGGTGATCTCCGACCGCTATGAAGGTCAAACGCTGGGCGAAATCTGGGGATACCACGTCGAAGGTCTGTTCAAAACCGACCGCGAAGCCGCCGAATACCAGGCCTCGATCGACGACAAGGCGGTCAATAACCGCGTCTATCAGAACAAAGGGCCTGCCGGCAACCGTCTTCGCGCGGGCGATGTCCGTTTCGCCGACCTCGACGGCAACAACATCATCTCCGAAGGTTCGGGCACCGTGGACGATCCGGGCGACAAACGCATCATCGGCAACTCGCTGCCCCGTTACAACTACTCGTTCCGGCTGGGTTTCAACTGGATGGGATTCGACATATCGGCCTTCTTCCAGGGCATCGGACGTCGCGACTGGTATCCGGCTGCCAACCAAGCCTCCTTCGACTTCTGGGGCCCCTATGCCTTTCCGCCCACTTCGTTCATCCACAAGGACTTTTATTCGAACTGCTGGTCGGAGGATAATCGCAATGCCTACTTCCCCCGTCCGCGCGGCTACAATGCCTACTCCGGCGGTGCGTTGGGCGAGAAAAACGACCGCTATCTTCAAAATCTCGCCTATCTGCGTCTGAAAAATCTCACGATTGGCTATACCGTACCCGAGAATCTCACTCGCAAAATCGGTATCAGCCGCGCCCGCATCTATTTTTCGGGTGAAAACCTCTGCTATTGGTCGCCGCTGAAAAAACACAACAAGACCATCGATCCCGAGCTGGCCGGATCGAGCGGTACGAACAAGGCCAACTCCGGAACAGGATACGCCTATCCCAAAACGCTTTCCATAGGCGTCGACATCAGCTTCTAACGCATAAAGAAAACGACAGATGAAAACACTGCAAAAAATATTGGCAACGATCCTGCTGGGCGCCGCATGTTCCAGCTGCGACCTGACCCTTATTCCCGAAGATACGGTCACTCCGCAGACCTTCTTCAAGACGGAAACCGATCTGCGGCTGTGGACCAACCAGTTCTATACGATGCTCGAATCACCCGACAACGCCGCCGGCCTCAATGCCGACGATATGGTCGACAAGAGCATGGGCGACGTAATATCGGGAACCCGCATGGCCTCCAACGAAAAAGGTTGGACCTGGACCGCCCTGCGCAAAATCAACTACTATCTGGCGAATTCGCATAACTGCACCGACGAAGCCGTCCGCACCAAGTACGACGGCGTGGCCTACTTCTTCCGCGCCTATTTCTACTACGAGAAGGTACTCCGCTACGGCGACGTACCCTGGTACGAGCAGGTCATCGGCTCCGAAGAGGAGGAGTTGCTGAAAAAGCCCCGCGAAGATCGCGGCATCATCATGGATCACGTGATGAACGACCTCAAAAACGCAATCGAAATGCTGCCCCGCGAAAAGGATGTCGCCCGCGTAACCCGTTGGTCGGCCCTGGCTCTCAAATCGCGTATCGCCCTCTACGAAGGCACGTGGCGCAAATACCGGAATCTGCCCGATGCCGACAAGTATCTGCAACTGGCCGCCGACGCCGCATCGACCTTCATCTCCGAAAGCGGCTACTCGCTCTACAAGGAGGGAACGGAACCCTATCGGGATCTCTTTTGCAGCGACGACGCCAAACAGGAAGAGGTCATTCTGGCCCGCATCTACAACTTCGAAGGACTGAATCTCTCCCACAACGTGCAGTTCAACATCCGCAACTCCGCAGCAGGTTTCACGCGCCGTTTCATGAACCATTACCTCATGGCCGACGGTTCGCGCTTCACCGAAAAAGAGGGACACGAAACGATGTCCTACACCGAAGAGACCGCCGGACGCGACCCCCGTATGGCACAGACCGTACTCTGTCCGGGCTACATCGCCAAAGGCGAGGAGTCGGTCACGGCGAACGACATGACGGCGATGACAGGATACGAACCTATCAAGTTCGTCTCGACGGCAGCCCACAGCGGAGCGTCGAAAGGCACCTCCGACTGGCCGTTGTTCCGTACGGCGGAGGTCTATCTCAACTACGCCGAAGCCAAAGCCGAACTGGGAACGCTGACGAAAGACGACCTGCTCATTTCGATCGACAGAATCCGCGACCGGGCCGGCATGAAGGGGCTCGACATGGCCGCTGCCAACGCCAATCCCGATCCCTTCCTCCTGGCCTGCTATCCCAATGTCACCAAAAGCGAAAACACGGGAGTCATCCTCGAAATCCGTCGGGAGCGCACGATCGAACTCGTGATGGAAGGGCTGCGCATGTGGGACATGTTCCGCTGGAAAGAGGGTGCGCAACTGGTCAACGAAACCAACCCCTACTACGGAATCTATTTCTCCGGACCGGGACTCTACGACATGGACGGCGACGGCAGGAACGACCTCGAACTCTATGTCGACAAGCAGACCAGCAGTCCAGCCGACGGATTGACGGTACTGCGCATCGGATCGGACATCATTCTCTCCGACATGGCGGAAAACCGAGGTTACGTGGTGGCGGGGAGGACGCTGAAATACACTTGGAACGAGGAACGCGACTACCTGTGGCCCATTCCGGCCGACCAGCGCGTACTGACGGGCGGACTGCTGACCCAGAATCCCGGATGGACCGACAGCACCGATTTCGACTGACGCTTTCGCAACCCGATAAAATCAAAAGACAATGAAACGAACTCTGATAACATCACTTTTGGCATCGGCTCTTCTTTTCGGCGGCGGATGCAGCGACGACTTCGACGACTCCGCCCTGTGGAAAGGGGTCGACGAGATATACAACCAACTCACGGAACTCGAAAAACAGGCCGATCAACTCAACGACCAGATCCGGCTGCTCTCGTCCATCGTCAACGGCGGAGCCATAACCTCGATCACGCAGGACGCCGAGGGCAACGACGTCATCCGGTTCAAGGGGGCCGACAATATCGAACACAGCGTCACCGTCGCCACGAAGGACGACGTCTCCTCGGCACCGATCCTCGGTACGAAAGAGGAGAACGGCGTACTCTACTGGACGACTACCGTCGACGGAAACACCGATTTTCTGAAAGACACCGACGGCTCGAAAATCCCCGTTGCGGGGCGTACTCCCGAAATGGCCGTCGACAAAGAGGGTTACTGGACCCTCAACGGCCGGCGATTGACCGATGCGTCGGGAAACCCGGTGAAAGCCGAAGGAAAGCAGACGTCGCTCATCACAGGAATCTCGCGCGACGACAACGGCAACGCCATCTTCACGCTGGGCGACGGATCGACCGTATCCGCACCGATATTCGACGCCTTCAACATCGTCTTCAAGATCGGCGACACCGCCTTCGACGACGAGTACACCGTCGAAGACGTTTCGCAGCCACTCACGATCGGTTACGAGATCACGGGCGAAAAGGCCGACGAAGCGATCCTGAAAATAGTGCGCTGCGAGCAGCTCGCGGCCGTAGTCGACACCTCGGCCGAAACCGTCGTCGTAACCTTCGAAGCGCCTTTCGAAGAAGGATGCTTCGCCCTGATGCTCTGCGACCTGCAAGAGAACGTGCTGATCCGCATGGTGCGTCTGGCGTCGGCGAGCGCCAAACCCGAATATTACGGTATCAAAACCGCGGACGACCTGCGCGAATTCGCCCGGGCCGTAAATACGGGGCGCAACTACGACCGCTATCGCGATGAAACCGGCGACGTCGTTCTGCTGGACGATGTCGACATGAACGGGATCACCGAATGGACCGCCATCGGAACGACCGAACACCCCTTCTCCGGCAAGTTCAACGGCAAAGGCCATACGATCCGCAACATCGCATGGACGGCCGATGCCGCGAAATCGACGGCACACGGTCTGTTCGGCGTACTGAATCAGGCCTCCGTCCGGAATCTCACGGTCGGCGGCTCGGGCGATCGGATCATCGTCCGGGGGACTGCCGCAGCCGGTACGGCCATCGCGGGCGTAGCGGCGTTCGCTACGGAATCGGTCATCGAAAACGTCGCCAACAACGTCTCGATCTCGTTCGAAGGCGAAGACCCCGCCGACACGCCGGTGATGCTCGCCGGCATCGTCGGACAGATGTCCGGAACGACTCTCGGCGGACAATCCGCCGAAGCAGGGTGTACCAATAACGGCGATATCACCTCAGGAGCGATCGCCAACACCGGAAACGGAGGTAAAGGCATGCAGGTAGCCGGCATCTGTGCGTACATCAAAAATACAGACGGCAACTTCATGGGTCACTGCACCAACAACGGACGCGTGAACGCACCCTCCGGACGCGGCGGAGGGCTGGCCGGAACCTTCGAGAAGGGAACCATCGCCAACTCGACGAACGCCGGACTCGTCGAAGACGACGCAGTCGGACAGTACGCCGGACAGAAGGACAAATACGGCATCAAACGCATGGGCGGTCTGGTCGGAGGTTCGACCTCGGCGGAGTGCATCATCGAGAACTGTACCAATTCCGGAAACGTCATCTCGCACCTCGGCTGCCGTACGGGCGGATTCGTGGGGCACAATGCCGGCACGATCCGCACCTGCAAGAACACCGGCGCCATCATCGGCAACGTGACCGTCGCCGGTTCGGACTATCACGGTCCCGGATGGGCCTGCGGCTATAACAAGAGTGCATCTCTCATCTCGGACTGCATCGGACACGGATTCGTCGGCGATTACGACACGTACAAAGACTCCCCGACGACGGCTCCCGCAGCCATGCACACCTCGGCCGTTTGTCACAAACGTTCGAACTACGACACAGAGGAAAACACCGTGGACTGGACGCTTCCGTCCTACTACGATTGGGAGCTCAAACAGACCGTCGCACTTCACCCCGGAGTGAAATACACCTACTACGAATTCACCAACCTACCGCGCAAAATGCACGTACTGGAACTCGACCTGACGAACGACGCCGTGGAGATATCCACCTCGATGGCCGACGACCTCGTACCCAATCCCAACGGCAACAACAACAGCAACAACGGCAAAAACATCCGCGAGACACTTTCGGAAAACTGCAACCGGAAGCGTGCCGAAGGACAAAATATCATCGCCGGCATCAATTCGGGCTTCTTCAATTCGCATGACGGATTCCCCCGCGGACTGCACATCGAGGAGGGACGCCCCGACTTCGTCAACAACAAGAGCGTCCGCACGTCGCTGACCAACCATGCGAATGCCTTCACTTTCTTCAAGGATCGTACGGTGAGCTGCGGCAAAAAGACCTTCTCCGGCAAAATCGAAGTCGGCGGTACGGAATACGAATACCACTCGATCAACGACACGATCCTGCGTTCGGGCAGCACGTTGCAAGAAGCCAACCTCTATACTGCACGATACAAGAAAATACCTCATCCCGACGCTCCCTCGCTGACCAATACGCTCTCCAAAAAGGCGCTCTACGTCGTCGCGAAAAACAAGTCGGGCAATCCCGTGACGGTCAACGACGGCTGGTTCGAAGCCACTGTAACCCAGATCGCGGACGGTCGTTCGACGGAGCTCGCCGAAGCGCCCTATCTGACGGCCCTCGACGAGTGGGCCGTACAGCTCACCGGCGCGACGGCCGAAACGCTCGCCGGAAAACTCTCCGTGGGTTCGACGCTCCGCATCCGCGCAGACGTGACGGTCAACGGAATCTCGACCCCGATTCTGACACAGAACTCCACGATGTATCAGTTCATGGTCGACGGCGAAGACAAGAGTTTCGACACAGACAAATACGACCCGATGACTTACGTGGGCATCGACAAGGCCGGAACGAAAGTCTGCTTCTTCGTCATCGACGGCCGTCAGGACTGGATTTCGATGGGCGTAAAATTCTATGAAATGGTCCGCATCGCCCAAAAATTCGACTGCTGGAACGTAACGAGATTCGACGGCGGCGGTTCGACGGCCATGTGGCTCTACACCGACGGCGCCGGCAAGGTGGTCAACCAGCCGTCCGATGCGAAAGGCGAACGCTCGTGCATGAACTACCTCCACGTGCGGATCAAGCAATAATCCCTTAAACAGCAAGAAAAATGAGAAAGTTTTCGAACATCATATCGCTCGCCGCATGTTTCGTTCTTCTTTGGGGATGCGACGAATACGACGACGGAGAGCTGCGGCAAAACATCGATGCCATCGAGCAGGAACTCACGGAGACCGAAAAGCGTGTCGAGCGACTGAACGAAGAGATGAATTCGCTTTCGGCGTTGATCAACAGCAGCTTCATCTCCTACCTCAAACAGGACGACGAGGGCAACTACGTCATCAGCTACCGCGACCACGGCGGCGAAACGAAGACCGTTACCCTCGCCACGCAGGACGACGTGGTAACCGCTCCGATCGTCGGTGCCGGCGAATTCACCGACGGGAAACTCTACTGGCGTACGACCGCTGACAACGGCAAGACCTATCAGTGGCTGCTCGACAAGGAGGGCAAGATGATGCCCGTGGGCGGTGTACCTCCCGCGATGGACATCGATGCCGAAGGATTCTGGATCGTCGACGGCCAGCGTCTCACGGACAAGGAAGGCAATCCCATACTGGCCAACGATGTCAGCAACACCCTCTTCCAGAAGGTGGAGACCGACGAAGAGAGCGGTATGGTCCGCTTCACGCTCGCCGACGGAAGCACCTTCGAGATTCCAGTGTTCGAAGCCCTGAGCATCCGGTTCGATGCAGCTCCCGTAACGGCCGTCCCCGACCGTTCGATACCGGTCGAAATCGAATACACCGTAGCGGGCAGCGAAGCCGAAACGGCGTATGTCGACTACTTCACGGCATGGAACGTAACGGTGAAAATCGACAAATACACCCGTACGATCTCGGTGAAGCTGGACGAAAATGCCGAAGAGGGCAATGTCGTCGTCATCGCCTCGGCCGGCGGCAATACCGTTCTCAAACCATTATTCTTCACCTATGGAACGGCCCAGATCGACCCTCCGACGTGGGATCCGCAGTTCGGAACGGGAGCGGAGGTCGCTCTCGAAGGCGAATTCACGGAATTCGACATCAGGGTGTCGGCCAACATCGACTATGAGGTAACGATCGCAGAGGAGTGTCAGTCGTGGCTCAAACCCGCCCCCAAGACACGCGCGGAGACGGTCACGACGACCCACTCGTTCGTAGCCGACTACTATGAAAACGACAGCGGCGCTGACCGCAAAGGCTCGATCACATTCTCGAATCGCCCCTACGGCATCACCGTAACGCTCGGCGTCCGCCAATCGCCGGTCGTTCCCGACACCCCGACCGAACCGGGCATCGCAACGGGCGCAGACCTCGTGGCCTTTGCCAAGGCCGTCAACGCCGGCGGAAGCACGGATCGTTGGGAGAACGCTTCGGGAGAGGTGGTGCTGCTCAACGACATCGATCTGACGGAACTTACCGAATGGACTCCGATCGGACAGGGCAAGGCCACCGGATCGCCCTCCTACAATACGTTGACAAACC
>ERZ773133.3213-NODE-3213-length-12968-cov-14.307287_pt1 | contig 12968 bp, 15 predicted proteins | sample MGYA00580861_ERZ773133 | MGnify/ENA primary metagenome ERZ773133 (study PRJEB29015, sample SAMEA2737844) | human gut metagenome | biome: human gut; feature: human-associated habitat; material: faeces | place: China | collected 2012 ...
AGCCGCCAGCATCCATCGGGGATACCAGGTGTCCCACGCACCAGGATACGAGAAGTCCGTTGCCTTCATAAAAGCCATCGGCCCTGGATGAAGCACCCAGGGCCGACGCGATAGATTTTGCCACGCTCGGTTTTTCTGCGATAATCAGTTTCAATATAGAATCCTCCTGACATTGATTTTCCACACAGCCTCCTTTATACTTAAAATATGAAAATAATAAAAGGAGGCATTTCCCATGAATGAAAAAGTCACAAGATTTCCTATCACCTACTCCGAGCGGAGAAAGAACATGGTCGGTCCACTCTGCGTTGAATGCCAAGTATCCGGGCGTTACCTTCGTTTCCATGAAAAATCTGATATTGTGCAGGCAGGTGAATTTATTACGGTAGATGTAATGGCTATGCAGATGGATGAAGATAAGCCTTCTAAGAAAATATGTGAGTTAATCATTACAAGAGAAGACCTTATGAATGCGTTGAAGCATATTTCTCCCAACGATTAAAGGCTTATTCTAATCATTCACATTGTCCTCCGTATCCTCATTGACCATTTCTTCATCCTCAAAATCGTAATCTTCGGGATCGGCGCTGACCTTTACACCCTGCTTCGGCTTGATGAACTTCACATAGGCAAAGACTCCGCCGCCTGCCAGCACCAGCAGCAGGACAACGACCAGCAGACCGCCGCTGCTTTTTTTCTCCAGCTGCTCTGGTTCAGGCTCCGGCTCTGCCGCGGCCTCCTTGCCGATGCACTCAGAGAGATTGTTTTTGCAGACAGGGCAATTTGTGTTCACTGCACCAGCCACGCACTTTTCCTTGCAGTTGCAGACAACAGGCATCTCCGCTGCGGGCGCATCATCGCCCATGAGCGACAGAAGGTCAGCTTCATCCACCTGGTTCAGAAAATGCACGGTTTCTTCGCCCTCGTCGTCACGGTCGATAATGAGATAGAACATGTTGCCATTTTTCGTTTCCACCATGATAAACTGCTTGCCGCTCCGGGTGCTGCTGCCGATATCGTCGATCAGCGAAAGGTTTCCGTCCGGCGTCAGGGCGGTGCCTCCGCTGCCGCCCATAAGCTGCTCAAACAACTCGCTTAATTTATCGGGATCAATGGACAGAGATAGGCCGCCGTCAGCTTCGCCGCCCGTATCGCTGAGTGTCATATAGCCGGAATAGACGTAGCCGATCTTCTCCGGCAGCCGGATCATGTACCAGTCGCCATCCGTGCCGATGACCTCTACCACCGTTCCGTTGGGAAGCTGCGTAAAGGCGTAGTTATCCAGCCCAGCACCCGTGCGGACATTCAGCTTGCCACCATTGGTGGTGACGGTGCCGGTCTTGCCGGATTTCTCCGTGCTGCCCAGCATAGAGCCAAACAGCGCAGAGATCAGTTCGGAAAGATTGTCCCCGGTGATATCCGCGCTGCCAGTCGGTTCCGTCTGTGCCTCGGAGGTGGGAGCTGTATCCCCGCCACTTGCAAAAGCGACCGTAGAAAAGGCCGTCATGCAGAGCATAACGGCCAGCAGCACCGTAAGTGTGCGGATCATGTGCTTATTCTTCATCGTCGGTGCCCTCCATCATGTCGGAATCAGCGGTGCCCTCCCTTTCCATCATCCCTTCCGGCAGGGAGATCATGCCGCTGGCGTAGGCGCGCAGGAAGGCGGTCAGCTCCTTGTTGTCCATGTGGACAGCCTTCACCATGCGGACGATCTCCAGGTTCTCCTCCTCCGTGAGCTGGGCTTCCAGTGCGCGGAGGCGCTTCTGCTGCTCGGCGATCTTCTCCCTCGTTTTCTCAATATCCTTGCGGATCTTCTCAGTCGTTGCCATGATTGCATTGCTCCTTTCCAAATCGTTCTTTCCATGAATAATTGCGCCCAAGCCCCCGAACGGTTTTCAGGTTGGCCCGTGCGTTATCCTCCAATGCCAGCGCGCGCCGGAACAGATCCGGGTAATGCTCCCGCAGGTCGATGATCTCCTCCGCCCGCATACTGGGGCAGAAAAAGCAGGAGGACTTTCCCGGCTGCGGCAGGCCCGCCGCCTCGATCGCCCGGATACACGCCTCCCGGTCCCAGCCCCATTCCATCAGGGGATACCATTTGCTGTACTTCGGGTCTGCCAGATCACGCAGAAGGACCTTGTCGCTGCGATAGTGTTCGCCAGCATCATAGCCGATGAACTTGACCACCTTTTTTCCGCTGGCCCAAACCTCACGGCACGGAGGATAGTTGTTGCAGAACTTTTCCTGCGGTCCGATCTTGTGTTTCAGAGAGCACCGCTTGAAACCGTAGGCGATGGAGGGCAGCGTACCGCTTTTCAGACATTCATCCTCTAAGGTCAGCCGCCTGCCGTCCCTTGTGATCTTATAGACCCGTGTGATCTCCGGCATACCGTGTTCCTTCAGCCAGCGATCCATGATATCCAGATAGGCGTAGGTATGGGGATGCTCGCCGCCTGTATCCGCAAACAGAATCAGGTCAACGGGGATACGGTGCTGGTGCAGCCCAACAAGAAGGGCGGTGCTGTTCGCACCGCCGCCATAGGAAACAATATTGATATGCTCACCTCCATCAATCATACGGCGGTCTGCCGTAGGCGTAAAAGTGCTGCTGCCAGTAGCTTGTATTGAGCCTTGCGTACTGGATCGGGTCGCCGCAGTGCAGAAACATGGGGTTGCCCGCATCGTCCAGCCCCACATAGAAGCCGACGTGGGAGATGCCCGCGGTGTCATAAGTCCCAACGAAAAACACCAAGTCGCCCGGCTGCGGATCGGATACCCGTGTAGAAATGTTGTAAAGTCCCTGCGCTCCCAGCCGCCCGGTATTGCATAGGCCGCTGTTGGTCAGAACATAGCTGACAAAGCCGCTGCAATCAAACGAGGTGGAAGGACTGCTGCCGCCCCAGACGTAGGGATATCCCAAGTATTTTTCCGCCTCCGTAATAAGCGCCGCAAAGCGTTCATCAGGCAGGTATTCCGCAGGGATTTCATAGTCCTCCGGCGGGTTCGTGATGTACTTGTCCACATACCCGGATGACGGGAACAGGTCAGAGCGGTTCCCCAGCGTGGACATATACACGGCGTACATGGAGAGCGTTTCGGTATCCATGATGTAAACGGGAACATGGCTCAAATCGAAGTTTTCAAGCCCCACGGTGCAGATGTAATACGTGTACGGAACGTTCACTTCATATTCGTTGCCCTCGCTGTCTGTTCTCGTCTCGGTGCGATATCGGGTCTCCGTGGTGACTGTCTCGGTAAGGATATATTGCTTGTCAAACAGCATTTGAAGATCGTCCTGTACCTGGCCAATGGTGAACTGCCCATCATGGAGCGCCGACAGGATAGACAGCAGCACATAGGGATCGTGCTTGATCTCGTCCAGATCAAAATGGTATTCGTCATAATCGTGGGTCTGCTCATAGGTGACCAGATACTCCCGCAATTCATCCTCCATCGCGCAGTAGGCGGCCTCTGCCGCCAGCAGGTCAGAATCCTCAGAGAGATAGGAGGACGCGACAATGTTGGACACGCCTCCGCCGAAGATGGAGGAACAGGATTGCAGCAGCCCCAGCAGCATGACCAGCAGCAGGCCGATCCCGCCAACAATCAAAAACGCCTTTTTGTGTTTGGAAACAAACTCTCCGGCCTTCTTCGCCGCATCCGCGCTTTTCTTTGCGCCCTTCGCTGCCGTCTGCGCCGCTGCCGCCGCGTCCCCGGCGCTATGCGCCGCCCGGTATGCGGCGGCATACTGCTTTTGCAGCTTCTTTTTCTGCCACGTCCGGGAAATGAGGTTGCTGGCCACAAGCTGCGGATTCTCCCGCAGTGCCTTTTGATACAGCGCATCCGCATTAGCCTGGACCGCCGCCTGCTCTACGCTGGATACCTCCCGCCAGGGTTTCAGCTTGCGGTCTGCCTGCCAGTTTTGGAGTTTGCGGTTTCCGTAGCGGACAGCCTTTTCCATGCCGCGCTCCGTCAGGTGCCCCGCCTCCACGCCGACATTTTCCTGTTCCACCTCATGCACCTTCGCATGGGCGGCGTGGCCGATCTCCTGTAACGGCCGCGCCAGCGGATTCACCGGCTGATGGAGCGAGGGCTGCTTTTCGGGGACGGCGGTCCGTGCCGCGTCCAGCTTGTCTGCCGCCTTGTCGGATTTGCGGATCGCCTTTTGCAGCTCCGGCGCGGCGCGTTCCTCCTCGGTGAATTGCAAACGGGAGGATGGGCGGCTATTTGCCGCCGTACCCTCCCGGTAGGCTTTGCGGCGGTTCCGCCGCTTTTTCTTCTGAGACTTCCGGACGCGCCGGTCGTCCAGATGGTGGAGGGCAGTCCTCGCCAGCGCCGTGGAATCGCCGGAGGGGGAATAGTCCTGCTCCAGCGTACGGTCGGATACCCGGCTTGCCTCGCCTGTGACCATGTTGACGGAAATGGCTCCGTCACGGGTCATCTTCTGCATTTCCTTCTCAGCGGCTTTCCACTCCTTCATGTTTCACCACCTGCCTTTCCGTAGGGGCAAATGCTGGCGCACTCGCCCGTCTCGATCATAGAGATATATTTGAAAATTGGGTATGCCTGCGGCGGGCAGACCGCGTTGCCCAGGGTTTTCAGCCGGAGGGCGCGGTCTGCGGTGTTTTCTGTGATACGTGGGACTCCCTCCGGTTCGGCGGCCCAGAGGATACGTCCGTCCATTTCCGGGGGAAGCCCATGAGCCATTCCACCCAATCCGGATTCAGCGCCGCCGTCTCGGATAGTGGCCGCTCCTTCCGGATCACCTGCGCCGACAGGTTGGCAGACGGGGCGCTGCTCCGAAACGCCGCCGGTTTCAGCGTGGAGCGGTAGCCCTCCGACGCTGCCGGGGTCAGATAGAACACCGCCGCTGACAGGCTCAGGCTCCAGATTGCGCCGCTTTTGTTCACCTTGCGGAATATTCCGTTGTCGGAGAGGTACACATCCAGGTTGGCCGCGTCCCTGCAGGTGTTCTTGTCGGAGGCAAGGGGCGTGGGAAACATCAGCCGCGACGATAAAAGTTCGCTGGCGCTCATGCCATGCGCCGACGCCGCAAGCCGGAAATACGAATGGGAGAACAGCGTATCCCGCTTTTGCCAGGTCAAAGATCGTTTTGTCGAGCCCCATATTGATGAAGCCAGCAACATTTTCCCCAAGCACCCAACGGGGCCGCAGCTCGGTAATAACGCGGCACATTTCCGGCCACAGGTAGCGTTCATCCGCAAAGCCCCTTCGCTGCCCTGCGGTGGAGAAGGGCTGGCAGGGAAATCCGCCGGAGAGGACGGTAACGGTTTCAAGTCCTGTTTTTTCAAAAAACGCCTCCTTCGTAAAAGTAGTGATATCCCGGAATTTCGGCACCTCCGGCCAGTGCTTTTCCAGAACGGAATAGGGGTAGTCTGCCCACTCGCATTGGCAGACGGTGCGGAAACCCGCCGCCTCCGCCGCCAGATCAAGCCCGCCGATGCCGGAAAACAGGCTTACATGGGTCAGCTGATTTGCTATTTTGTATTCACCTCCTGATTTTGGGCATAGAAAAACCTCGCTTCGGTTGAAGCGAGGTTCAATTTATGATTTATGTTCTTTTTGATACTTGATAAACGTTTCAACATCAGGAATCCCCTCGCGGAAGTCTAAAATTGCGGGATTACAAGGTTTCCGTGGTATTTGTAGATACTGTGTTACACGGTCATTATAGCCATACTTTAGAAATTCAAGTAACGATGGCAACTCGTTTAGAACTCTAAATGAAGTAAGTTCTCGGTCTGCAACACAAATAAAGCTAAAGGGTGGATGCCCAAATTCACTACCCACAAAGCATTCTCCTGTGAATGGATTCATTTGCCCTGAAATCCCATCAAGTTTACTCCTTCCTACACTTTGCATATACATTCTAATGTCGATATTGACAGGAAAACGATGTTCTTCTGGATTAAGTAAAAATTGCCGTATAAGAGGATGCTGCTGACACCATTGTGGGCCATTAACACTTGCAAAGCAAGAAACGACCTGCTTTAGAACTCGGAGTGGATAGAACGTGTACGGCACACCGACTATGCCGGTTGCTCCGCTTTTATAATATTGCATTCCCTGTGATACAAATTCAGCGAATGCTGCACCATACCACTCACCAGTTCGATTATTACATGAGGCGCATAAAGAGTAGCGACCAGCCCCGTTTTGCAACGATTGATACCTTGTTTTATTTTGCGTTAAATAGCCCCAAAAATCATATAGTTTCAAGTTGAAGTGATTAAACGCAGCCCGAGGTGGAATGTGTTCAAATGTTAAATCACTTTCTTTTCCACAAATACAACAAATACCGTGGACTTTTCTTGCCATACACTTCACCACCTTTTATGTGCATTATATCATTTTTGTATTGACTTGGAAACTATGATTTGGTGCGGTATCGAATAATCACTCCCACATGGGTCAGCTCAGTCATCGTCGTCCTCGCTGCCGTCCGGATCATACGGTGTCAGGTGTGTCCGGCGGATGGCACTTTCCAGCATATCGAAGCCCGTGACACCTGTGCTGTCCGGGATGCCCCACCTGCGGTACATCCTGCGGATCGCCGGATGCTCGCCGGAAAGATTCTTTTGCAGCCGTGCAAGCTGCCGCTCCGTTTTCACATCCAGAACACGATTGCGGAGATATCCGTACTGTGCCAGCAGGTCAAAGAGATTGCCCACCAGCATACGGAAGGCACTGCCGGAAATGATGTAGGCGGGATCATTGCTGGCAACGGCACGCTGCTTTTCCTTATTTTTTGCGTCATGCTCTTTCAGAACGTCGGTCAGCGGCGTAAGCTCCGCCTCCTTCAGCTCGGCAAGGTCAGATTGGTCGCCAAACACCAGATAACGGCCGGGAATGAGCCAGTCATCAAACTTTTCTTCCGCGACCTCACCGTAATGCTTTGCCGTCTCGACCAGGTTTGCCATGTCATCCGCGTCCTTCACTTTCCCGGCGAGGAACGCGAGCTGATGCAGCAGGCCGTAAAGATGCACCTCGTCACGGATATGCTTTTCGTAGGTTTCACTGTCGATCACATATTTCATATCTTGTCCCATCCTTTCCTTATCCGCTTTCCCCATCGTGGGTGACCTCGCTGGGCTTGGTCGTAAGCAGCTTATACAGCTCCGTATCCTTCGGGAACTCGTCCCGGAAGGGCAGGATCACGTTCTGGAAGAACAGAAGGCCGCTGCCGGGGTCCGCGTTGGTCACATAGGCAAGCTGCTCGGTGGAGATGTTCAGCCGCTCCGTCATCAGCTTGCGGTCGCCTGCGGAGAGGTTCAGCAGGTAGATGAAATCGCTGTTTTCCAGAATGTTTTCGATCTCCGGCGAGGAAAGCAGGTCCTTCGGGTTCTGTGTCGCCCCAGTCGGGACGCCGCCCCACTTTCTGAAACGCTTCCAGACCTCAGCGCTGTATGCTGCCGTCTGTTCCTCCTTCAAGAGCAGATGAAATTCGTCCACGAAATACCAGGTGGCCCGTCCAATGGAGCGGTTCACCGTGACGGTGTTCCACACCGCATCCTGGACAATGAGCATCCCCGGCTTTTTCAGATTCTTGCCGAGGCCCTTGATATCGAAGCAGACAAGGCGGTTTCGGATATCCACGGTGGTGCGGTGGTTGAAGAAGTTGAGAGAGCCGTTTACATACAGGTCAAGTGCTTGCGCCACACGCTCCGCCTCCGGGATGCCCTGCGCCATGAGCGCGTCCAGCAGATCGCCCAGCACGGGCATATTCTCCGGCCGCGGGTCCGCGAAGTACGGCTGATAGATCATCTGCACAGCCCGGTCAATGACGGTTTTCTCGATAGCCTCCAGCCCTGTCTTGCTGCCCATGATAAGCTCACAGAAAGACAGCACGAAATCACTTTTCAGCGCCAGCGGGTTTTCTTCCTCGCTGTAATTGAGGTTGATATCCAGCGGATTTACATAGTCGCGGCTGTTGGGCGAGAGCCGGATCATCTGGCCGCCCAGCCGGTTCACCAGCGGGGAATATTCATCCTCCGGGTCACAGATGATGACGTTATCCTTTGTGGTCAGCATGACATAGGTGATCTCCCGTTTGCAGCTCATGGATTTGCCTCTGCCCGGTGTGCCGAATACAAGGCCGTTGGGACAACGGGACTGCTTGCGGTCCAGCAGGATCATGTTGTTGGAGAGAGCGTTGAGGCCGTAATACATGGCGCCCCCGCCCATGAAAAGCTCCTGGGTGACGAAGGGGATAAATACCGCCAGCGCCGATGTGGTGAGGCTCCGTTCGATCTTGATACGGTTGAGGCCCAGCGGCAGCGAGGACATAAGTCCGTCCTCCTGCTGGAAGTCCAGCCGGGTCAGGATGCAGTTGTGCGTCTGGGCGACGCTGGCCGACTGCAAAACGGCGATCTCCAGCTTTTGCTTCGTGGGCGCCAGATGCAGCATGAGGAAGGTCATATTGAACATTCGCTCGTTTCGGCTCTGCAAATCCTGCAAGAGATTCTTCGCCGCGCCGCCGTAGGTGGAGAGGTCGGAGGGGAGGATATCCAGATCGTAGCCGCTGCGGGCGGCCTTCTTCTGCTCCTGTATCTTCATGGCGTCCAGATCGGTGATCTTGCGCTTGACCATCTTGATCGCCTCGTTCTGGTTGATGCCACGGACGTGCATGGTGACGAGAAGGTTTCCCTCCACATCCATAAAATCCGTGAGGATACGGTCCTGAATCTCCGGGGCCAATATCTGCAAAAAGGACACCGCGCCGTACATTTCGCCGATACGGAAACGCCGCGTCTCCCCAAACTCGAAGGAAGAAGGTGCGATAAAGTCCTTGACGGAAAGGCCGCTTGCCGGAAGCCAGTCCCATTCAAAGGCGAATTGTCCGCCCTCCGGATGGAGAAGGCCATGCAGCAGCGCCAGCCGCTCCTTGCCGTCCAGCACTCTTGCGCCCGCACCCATGACCTTGAAGCGGTTCAGGGTGTCCGCCTCGATCCGGGAAAACCGTGCCCGCGCCGCCGGAAGATTTTCCGCCTCGATGGTCAGCGTGACATACTTGCGTTTCACAAAGCCGTTGTTGCCGCGCTCATACTGTATTTGCAGGATGCCGGACGCCTCCACGCGCATATCATCCAGCGCGTCGCCCTGGGCGTCCATGCCGAACAGGTTTCCGTTCTTGTCCTCATGGCGGCTGCTCAGGGTCATTTGCACGCCGATGGAGGGATCATAGCCGTTATAGAAATCGCAGAGGCGTTCAAAGATATCCCGCTGGTCGTCCGGCCCCGCCAGACGGTAGTTGACGTCCTCATAGGCTATGGTCTTGGAGAAAAGCCGGTCGTCCAGCCTGCACAGGCCATCCGGGTACAGGTTCCGAAACGGGATGCTGTCCTGCACGGTATGTGGCTTGCCGTCGCCCTTCGCCTGCCGGATGATGGCTTCAATTTGTTTTCGCTCCGCCCGCGTGAGCTTACGCTTTGCGGCGGGCTGCACGTTTTCCGCTTTTTTCAGCAATCGCCCGTACCTCCTTTTCCAGTTTTGCCTGCCGCACCAGGGCGGAATAGGCGTTGTTGGTCTGATAGATGCGCCGCTTCGGACGGATGAATTTGCATTGGATCAGGTAACCCAGGATCACTTCCAGCGTTTGTCCGTTCTTTTCATAAAGGGCAAACAGGAAGAACGGGAGCATGACAAGGATCATGCACAGCGCCGCCGAGGTTGTACCCATGCTGCTCTTGCTCAAAAAGAAAAGCGGCACTCCCACAAGCGCCGCCGATCCGAAACACACAAGCTGCCGCTTCGTCAAGCCGAACAGCATCTTGCTTTTGATTTTTGTCAGGTCCTTTGGGACCGTTACGTATGCCAAAATTGATACCTCCTTTAATGCGCTCCGAACAGGCTTTTTGCAAGGCTGCCGGTCTTGAACAGGGTGTAGCACAGCAGCACCGTGTAGCCCATGCACTCCCAGATCGCCACGGTGATATCATCTCCCACGGCGATATTTTGGACCAGCACCGCATAGATGCCGACGCAGACCATGATAAGAAACGCCTGAAAGCCCAGCGCCAGCAGGGATTTCAAGTAATTCTGTCCCGTATGGCCCCATTCCCGGTTGACCATCGTGGCAAACGGGATCGGCCCCACGGACACGGTCAAGTACACCTCGATCATTCTTCCGTAGATCACAAGGAAGATGGCAATGGTGAAGATATGGGAGCAGAGGCCCACAAAGACGCTTTGAAACCACAGCCCCAGCAGAGAGCCGATGCTCCAGTCTGCCAGCGTCGTTTCCAGATCACCCACGACGCCGGAAATGTCGATCCCCGCGTCGGAGATGATGATGCCTGCGCTCTGATCGACTACGCTCTGCGCCACGTCGAATACCGCCATGACGATATTCCAGGTGTTCGTGACGATCAGCACCGCGCAGAAGGTCTTGAATATCCACTTCCAGAAAAGCCAGGTGTCAAAATCATGGAGATTATTTTTCTCGACGATCAACTGGATCAGCTCATAGCACATGACGAAGGTGAGGATGATGCCGGCGATGGGGACAATGACCGTTTCGGACAGGCTGCGGATCATGTTGAAGATACCGCCGTTCCAGCCAGAGGGCGTCATGCCGACCTCGCCTGCGATCTCGGCCACCTTCGTATTCACGGTATCAAAGGTCCCGGAAAGGTTTGAGATGATGCCGTCGATCAGCACCTCCTTGAACCATTCCTGGATCGTGTCGATTATCACGGGAGATCACCTCCTTAGAGGCGGCTCCCGCCGGGAAACGGGAGCCGCCTCTGAGATTTTGATAGGGCTCAGCCCAGCAGACCGGACAGCAGGGGGATCAGGGTCACGCCGATCAGCGCCACACCGCCGCCCGCGACGAGCTGCTTGACACCCTGGCTTTTGGCCGCAGGGTTGTCCTGGCCGTAACCTTCCAGAAGGTTGATGCCGCCCCACACGCACAGGCCGCCGCCCAGGGCGATCACGAGAGTCTGCAATACGTCAATAGCACTGTTGAAGAAATCCATAAATCATTTTTCCTTTCGTTTTGTAGAATTGTTGTTGTCGGGTTCCAGATCGGATGCGTTCAATTCGTACATATCGAAAGGCTCGTCCGGCTTCACAATGGCCGGTCTGCGTTTCATGTACCGTTCTACGTCAAAGACGTTTCTCTTGTCGGCGTCGGACAGATATTGGTAGCGGGGATGCTTCGTGATATCAAACTTATCGCTGAAAAACGGACGCACGCCCCGAAGCTGCAAAATACACTTGCCGCCGTCCATGACAGCAATTTCGTCCTGGGTCATCAACTCCTTTCCTAATTTCTGATAACTGAGGCCGTGAGAGGTCTGCGCGCCGCGATTTTCGGACTGGCTCAGGCTGTCGATGGTCTCCTTGCCCAGCAGCTCCGAAATCTCTTTCAGCGTGGACTTCTCCTTGCCTCCCAAAAACAAGGTGCTGTCACAGTTGCCGACGATGGTATCTGCCGCGTCCTTGTAGATGGTCTTTAACTGGCTTTGCGACTGCAGAATAATAGAAGCCGATATCTCACGGCTTCGTATGGTCGCGATCAACTTATCAAAGTTCGGTATCTGACCGATGTTGGCAAACTCGTCCAGGAGGCACCGCACGTGGACAGGCAGCCGCCCGTTATAGAAATCGTCCGCCTTGTCGCAGAGCAGGTTGAAAAGCTGGCTCTGCAGCATGGCAATGACGAAATTGAAGGTGGTATCGGTATCGCTCATAATGAGGAACAGCGCCGTTTTTCGGTCGCCCATCGTGTCCAGCTCCAATTCGTCCTCCGTCATAATGTCTCGCAGCTCCTTGATATCAAAGGGGGCGAGGCGGGCGCCGCAGCTCACCAAAATGCTTTTGAGTGTTTTGCCCGCCGCCATTTTGAATTTGACATATTGCTTGACGGCGAAGTGCTCCGGCTGCTTTTTTGCCAGATCGTCGAAAAGGATATCCACGGGGCTTTTATAAGTCTCGTCGTCCTCTCTGGCTTCGCAGGCGTTCAGCAGGTCCAGAAGCGTGATGAAGTTCCGTTCCTCCGGCTCCGCCTCATACCAGATGTAACCGATCAGGGCGCAGTATAAAAGCCGCTCGGCTTTGACCCAAAAATCTTCGGAGGATTTTTCTCCGTCGCCCTTCGTATTGGCAATGATGACATTGACCAATTTCAGGATATCCTTCTCGGAGCGCACATAGGCCAGCGGGTTATATTTCATGCTTTTGGAAAAGTTGATAGTGTTCAGGACCTTGATACGGTATGGCTCATAGATGACCTTGCCGCGACCGTCCCGCACCGGCTTTCCGTTTTCGTCCAGCTTCGGCGCGCCGTGCAGAAGCATTTTCCCCGTTTCCTTCAAAAGCTGCCCTTTTGGATCGGTGATGACATAGGAGCTGTGCATCTGCATGATGGACGGTTTGACAAAGAACCGCGTCTTGCCGCTGCCGGAGCCTCCGATGACGAGGATGTTTTTATTTCTCGCATACTTTGGCTGCTTTGGGCGGCTGGTCATGGTGAGGCTTTCTGTCCGGGTCAGGGGGATGTTCCAATCGGGAACAGGGTCTACGTAGGGCGCGATATCCGCCGCCGTGCCCCATGAAGCGTTTTGTCAAGTGCTTTTTTGAGTTATTGACGCAAATCATCGTGAAAGTGCGAAAGTGCAAAGTGCAAAGGGTCTGCGTTTTGCACTTTCAGCTTGCGGGTTCGGGTGGCTGCTTCTTCTTGATGAAGTTGTACCATTGACCGCCGACACGCCTTGCGCCTAAAATGCCGCCCATGTTGCGCTTGGCGTTCTGTACCGTCCTTTCGGATATTCCGGCTTCGGCTGCGGCTTTTACAATGTCCTCGCTGGCAAGCTCTTTCCCGTCTGCAAGCAGGTCAAGTATCAGCCTTTCGGCTTGCTCGGTCTTGGTGGCGGTGTTGCCGCCCGCGCCGGACAGCAGCTCGTCGGCGGTTATATCATATTCGCCTATCCACTCAAAGCCTG
>ERZ773133.3217-NODE-3217-length-12959-cov-3.297272_pt1 | contig 12959 bp, 11 predicted proteins | sample MGYA00580861_ERZ773133 | MGnify/ENA primary metagenome ERZ773133 (study PRJEB29015, sample SAMEA2737844) | human gut metagenome | biome: human gut; feature: human-associated habitat; material: faeces | place: China | collected 2012 ...
CCTGCGCTGCAATATCATCAATCTGTCTGAAATACATACAGGATACGATTCCTGCTACCAGACAGACTATGCCAAGCAGCATACTCGGGATCAATGTCAGAAAAGCGTTTAACAAGAAAAACAGCGGAATTGTCAATACCACCGACGCCCCCAGATATTTCGGGACATCCACCGGAAGATCCGCAACAACCTTTCCGGTCTGACCGTTCACCGTTGCGTAGGCGACACGGTCTTTATTCTTGTACGCCATAAACCATACCGGAAACATTGCTCCCTCAGCATCTCCTACCGTAGAATTCAGTTTCCACTGCAACGTTTTGCCGGTTTCTACGATGTCATATTTTCGCAGGTTCGGGTAAGAGCTGATAAAATCCTGCGTCTTATCCAGTGCAAACTGCTCTGCGTCATCCACATATAACGAGGTATCTATATCTGCGCTGTCCGCATAAAAGCCACTTAAAAATGCCGGTGTAAATTCCTTCATATTCTTCGTGTCAAACGGTGCCAGATTCTCGCTGATCGTATCCGAGAACGAGGAGGATGCATCATAAGCAATTCCCTGATAATCAGCATCCAGATCAAGGTGCAGATTATAGTGACTTTTAATGATATAATCACCTCTGCGCTTCTCCGTGATTCCTGTCAGACGGATATCCCCGCCGCCCTCATGAACGTTGTAGATCCAATACGGCATGTAAATTCCGCGAAACTCATTGATATGCTTCTCACTCTTAAGCTCCTTTGGGGCAAAGACTGCCTTTCCCATCAGCTTCATGTAAGACTTCTTACACTGCTCCTTCGTCTGACGAAACGGTATGATATACTTCGGCCGGTGCTCCTTACGAAGACGGCTCTCCAGTATCGCTGCCGATCCGCAGAAGGTACAAAAGCCTGCCGCCGTGTTGTCGGTGCTGTAAATCTCGCCGCCGCACTGCGGACATTTGAATACGGTTACCTCGTACTCATCCTCTGTTTCCTGCGCTCCGTTGCGTTCGGACACTTCGTAAGGATCGAACTTGGAGTCACAGCTTGCGCATGCCATCATTTTTGATGGAATATCGTATCGCAGATTCCCTCCGCAATTAGGACATTCATACATACAATACCTCCTTTCGGTTTTCCTTTATGATTAAATTATTTGCATAACATTTCCATTTATCTGATTCGGACATAAACTATGCTAAGCTTGGAATTTTTGGGGCTTGGCACAGCATCTATCTCCAGAAAGTCAAAGCTTCGGATCAGCTTGCCAAGCTTGGAATAGCCGTAGTTTCGCGGATCAAAGCCCGGGATTCTTTTGGAGAGCTGAATACCGATCTCTGACTGATTGATCCATCCATCCTCGTCAGATTTCAGATCAATAATATTGGCGATCTCATCTCCGAGCTCCTCCTTGGTCAAAAAGCTTTCCTCTGCATGGTCATCGTAAAAATCATAGAAAACATCATCGTAGGAAGAATATACCGGTACATTCTCCTTTTTTGATTCTTTTTTCTGTTTTTTGCCGGACTGACTGCCGCCTGCCGGTTTCTTTTTCTGCTGCTTTTTATTCTCATCCTCCGCCTTATACAGAAGGTCGAGATATTTGAAGGTCTCGCAGGCTGACACAAGAGAGATCGGTGTTTTCTTCTCTCCCATACCGATGACAAGCATGCCCGCCTCGCGCAGCCGGTTCGCAAGCTTTGTAAAATCACTGTCTGAAGTGACCAGACAGAAACCGGTCACGTTGCCTGTATACAAAATATCCATCGCATCAATGATCATCGCCGAATCCGATGCGTTCTTGTTCTTTGTGTAATTGATCTGGAAAATCGGCGTGAGTGCATATTTACGAAGCTCATCCTTCCATGCCGATGCACTTCCTTCGGAAAAATCCGCATACACTCTTTTATACGTCGGTGTACCAAATTCTATGACTTCATCCAAGATCAGTTTAATATATTTGCGGGAAATATTTTCTCCGTCGATCAATACAGCTATCTTGTCCTGTTTCTGCATCCTTTACATTCCTTTCTTTTTCTGTTCCTTCTCCTCGTCAGCACGACAGAATACCTCCTCGTACGGCTCTGTTCCATCAGCCGACTGTGCCGTGCCATACACGATCCGAACTGCGATGTCCGGCGCACCCACAAGCGTCACATCGCTGCTTAAATCCTCAAACTCCCGCAAAAGCTCCCCGCACTTCATGTAATCGTTCCCTTTCAGAAATGCGACAAACTCGTCTCCACCGATGCGGAAGATCGGGCTGTGAGAGAACACCCTGCAGATAATGCCGCACGCTGTTACGATCAGTTCATCTCCACATTTTCTGCCTCTTGTCTTGTTGACTCCCGCCAGTCCCGTCACCTTAAATACTACGATTGTGTACGGCTGCTTCTGCGCCTCCTCGGACAGGGATTTTATGTATTCATAATAGTACGTCTTATTCTTAACTCCGGTAAGTCCGTCACGATAGACAAGTCCGTTGATCTCCTTTACATAAGCCTTGAGATTCTGCGCCATCTGCTGGATGCTCTCCGTCAGCGTCTTCACTTCATCATTCGTGTTACACTCGATGCTCACATCCATATTACCGTCCGCAATCTCTTTTGCCGCGGCATTAAGCTGTTTTAACGGCTGAACGATCTTTTTCGTCATATATATCGTGAAACACAAATAACCGATCAGAATACTGCAGGTCACCAGCAGAATTACCATCAGCAGATGATTTTTCGGCCGGTTTGTCTCTGTGACAGGTGCAAGAAGTACATATTTCATTCCGTTATTTAACGTCTGATATGACATATGGGAATGCTTCCCTTTATAGGAAAACGGCAGAAGTTTTCCCTGATTGGTGTCTGCCTTTTTCAGGGTATTATAGAAATGATCTGAAATATCCAGTGTGCGGATCTCAAATTCGTTGTCACCGGCATTGCGATAATAAACCACCCGCTTGTTCATATCCACAAGATTACCACGTCCATTTTCGTAAATGGCACCCTCCTGCGCCAGATCCACAAGATAAGAAAAGTCCATATCGATTCCCATCACGCCTACTAATGTCTTGCCAAGGTAGAACGGAATTCCATAAGAGATCATCTCCACCCCGATCGTCTCATTATAATAGGAACTTGTCCATATCGGTTTCCCGGCATTGACAGGCTGATAATACCAGCAGGTCTTTTCCACGTCCTTTTCTCCATACTCGGTGAGATCTGTCGTCATTGATTTCTTAAGGCCACTCTTGATATCGTTCTTCGCCCAGAAGAATCCGTCCTTCGGTCCCGTCAGCTCCGGATTATAACGAAAATACACCCCGAGCGTTCCCTCTGTATGATCTGTTACGTTGACTGCCAATGAACACACCCGGTCGGTATATTCCTTCCGAAAATCTTCATCCTGCAGATCCTTCAGTGAGGTCAGACGGCTCCGGGCATAGTTGTAAATGATCGTTGCCGCCTGCTTTACGGTATCGAGCTGATTATCCATGCGGATCGTCTGCTCCTCGCACACTGTATTCAGTGTCGTCTTAAGATTTTCTGTCGACTCATAAACTGCATAGACGAGGCAGATGCCGCCTAACAGTAATGACATCGTCAGAAGTCCCGATATCATCAGGACTGTAAATTTGCTTTGAATTGATTTCATACTATCTCCATTCTTTTGTTCCTTCGTGCTTATCCTTCTTTATACAGTGTATCATGAATTTGCAACATACACCAGATACTAAAATGACATTTTGTATTATAATTATAATACCTCATTTAATTCTTCGGTTCCCTCCAGCACGAAACGCCCCTCATGGATCAGCGCGATCTGTCTTCCGTCATGACAATGAACAATAATATCCCCCAGCTCATGATATGGGATCGTCACATCTGTATGACAGTTAAAATACGCCTTCTCTGGCTCGGTATGGCGAAGTGCGGAAAAGCGGTTTTCTTTTGCAATCATCTGCTTGCCATCCGGATTATATGTGACAAGCTCTTCCTCATGAGAAAAACAAGTGTCACCAAACGCAAAATGTGGTCCTGTCTTCTCCGCGATCAGGATCGGCAGGAGGTTGGAAATGCCGTACTTCTGCCCCATCGCATAAGCAGTCGTATTCGTACCGATTGCAAACTCCCCCATCGGAAGGGTCAAATGCTGGAACAAAAGATTCTCCTCAATATAGGCTTTATTCTCCTTTTCTGTTCCAAAATTGGTACACATATATTCTTTGACCGTACCATCCTCAATCTCCAGAGACAGGTTCTCATATTTGAGTTCGTTCAGATATACCTCGGTCACATGAAGTGTTCCATGCGTTCCCTCCAGCTTCGGTGAAGTAAATACTTCTCCAAGCGGAATGTTCACATCGGCAAGACAGTTTTCAAAATCGGTCTGACGCTCCGGATCCTCCAGCGGATGAAGCGCTACCGTCAGATCTGTGCAATTGCCGTTTCGTCCGGTTACGGTAACATATTCTCCCTGATCCAGCGCATCGATCAGCTTCTGCTGGATCACGCCGTATTTGGTGCTATCCAACGTATTGACCTGTACGGTTTCGTCAAAGATTTCTTTGTAGTTCTGTCCAATTTCCGGGACAGGGTATGCGATGATCGTAAAGCTCACCTGATCCCCTGGTATAAATTCATTGGAAAGCAGTGAGGCGGCAGACTGGTATTCCAGCTTCTGCTTACGCTGCTTCTCGGTATATACGGCAGCCTCCTTCTTTGCAACAGGGACAAACGGCTCCTCTCCGAAAACTTCAACAACTGCCGGACCTGCATAGGCAGCCGCCAGTGTCTGATATTCCTCATAAGCACATCTTTGCTGTACCAGCTTCCGGTCTGCCAGTGCCTTTCCAAAGATCAGCGCCTCATCAAAACGGTGATCGTAATCGTATTGCGGATTAGCTCCTCCGGAGCTGTAGCCCACCCGGATGCCTCTGCCATTGTGATAGATCAGATTGCCAACCGCACGGTACATCGTCGTCTTAAGTCCCAGCTTTTCAAACCGGCACATTGCCGCACGTATCATCCGCTCAAAGCCGAGCTGATACCGGATGTTGACCGTCTGCTTAGAGGACAGATCGATCCGGTACAACTCAAATCCCTTCCGGTATCCCTCCGTATAAGTGCACGCCATATCCTCGATCTGCTTTACTTCCAACTCCTGCAGATGTCTGGCTGTTCCAAGCTCATTCTCTCCGATATATTCTCCAAAATAATACAGGTACTTCTGATCTGTCAAATCTGCCGTCATGATCAGCGACTGTGCAAAGCAGTGATCCGGATCTAACATCGCCTGTGTCCGGTCCGCAATCGTCACATCCGCATAATCATACACATAATAATACAGGGCATTCCGAAGCTCATGCGGTTCGCATTTCTCATCCTCCATCAGATCGTAGATCTCAATGAATAACTCCAGACCCGTCACCAGGAAAAACAGTCTCTGCTCAAACACCCACACCAGCGTCTCACGCAGCTCTGCATATAACAGGCACAGATACCGTCCATACTCTTCCCCGAGCACCTTCACTGCATATGCCGGGTTGGCGTAACTCTCCCCATAGTTCTCCGGAAGGATATCCTCGTAAAGTGCATGGTTCTGCTCCTGCAGCTCCTCGAATGACTTTGTGTAAAGCGTGCCGTCTGTGACACTTTCATATGTCTCCATCAGCATCACAAGATAACCGGAAACCTTTTCAAAATAATCTCCGGTATATTCCGGCACAACTGCTCCGCCGTTCTTTAACTCTTCGTAAACTCCGCGGACACGCCCCGCCGCAAGCTCATATCTTTCCTGATACTGCTTCTTTTCTTCCTCTGCTTTTGGATAAACAATATTCATAGTGTTTCAAATCCCCCTGTAGCATTCCTGATTATCTGTTCCCATAATAAAGAAAAAATACTGGAGCACCGCCTGTAAAAACAGTCGGCACCACAGTGTTATTGATTTAAGTCCCTTTATTGTCCGGTGCATAAGCTTTGCAAACCTGCCTCACTGCCCCCTTCATATCGCCGTTGTATCCGGCTACATGATCTCCTCGATCCGCAGATATCTCTCCTTACGCAGATCGATTGCCTCTCCATCTGCCATCACTACCGGCCGCGACAGAGCATGGTTGTTGATATAGATCAGTTTTCCGCTCCTTCCATCCGAAAGACGTACGTTTTCATTGAGATAGGATTCTGCAATCCTCCTCAGAAAGATCATGATATATCGGCTGTCATACTTCTGAAAGCCCTCCTGTTCAAACAGATTGATCACATCAAACGGACATGTCGGTCCGCGATAAACACGCGGAGAAGTCATTGCATCATACACATCCACGATCGATACAATCTTGGCATATTCATCAATATGTGCATCCACCAGCCCAAGCGGATATCCACTGCCGTCATTGCGTTCATGATGCTGCAGCGCCGTATAACGGATATGATAATCCAGCTTGTTCTCTGTCAGTATCGCAAAGCCATATTCCGTGTGCTTCTTGATGATCTGATATTCTTCCTCACTGAGCCTTGACGGCTTCTGAATGATCTCGAGCGGTATCCTTGTCTTACCGATATCGTGAAGGATGCCGGCGACAGTCAGAGTCTTTTTCTCTTCCTCATCGAAATCAAGCCAGTCCGCAAATACGTTGCACAAAAGCCCCACATTCATTGAATGCGCATATGTACTATCATCATAGTGTCTCAAATTCTGAACCATATCGAATGCATTGATGGAATTACCGGTATCCTTCAAAAGCATCACTACCTGACGGTACAATGCTTCGCAGTCAATCTTCTGATTCTTCTCGACGACACAGCTGATCATATTCTGGAAACCTAACACCTCTGTGTCATAATCCTCCTGAAACTTCTTAAACTCCGGACTGTTCTGTATCCGTTCCGAATAGGAGGAACGATGATACGAATTGGCCTCCTGAATACTTAAGACCTCTTCCTCGATCATAAACTGTGGTATCTCGAAACGGTGCAGCTTTGTGATGGTTCTCTCATCCAACACCGTTCCCTTTTTTATGACGATCTGATTGGCAAAATTATAGACATCCTGTCCCAGGATCATCCCCGGACAAAGCCTCGACTTGTCCATCATCTGCACTTCGTTTCACCACCTCTTGTTCAAAATAAGCCCGCTCCCCGAAGCACTCTCCGGTTTTGCGGGCAAAAGCATCATCAATCCTTATCAACAACTTCCATGAAAAAGCTTGAGTAATCTTTTCTCTGTTCCTTCGTTGCTGCAATCGCTGTCCGCGGATGCTGATTCAGATGACCTGTGATGAGGTACGGAATGTCGTACCCCCAGACAGCTCCCTGTTCCTCGAGAGGAACCATATACTTCTCAACAAACTGCAGTACCGGGAATAACTGGTACTTTGGATTCTTGAGGAATCCAAGCAGAAGCTCCATCGCACAGTTTCCTGCGCCACGTCCCATGCCCTTCATCGTTGCATCCAGGAAGGATACGCCATTGGTCAACGCCTCGATCGTATTGGCAAATGCAAGCTGCTGGTTATTGTGTGCATGCATTCCGATGTACTTGCCATACTTCTCACCGATCTCAAGGTACTGCTCACTGATATTACGGATCTGCTCCGGGAATAAAGAACCGTAGCTGTCTACGATGTAGATTCCATCTACCGGACTGTTGCCGAGCATCTCGAGCGCAGACATGATATCGGACTCCTTCGCATTGGAGATCGCCATGATATTACATGTCGTCTCATAACCCTTATTGTATGCATCCTCGATCATATCGAGTGCTGCCGGCATCGTGTTCACATATGTAGCGACACGCACCAGATCAACCGGACTCTCATCTCTCGGATGGATGTCCTCCTTGTAATTACACCTTCCGACGTCTGCCATGATGGAGATCTTCAGATCAGTATCATTATCTCCTACGATCGCGCGGATATCCTCATCGTTGCAAAATTTCCACTTGCCAAATTTGTCCACATCAAACATTTCTTTGTCTGCTCTATATCCGAACTCCATATAATCTACGCCAGCCTTTACGTTGGTCTTATACAGAGCTTTAATAAACTCATCGGTAAAATAAAAATCATTAACCAGTCCACCATCTCGAATTGTTGCATCCAGGACCTTGATGTCCGGACGAAAAGATAATAAATCTCCTTTTTGTGCCATAATGTCTTTCCTCCGTTTCTAAAACTTTATTTCCATCGTATATTATACATAATCTCGGCATGTTTTACAATCCTTTTACTCCGATCGGAAATAAAAAGATTCTCCCATACTACAAAAAAGCTGTGATATTCACCAAAATGGAAATATCACAGCTTTCTATGCGTTTATGATCCGCCGTCAAGCGGAATCTCTTTCATTTGTTAGTGTGCCAGAATGATCTTCTTCGGACACTTCTCCGCACACTTGCCACAGCCCGTACACTTGTTCTGATCGATATGAGCCACATTATTCTCAACCGTCACAGCTCCGGACTCGCACTGTCTTACGCAAAGACCACAGCCGATACATCCGGTGTCGCAGACTGCCATAACCTTTGGTCCCTTATCCTGATTAGAACATGCCACTCCATAAGAGGCATCGTATGGAACCATCTCAATCAGGTGATTTGGACATTCCTCCGCACACTTACCGCATGCCACACACTTCTCCTTGTCAACAACTGCCACGCCGTCAACCACATGGATCGCATCAAACTGACAGGCTGCCACACAGGAGCCAAAACCCATGCATCCAAAAGAGCATGCCTCTTCCGATCTGTTCTGAGTACTCCTGTGCTGCTGCTCTCTTACAGTCTGAGATACCGTAATAATTTGCCTTAAGCCCCGCCTTATCGCAGGTTCCGTTACATTTCACAAAGGCAACCATCCTGACTGCCTCTCCGGCATCCACGCCCATGACCGCTCCGATCTTCCCGGCGACTGCTGCGCCTCCGACCGGGCATGCATTAACCGGTGCTTCTCCGGCCGCGATTGCTTTGGCAAGCGCATCACAGCCTGCATAACCACAACCACCACAGTTGTTGCCCGGAAGGAACTCACGAACCTCGATCTCTTTCTCATCGACAGGCACGGCGAGCTTGATCGCTGCAAATCCCAGAAGAAGACCAATCAGAATACCGATAACGCCAATTAAAATTGCCGCATGTAAAATACCAGCTACCATTTTGTCTCCTCCCTTCTATACCAGACCGGCAAAGCCGCAGAATGCGATTGCCATCAGACTTGCTGTTACAAGTACGATCGGTGTACCCTGAAATGACTTCGGCACATCGTTGTACTCGCTGCGCTCGCGGATACTTGCCATGATCGTAATAGCCACAAGAAAACCAAGTGCGGTAAACAGACCTCTTACGACACTGTAAAGGAATCCCATACCAAAGCTCTCTCCGGCATAATCAGTTACATTGTTCAGTGCCACACCAAGAACTGCACAGTTGGTCGTGATCAGTGGAAGATACACACCAAGGGATGCATGCAGTGCCGGCATGAATTTCTTAAGAACCATCTCGATAAACTGCACAAGTGCAGCAATGATCAGGATAAATGCAATGGTCTCCAGATAAGCAAGACCGGTTGGTTCCAGAATAAAATAATAAATCGGATATGTTATTGCTGAAGCAATCGTAATAACGAATGTAACGGCAGCTCCCATACCAACGGCTGTCTCAACCTTTTTCGATACACCAAGGAATGGACAGATACCAAGGAACTGGCTCAATACGACGTTGCTGACCAGCATTGATGATATAATGATCACAAATAATTCGCCCACTGCCATCAATCCTCCTTCCTGTCAGAAGCGGCTTCCTTCGCCTTGGTCTCAGCCTCGGCTTTAGCCTTTGCTTCCTTTGCTGCCTTCGCCTTCGCTGCGGCTTCTGCTTTTGCCTTGGCTGCGGCTGCCTTCTGAGCAGCTCTCTCTGCCTCTACAAGTCCCTTGTTGGCAACACTGCAGTTACCGACGCAGGATGCACAATTTCCACCGCAGGCAATCTCGTCATCTGCCTTCTCTACATTTGTCGCAGAAGGCATCTTGAGCTTATTCTGGATTGCTGTCAGGAAAGACAGAACAAGGAATGCTCCCGGTGCCAGTACAAAAAATGTAATATGATAATCATCCGGAATGAACTGATGTCCAAAGATTGCACCAGCACCCAGGATCTCACGGCAGATACCGATACAGGTCAGACCAAACGTAAATCCAAGACCCATACCGAGTCCATCAAATGCAGATGAAAGTACCGGATTCTTTGATGCATATGCCTCGGCTCTTCCGAGGATAATGCAGTTTACTACGATAAGTGGGATATATACACCCAATGCTTTGTTCAGTGATGGAAGATACGCCTGCAAAAGTAACTGGATCAACGTTACGAACGTTGCAACGATTACGATAAATGCAGGGATTCTCACCTTATCCGGAATCACCTTACGAAGCAGAGAGATGAATACATTCGACAGGATCAAAACTGCCGTTGTCGTCAGACCCATGCCCAGACCGTTGATGGCTGATGAAGTAACAGCCAGCGTCGGACACATGCCAAGCATCATCACGAAGGTAGGATTCTCTGTGATAATGCCGTTTTTCAAACGTTCTGTACAAGAATTCATAATCCATTCCTCCTATTCTGATAATGATGCAATGAAATCCAACGCACCATTGACGGCTCTTGTTACCGCACGGCTTGTAATGGTCGCTCCGCTGATCGCATTGACCGTGCCGCTCTTTGCATCACCGGAACCATCCTTCACAACGGAAAGTCCGGAGTCACCCTTTGCCATGCCGACATACTGCTCATTCCATGAGGTCGCACTGTTCTGTCCAAGACCGGGTGTCTCGTTGGAGCAGTCGGTTACACGGATACCTAAAATATTGCCATCCTTATCAACACCAAGTGCCAGCACCACACTTCCGCCATAGCCTTTGGCTGAGCAGGTCACTACATAGCCGGCATCTGCGCCGTCCACCTGTGCCTTCATGACCTCAGAGATCTCTACATCGCTGAGGGTCTCACCCATGGCATCTGCCTTGATCTCACCGGCAGCAAGCTTCTCATTGTACTTGACAAGTGCGTCATCAACCGTCTTGTCATCGACAAATTCTGCATTCTCATAAACAGCGGCATATGCCTCTGCCTTTATCTTTTCATTCTGTTGCTCGATCGGCTTCTTTGTAATGGTATACACACCGCCCAACAGGATACCGGCGATCAGTGTGATCACGGTAAGCGCAATGGTATCATGCACCAGTGTATTGCCTGATTTTTTCTCGTCTTTATTTGCCATCCTTGATGCCCTCCTTTCCAAATGGAACAGGAATTGTCACCTTTTCGATCAACGGTACCATAAGGTTGCTGATGATGATCGCATAGGATACGCCCTCTGCAGATGCACCGTACACACGGAAGATACCGGTCAGAATACCTAACAGGATACCAAACACGATCTGTCCCTTCGGGGTGATCGGGCTTGTTACGTAATCAGTGGCCATGAAGAAGGCACCGAGTAAAAGTCCGCCGCCGCAAAGCTCAGCAGCAAGGTACATTATATTGAAACCGTGTCCGCCGAAGATCAGATAAAATACAGCGAAGGTTGCCAGATAGCATACCGGAATACGCCAGCTGATGACCTTGCGGATCAACAGATAAGCTGCACCGATCAACAGACAAAGTGCTGAGGTTTCACCGATCGTTCCGCCGGTTGTTCCGAGAAACATCTTCAGCACCTGTGCCCAGTCAAGATTCATGGAGCCATCCTTGATCATTGCCAGCGGCGTTGCTCCACTGATCGCATCAAGCTGTTTGTCGGACAGATATTTCAATCCTACTGCCTTGTCATATGCAAAGGATGTCATCTGACCCGCAAAGGAGATCATCAGGAAACATCTTGCACCGAGTGCGGGGTTCATGAAGTTCTGTCCAAGACCACCGAAAAGCTGTTTTACAATGATGATTGCAAAAACACTGCCGATGATCGCCATCCAGATCGGAAACTTGGAGCTTAAGTTCAGTCCAAGAAAAAGTCCTGTCAGAGCGGCACTTCCATCGCTGACGGTCAGCGGAAGTCCCATTGCCTTCTGCCATATGTACTCAGACAGTACACATGACGCCATACATACCACAATCAATACCAGTGCGCGGATACCGAAATTGTAAATTCCGAACAGAGCCGCCGGTGCCAGAGCAAGAAGCACATCGTACATGATCGATTTTGTAGAGGTCTTGCTTCGAACGTGTGGTGATGATGAAATATTCAATAGATTACTCACGATTCTACACCTCCTATTTCTTTCTTCTCTGGGCTGCCACATACTGGCGTGCCTGCTTAAAGGTCTGGGTCAGAGGGCGTCTTGCCGGACATACAAATGTACAGCTTCCGCACTCATAGCATTCCATACCGTTTAATTTCACAAATGCATCGTAATCATTGTGCATAGCCGCCTGTGCCATCTTCTGCGGCATCAGATTGCCGGGACATGCTTCCACGCAGCGTCCGCAGCGGATACACGGTGTCGGCTCATACTCTGCCACCTCATCCTTTGTCAGTGCAAGGATCGAGGAGGAAGTCTTCGTCACCGGTACATTCAGATCAAAGAATGCAAAGCCCATCATCGGACCACCGGAAATAATCTTGACCGGCTCTGTCTTAAAGCCATCTCCTTCCGGTACCAGATCGGCATGACTACAGCCGAGACGAACCTCTACATTGACCGGTGTATTAAATGCATCTCCGGTTAATGTCAGAACGCCCCGGATCAGAGGTGTCTGCTTGCAGACAGCACGGTAGATCGCAATAACCGTAGATACATTATCCACGATACAGCCTGCATCTGCCGGCAGCTTTGCAGAATAGATCTTACGTCCGGTTGCCGCATAGATCAGGGTACGCTCACCACCCTGAGGATACTTTGTCTTAAGGGGAAGCACCTCTATGCGTTCCTCATTCTGAACAGCCTCCCGCATCTTTGCGATCGCATCCGGCTTGTTGTCCTCAATAC
>ERZ773133.3231-NODE-3231-length-12899-cov-2.971115_pt1 | contig 12899 bp, 9 predicted proteins | sample MGYA00580861_ERZ773133 | MGnify/ENA primary metagenome ERZ773133 (study PRJEB29015, sample SAMEA2737844) | human gut metagenome | biome: human gut; feature: human-associated habitat; material: faeces | place: China | collected 2012 ...
AAACCACTCCCACCAATAGCTCTTCTTTGGAGCGAAGACCTATACACACACAGTAAGGTGCATTATCATGAATGTAATTCGTCGTTCCGTCCAGCGGGTCCACCACCCAGCAATAGGGTTCGTCCCGATACACCGCAGAACCTTCTTCCGTAATAAAACCGGCCTCGGGCAACAAAACGGAGAGCTCAGCTACAATCTGTTTCTCCGACTCTTTATCCACATAAGACACGTAGTCGTGCGCTTGTTTCTTCTCTACGCTTTCACTGCGGAACGTTTTCCTTTCTTCTTTCAGGAAACTTCCCGCATCCATAGCGATGCGGCACACTTCCGCCGTAAGTGATGCTAAATCCATATTCGTTATTTTTTCTTCGTTATTCTATTATCTCCCGCGCAATCCAGGCACAAGCCTCAGCATCTGCCAATGCATGGTGATGTTGCTCCAACTCATAACCGAAATAAGCGGCTACCGTATGCAGTTGATAGTTTGGTAAGCCTTTCACCTGCCTGCGTGCCGTACTCAACGTACAATGAAATTCATAGTCAGGATAATCCAGACTATAAGTCTTGAAAACCGCCTTGAGACAACTTTCATCAAAACCTTTATTGTGGGCTATGAGCGGAAGCCCTTCGATAAGCGGTGCAATTTCTTTCCACACGTCCGGAAATATCGGTGCTTCTGCCGTATCCGCCATCGTCAACCCATGTACACGAGTATTCCAATAGCTATAATATTCCGGTTCAGGACGAATCAGACTATAATAACTATCTACAAACTCCCCCTCCCGAACAATCACAACACCCACACTGCACACACTGGTGCGTTGTTCGTTGGCAGTTTCAAAGTCTATGGCAGCAAAATCTTCCATTCTTATAATATCAAAATCTATTGGACATCCTCTGCCTGCTGATAAATCAGATTTCCTCTCTGGCTGATCGTCCATTTACCATTTTCCATACGGACATTCTTTGTGTCATCATCTTCTACATTCCAGGCGTAACCTCCGGCAGGCAATGAGCGGCGGTCCAGGATATCATTGGGACGCTCATCAGAGAAAAACAATTCCACCTGCAAAGAATCGGGCGCAAAAACAATATATGCCGACTTTTCCTTATCTGCCACATCTTCCATGCGGACTCCTTTTTCCCAAAGGCGAATGCAGTCTTTTTGCACTTCACTCCACGTATATCCGGCGGAAGCAATGCAGCCATGCTCGTCTTTATCATTACCTACGGCATTACTTTCAGCCTTTTTATTTTTGGTATTACCACATGCTGTGAGTGCGACACTCGCACCCATTAAGAGCAATAAACAGATGTATCCTGCTTTCATAAGAATCATTCATTAATATTTCGTACGCCAAAAGTACAAATAAAGCCGAAAACTTTTCCATCTGGTTCACTCTTTTATTTTCCGGCCTACAACATGGACAGGCTGAACCTTACAAGATAACATACCGAACCTGATATGCTTAAATATGCACAAACTGTTGGATATGTCATTTCTTTTTCTTAATATTACAACCTCATAATAATATCCGCTAATATATTATTTCTAATAAATAATCAGTGCATAGCTCTCAGAATAAACCTCTCATCACACAAGCACCGCTTATCAGACAGAAAATTAAAGTTAACCCTATAATACGAAAGGACATGAGAGTTCTATTATTCCTGTCAGGCAGTATTTTTACACTGGGCCTCCATGCACAGGCGTTAAACACTGCCTCCAATATACCCAGAAGTGGCGATCAGCTCATTAAACATGTAGTCACCACTTGTGAACCCGGCGATACAGGTTCCGAACAAATCTGGGATTTCAGCAACCTAAAACTCCAGGATGCAAGTTATGAGTTAAAGTACACGACACAGGGTTCTGACAGCATTGTCGCCACAGAACATCGTACGATGTATTATTACCTTCTATCCGGAGATAGCCTTTTCTGTCTGGGATATGAAAACCCTACAACTTCCATCACCTATCAAAAACCGGAACTGCTTCTGTCTTTCCCTGTTTTACAAGACCGGACAGTCAGCGATTACTTCGATGGAGAGGGCAATTATTGTGGACACTTGCGTATCCGTCAACGTGGTAAAAGCACCATCACAGCCGATGCCTCCGGTGATTTAATACTACCTGAAAGCGATACCCTACACAAAGTTCTTCGCATCCGTACACACAAGCTGATTCATCAGAGAATGACCCCGAAAGAAAACGCATCAGCTTCGTTACAGCCGGACACCCTTCCTTATACCCTAAACCGTGACAGCATCGAGTATTTATTGGCTAACGACTCTATCCACTTGGAAACTGAGACATGGCGTTGGTATGCTCATGGCTACCGTTATCCAATAGTAGAAACAGTCAAAAGTACTGTTTATCAATATGGCAATCCACATGAGCATTTTTCCACTTCTTTTATCTATCTGCCGGAAGAACAATATTATGACTTGCCCTATGACGCCAACAATCAGAAGAGGCGCGACATAGCAACCGAGGAACAAGTCGAACGTGAATGGAGAAATACAGTCAAAACCGGAAAAAAAGGAAGAAACGATGATATTATCAGCTATAACTATGAATTAGAAAGTGGTGGTGACTTGCAGGTCAGCTATGAACTGAAACAGCCGGAAAAAGTCACAATTTCTCTTTTCAACTTGCAAGGGCAACAACTGACAATAATACAACGCACAAGCCCCACAGCAGGTCTATATAGCGAAACAATTCCTATGGATAGCTATCCGGCAGGAAAATATCTGCTCCGGATAACAAGCGGAAAAAAAGTTTATGCAGAGAAAATACTAAAGAAATAGTCAAACTAATCATAATCATCACTATGAAAAAGATTTTATCGACTCTATTTATATTAACATTATTCCTGCCTATCTATGCCCAGAGTCAGGACAGTATACCTATTCCCAGTCCCCTTCCGTTGAACAGTTCGGACAACTCTCCGTATGTCGTACCCCGTACAATATCAGATAAAACAGTACTTCCATCTCCCGAAGCTGCTCAAATGAACCGTTACGTGGACTATCCCGTTTCACGGAATACAGGGACTGCTGATGTGCATATCCCTTTATACGATTTATACCTAAAAGATATTCCTTTTTCGATATCCATGTCATACCATACTTCCGGGTGCAAAGTAGACGATATTCCCGGAGTGCTTGGATTGGGATGGACCTTGAATGCAGGCGGATGCATCTCCAGAGTGATTCACGGACAACCGGATGAATCGCTCCCATTTCAGCAGAAAACCCGTCAACAAATAGAGAATAGTGCCGATTTGAATTACCTGAAAGACATCGTTCACTTGCAGAAAGAAGCAAATCCTGACCGATATTACTATAACTTCGAAGGATATTCGGGAAGTTTTACATGCACTCCTAACGGGACGATTACACAATTACCTCCGACTAGTCTGAAAATAGAAAGCATAAATAAGACCTCCAACGGTATTTATAATTTTCTGATAACGACTCCTTCCGGTTGTACCTATTATTTCACAGAGCGCGAACAGGTAAGTTATGAATACTTTCCAACCATTATTGACAATCTCTACCACAGCCCTAATTACAATACGGTATCATGCTGGCATCTCTCAAAAATAGTATCTCCATACCGCACAGACAGCATTTCACTAACGTACACGACCATCCCTTCGTGGCAACGTTCTGAGTCATCCAATAGTCTATCCACCTCTTTCGTAACCACTACCAACGGGGCTACCGGAACCAGTAGTCAGCAACCAAATGCAGTTGCAGCCATACATAGAACCACATTTTCTAATCAACGAGCATTATCCCAGATAAAATGCCGGACTGCTACTATAAACTTCACTTCTTCTACCATATCAGGTACCCGCAAAGCCGGAACTCCCAACATACGTATGGCTAAAATTGAAATCAAAAATACGCTTGGAAATACTGTACGCACCATCACGTTTGATAACGACAAACTATTTGGAGATAAACGTTTACGCATGGAAGGTGTCAGTATTTCATCCGGAACCAAACTGCTTGACAAACGTACTTTTGCTTATTACGACCAAAGTAACAGTAACAACAATGATAAAAAAGATTTCTTCGGATATAGTAACTCCAGAATCACCACGACTTTATCCCACAACAGTATTCTTAATTATTCAGGAGAACTTTCCGGCAACCGAAGTTACCATTTTGAAAGCGCCCGCACATATGCTTTAAAAAGTATTCAGGAACCCACAGGGGCCACCACTACATATACATATGAAGCCAATCGCTGCAATCTTTTCCGCTCTCCTGTAAACATAGGTTTACGCATTCAAAGCATATCTGTAGCTGACCCGGTGAGCGGGAAAAATAAGATGCACGAATTCACATATGAGAATGAAGCCTGCACCATCAACTTCGATGACATTGGTACAACAGCTTTCATTTCCTTGTCTGGAGTCCGCGCCTCTTACATAGGATCTCCTACCAGCATCAGCAGTGGAAGCGTTCGTACCACTTCCTGCCGCATTCCGGGTCATCGTGCCGAGAGTGCCATTATATATTATGGTAAAGTGACCGAAACAGTATCCGGGAGTGATGTTTTACAAAGAATGAAGACTGTATATGAATATGATACTTCCAATTGCCTGCATCCTTTCAAAGGTGCAGGTATATCTTCCAACCCCTCACTTGACCCCGACAATGCCCGTTATCTGGGTACCAAAATATACTATCCTAATTTAAGTCAGGAAACATTCAAAGAGATGAACCGCATTTATGGTCCACAATTCGTAGGTGGCTATTTTCAGGAAACCTGTTGGGAAAAGGCTCCACTCATCCACCGTACCATATATAAATATACAGCTTCGGGCTATGAACCCATAGAAGAAGAAATCAACCGATATTCTCTTGAACGTACAGGAACCGTACAAACAGGACTTTATGTAGAAAGCATTCTGCGCACCATAGATGCGTCAGGAATAAACAAAGAAGATTTCCAGAGTATATCCGACTTTAATTTCTTTGAAACAGAAACTGTCTGCGGACGCTTATTCAAGGATACAACGATTACCATCAGACATTATCCAAACTCCGTCTCACACCAGGAGATTACTTCATATACCTATAACCGCTCCCGAGTGTACCTCAACCCGGCACACTTATTACCTCCTCCGTTAAGAGTTATACTTCCAGGATTCACGGAAGACAGTACACAATTGGCTGACCACGGTTTACTGCAATCCATCAAAACAGTTTGTGGTAACCAGACATTTGAACATTATTATTGTTATTCGTCCAATATAACAAGCGGTTTACTGCAAAGGATAGCTAATAGCGGAAACATCAATCTTCCTGTTATGGAAAAATGGGTTATAAATACGAAAGATACTATTCTATTAAGCTGGAAATATACCGATTTCGGGAAAGGAAATATACGCCCTTCACGTAAGATTCTGTCATGGAACAGAAAAGAGACAGCCTCACAAACCTTAGCAAATTATTTACTTGAATTTCCACAGGAAATCCGATTGAATGACCTTACTCCCACTGCCTACATTTGGGATTTATCCTGCAATTCTCCTGTTGCCGTAGTTAGTGGTGCTTCCTACCTTGACACACAGACGCCACTAGCCTTTGCTTCCGGACCTCCATTGCAGCCTGGAGTGTGGGTAAGACCGCCTTGGGCTCTGATTACGCAATACGAATACGAACCGCTCGTTGGCTGTACAAAAGTAACCGCACCCAACAGGGAAGAAACCAACTATCAAACTCAGCCGAATAACGGATCACTTAAAAAAGACTGTGTCAGAATTCGCTTACACCCTGCGTGCAGAAGGAGCAGCTGAGAATAGCATTACCACCAAGAACTACCTGTATGGGACAATGAACTATCTGGAACAGACCCAATACTACGACGGATTGGGAGAGCCGATACAATTACTGGAGAAACAAATCACCCCTCTTCAGAATAACCTGCTCCACGTTTTTGAATATGATTGTCTGGGACGTGAGACGCGTAGTTGGTTACCTATCCCAACCGCAGCAAATGGGCGTGCCACTAATTATGCCAATCTTTCTGCAAATTATTATGGCGATTCATACGCCTACACGGAAAGTACCTATGAAGCAGCACCTATAGAACAGTTGTTAAAGAAAACGCCTCCCGGGAGTGATTTCCGGGCACACCCGGTTACTTACGAATACCTGGCTAATAAACCACAGATACCGGTCTTAAATTGCAACCGTTATGAAGCTGTAAACAGCGAGCAATTCCGTTGTACCGGCACTTACCCGGCAGGAGAACTGGAAGTAACATTAACTACGGATGAAGACGGACACAAACAATATACATTCACCGACTTCCGGGGAAACATCGTCTTGGTGCGGCAAGTTAATAACGGAGAATTTCACGATACTTATACCGTGCATGACGCGCTCGGCGATCCTCTGCTAGTGCTTCCACCGATGGCTTCCGCCGCACTTGGCAGCAGTGGCACATGGAGTATCCGAAACAACGACATCTTGCAGAAGTACGCTTACTACTATCGTTACGATGCCCGCCATTTATGCATCGAAAAGAAACTTCCCGGAGCGCAACCAGTCTATTATGTATATGACAAGACAGGACGTCTCATGTTCTCACAGGATGGCAACCAGCATACCACAGGAGAATGGACATTCTATCTTTACGACAAATTCCAACGACTGACAGTACAAGGCATATGCAAAAACACCAATACCGCCTCAGCTGTTTCAGTCATCATCAATTGCGAACGCAGTAATACTAACACAGGTTTAGAGAATAGTGGATATAGCTCTACATTTTCACTGACCTCGCCCGAAGTACATCTAGTAAACTACTACGATGATTATGAGTTCAAAGTGCTGTCCGGATTCAATAACAGCAAATTTACCACTGCTTTCTCAACTGCTAACCAAGGATATGTCAAGGGATATCCGCAGTATCACAAAAGTGCCGGGAAGCAATACCAAACTTTATTCGGTTAATTTCTATGATATCAAAGGGCAGATTATCCGAAGCTTGTCAAGTAATCACCTGGATGGATACGAAACTGTGGAGAACACTTATACTTTTACGGGAAAACCCAAGACAGTGAACCATGTTCATACCACTAATGAGAGTAATGCCAATAAAAAAACTGTAGAAGAGAATTACACTTATAATTATGATCATGCCGAACGTATCACATCGGTAATTTATAAACTGGGAAACAATACCGTAACACTGGCAACAAACACCTACGACGAACTTGGAAGATTGAAAAGCAAGTCACATCACGGATCTAATGCCAACAGTATTACGTATGATTACAACATACGGGGATGGACAAAAAAAATAGAAAGCTCGAAATTCATCCAGAAGTTATATTATACGGACGGGAGCGGTACTCCATGCTACAATGGTAATATCAGCAGTATGACCTGGAAAGCAGATACCGAAACCATACGGGGATATAAGTTCACCTACGATCATCTAAACCGCATGCTGAATGCCGGTTATGGAGAGGGAAATGATTTATCGGCTAACACAGAACGTTTCTCCGAGATTATCACCGGATATGACAGGAATGGAAACATCTTGGGACTGAAACGTAATGGAAAGAGTTCATCTTCCGCCTACGGGATGATTGATAACCTGACTCTGACATATGACGGTAATCAACTAAAAAATGTTACTGATGCCGCAACAGATCCTCTCTACAACGGCGTGTTCAACTTTGTAGACGAGAACAAGGGAAGCGGAACAGAATATCTCTATGATTCCAACGGAAATATGCAGCAAGATTATAACAAGAAAATTAGTAAAATCCAATATAATCTTTTAAATTTGCCTACAACACTGCAATTTACCAATGGGAACCGGAAGGACTATACCTATAGTGCGGATGGAAGGAAACTGAAAGTCGTACACAAGACGGCAATCGCCAATATATCCGTCCCCATGGGGCAGATAAAAGAGCTTGCGGCAAGTCAGGTTTCACAAACCCATACGGTGGATTATTGTGGCAATGTGATCTATGAAAACGGAAGTCTGAGCAAGGTGCTCACAGAAGAAGGCTATGCCACTCTGAGCGGGACAACTCCAACATTTTATTATTACCTGAAAGACCATCAGGGAAATAATCGGATAGTAGTACGCCTGAATGGAACGTCATGGAACACAGAACAAGTGAATCATTACTATCCTTTCGGAGGGGTATTTGAAGTGAATACTGAAACTTCGGGAAAACAGCCCTATAAGTATAACGGAAAAGAACTGGATAGAATGCATGGGCTGGATTGGTATGATTATGGGGCGAGGATGATGGATGCGGCATTGGGGAGATGGCATGTGGTGGATCCGTTGGCAGAGAAGTATTATTCGATTAGCCCATACGTGTATTGTGGAAATAATCCTGTTAGATAACAGATCCAGGTGGAGATTCGATTAGAGTTTATAATGAAACTCAAGCTACAGGTCATACATGGATTAGTGTGGGAGAAGGAGAAGATTTGGTTGTTTACAGTTATGGCCGATATAGTGGGACAAACAAAAGACCAGATGGAAGTTCCAACTCTTTGGCAGATGGACCTGGAGTTCTTTTAAAATTAACAGGAGAAGAAGCTAAAGCTTACAATGAGAAAAAAGCTACAAATGGAATGTCAGTATTTGTTGTAACAGACGTAGCAGATGAAGTCATAGCAACTGCAATTGATGAAAAATTTAATTCATCTACAGTAATGCCAAATACAGGAGAATATCAAGACAGTCCTTCAGCACATGTAACAAACAAATATAGTTTAACAAGTAACAATTGTACAACCATCGTTTCAGATGTTTTAAATAATAATGGTTCCAAAGTCCTGAACGGGACTATGTATCAACAAACAAGCAGCTTCGGTACATGGACAACAGTTCCTGTTCAACATAGGTTTGTAGTTCCAGCATCCATGCAAAACTATTTAATTAAAACGTCTAAGCCAGGAGGTACAGTCTATAGAACTAGATAAATTATGAAGTGGATCAGAATTGTATTTTTGATAGCATCCATTGCTATTTTATTTATAATTGCTTATGCAATTATAAACAGTATGGTCAGTTACAAATATGAAATAGAAGAATCTTCTAATCTATATAAAATAAATATAGAGTTTGCTACAGCCTATTTAAAATCGCACATAACATGGTTATGGTATTTTTTAGGCTACGTAGTTATTAGTACTATTTTTCTACTAATCTCAGTATTCAGTAAAAAGAACAAATAGGAATAAGGCTATGTCTTCATAGTACAAAACCTTTTGAATCAAAAAATAACTCAATTACTAAAAGCTGCTAGCAAAGCCTCCAAAGCAGATTTAACAGCAGCTGGACGTGTATTAAAGAAACATGGGAATAGAGCAGGAATATGAAATATCAATATCATTGTGAAAATCACGCTTATAATAGTGAACATTCTTTTTTGCTAAAGACATGAAAGAAAATATTGATTCAGCAACAGTATATTACAATTCTGTTATCCCGTCTCTTAGTGTGGTGAAAGGAATCCCTAATCCTACATATAAACAAAGACTTTATTTGGTTTACATATGTGTTTCCCCTTTCTTTTTACTTTTTACTTTTCTTATCTGGAGGTTCACAGATCATGAGAAATGGATCAGAGTGTATGCACGTGGGGAATATAAGAATAGAAAGCAACGGGAACAAGCATAGCAAATCAGGCTCAGAGCTAATTTTATAAAAACAAAAAAAGACCTATTTTACCTACATCCTACACCCGAAGCGCTAATACATTCATTAATAACATCTTGTGTGACATGAAAGATTAGCATGCGGGTGTAGGCAAAGCGTCTTCCTACACCGCATTTTTTCAATATATTTACTTACCATCAATATAACATTCTATTTTTCAACATTATATACATTTCACACAGGACTCACCAAATTATCTTCAAACAGCACCTTTCTACGAGTAAATTAAGCTCATTCAGTGCTTTTTTCTTCAAAGATCCCGCAATACTACCACAATCCTTGCGAATAATGAAAGAATACAGCACCAAACACACCGGAAGACGAGGGGTAACACAGTTCTTTCCAAGGATTCAAGAACAGCAACAAAGTAGATAAATGCATATTTAGCCTAATGATTTTGCTCTTTTGAACCGGACAAAATGTTCTTTTGCCTAATTGAAAACTTCGTCCCGCAATTGTGGGCTGTCCGGTGACCAACTGCGGGCTGTCCAGCCCCCATATTGAAACTGTTGGGCCCGCAATTGCGGGACAAAGTTTTCAACCAGGTAAAAGTGCAAAATCAATAGGATAAAAGCAAGTTTACACTCAACCATTAGCTCTTTTCTCTTATGCATTTAGGAAGCTATGCTTTAAAGACAAACACAAAATGAAAGGCACAGGCTTCAAAATGCCACTTATCCCCCACTACCTATTGTTATACTGCCACACATTCCGTACATTTGCAGAAACATCTATAACGTAATATGGTTTTACCTATAAAAATAGAAGATTTAATAAACTCATAAAACCTCATGGAACACCCTCTTTCCCAATTCAAATACTGCCCCAAGTGTGGCTCCGTACACTTTGAAAACAACAACGAAAAGTCCAAGCGTTGTGCCGACTGCGGATTTGTCTATTACTTCAACCCGTCTGCCGCCACCGTAGCACTGATAATGAACGAACAAGATGAACTGCTGGTATGCCGTCGCGCCAAAGACCCGGCTAAAGGAACACTCGATTTGCCCGGCGGTTTCATTGATATGGCGGAAACCGGAGAAGAAGGAGTAAGCCGCGAAGTGAAGGAAGAAACCGGAATGACAGTGAAAAAGGCAGAATACCTCTTTTCACTACCTAATATATATGTGTACTCCGGTTTTACTGTTCACACCCTGGATATGTTCTTCCGTTGTTCAGTCGACACACTGCATTATAAGGCTATGGATGACGCGGCAGATGTTTTCTTCCTGCCCCTAAAAAGCATACATACAGAAGATTTCGGACTGCGCTCCATCCGGAAAGGATTAGAAATATTCCTGAAAGAAATGAGCGAATAATTATTCACCTGACACCTATATATCCTAAAAAAGCCAAACAAGTGTAACAAATTCGACTTAAAACCCGTACTTTTGTAAAAACGCGTTGTATCATGAAGAATAAACTCTCCCGAATACTATGCACGGCGCTTTGCTGTGCACCCCTGCTCGCTACGGCACAGACCAGCGAGAAAATCACTTCCCCCCAACGGCTCTATAAGGAAGGACACTCACTGTTTCAACAAAAAGCATATGCAGCCGCTATCCCGCCGCTGCAAGCATTCGTACGCCAGATGGATGCAGAAGGCAAACCACTGCCCGCCGCAGGCGAACGGATGGAAGCGGAATACATGCTGGTATGCGCCGCCTATGAATTAAAAGACTCCAAAAGCATAGACAAGTTGCAGGCTTATCTGGAAGAATATCCCGATACGCCATATGCCAACCGCATTTATGCACTGATGGCCTCCGTATATTTCTTCGAGGGAAACTATGATGCAGCCATGGCAATGTTCAATGCCCCCCGCCTCGACCTGCTGGCCAACGAAGAACGTGACGATATGACGTATCGTCTTGCCACCTGCTACCTGAAAACAGGAAATGTGAAGGAAGCCGCCATATGGTTTGAAACACTTCGCAGCACCAGCAAGAAGTATGCGGCAGATTGTACCTATTATATTTCTTATATCCGCTATACACAGCAACGGTATGATGATGCCCTGAGCGGATTCCTGTCTTTACAGGACAATGCGAAGTATAAAGCGCTGGCACCTTATTATATAGCGGAAATCTACCTCATCAAAAAGAATTATGATAAAGCGGAAATCGTGGCACAAAATTATCTTTCCGCTTATCCGAATAATGAATATACGGCCGAGATGTATCGCGTCCTTGGTGATGCGGACTATCACTTCGGAAAGTATCACGAAGCAATGCAGGCTTTTGAAAAATATCTGGAAAGTAACCAAGAAGAGGCTGCCCGCCGGGATGCGCTCTACATGCTGGGACTTTCATACTATCACTGTGGCGTATTCTCCAAAGCCGCCACCACCCTCGGCAAAGTAACCACCGAAAGCGATGCGCTTTCACAGAATGCTTATCTCCATATGGGTTTGTCCTATCTGCAAATGTCGGATAAGAACAAGGCACGCATGGCATTTGAACAGGCTGCCGCCTCTAATGCAGATATGCAAATCAAGGAACAAGCCGCTTACAACTACGCTCTCTGTATTCACGAAACCTCCTACTCCGCCTTTGGCGAGTCTGTTACCGTTTTCGAGAAGTTCCTCAACGAGTTCCCGAGTTCCCAATATGTAGATAAAGTAAGCAGCTATCTGGTAGAGGTATATATGAATACCCGCAGTTACGAAGCCGCCCTGAAATCCATTGAACGTATCGCACATCCGGGTGCAGCCATTCTCGAAGCGAAACAGAAAATCCTGTTCCATCTCGGCACACAGTCCTTTGCAAATGCACAGTTCCAGGAGGCTATCGGTTACTTCAACCAGTCAGTGGTTTTAGGACAGTACAATCTGCAAACGAAAGCTGATGCCATCTACTGGCGAGGTGAGTCTTACTACCGCCTGAACCGAATGCAGGAAGCTGCTGCCAACTTCAGCGAATACCTGAACCTCACTCCGGACAGAAATACCGAAACATATGCACTGGCATACTACAATCTGGCATATATCGCGTTCCACCAGAAAGATTACTCTCTTGCCCAGAACCGTTTCCTGAAATTCACACAACTGGAAAAGGGAGAAAACGCCACTGCGCTTGCAGATGCTTATAACCGCATAGGTGACTGCTACCTGCACATACGTCGCTTCGACGAGGCAAAACAGTATTATGCTAAAGCTGAAAACATGGGGACCCCTGCG
>ERZ773133.3240-NODE-3240-length-12869-cov-8.631497_pt1 | contig 12869 bp, 8 predicted proteins | sample MGYA00580861_ERZ773133 | MGnify/ENA primary metagenome ERZ773133 (study PRJEB29015, sample SAMEA2737844) | human gut metagenome | biome: human gut; feature: human-associated habitat; material: faeces | place: China | collected 2012 ...
ATCCACCTATGAGCAAGCTCATGTGGATTTAGACCTTTTGACCCTGGCATCATATTATTCCAGATACAGAAACGGATCTTCTGCTGCTCCGTCTTTTTCCATGGCAAAATATAGATTTGTGCCTTCTTTGCAGTAGTATTTGGTCGGCTGTGCCACGTATCCTAAAAGTTGTCCTCTCTCGACTACATCGCCTTCTGCTACGGCTACATTCTCAAGCTGGCCGTAGATCAGCGTGTACTGATCTCCGAGATTCATGCGGATCGTTGTTCCTGTTTCGTCATTTGTTGTAATGGAATCAACGATTCCTTTTGCCGCAGATACGACCTGTGCTCCTTCTTCCGCCCCGAAGATCAGTGCCGGATTATATTTATACTGATCCAGCGTTGCAAAATACACGGTAGAATCCATGCTGTAGTCCATGAGCACTTTGCCGGCTACCGGCCACTGGAGTTCCTGTGTGGATGCAAAGCTGACCGTCGGACTGACCACTGCGTTGACCTGTCCGGAGGAAACTTTTTCGGTCTCCATGCCTTCTGTCTCTGCTTCCGTTTCCTGCCCGGCTGTTTCCTGTTCTGCCCTTATCTGACGATTGCCGCCTGCCAGTGATTTCGGATCAACATCCATCTCATTTGCCTGAGAAGCCAGATTTGCTTCCGCTTCTGATGAAATCACCGCCTCAGCTTCTGTCTCGACAGGACTTTCATTCAGATCCACCATATGCTCTTTTGCCGGTTCCTGTGCCGTATCCGACAGGTCAACAGCATAGTAGGTCGTTGCCGCAGCCGCCCCTACAAGACATAAAGTCAGAACCAACATCGCACCTTTTTTTCGCGTAAACCATTTTCCATCCTTCTTCTGCATATCCCTTCACCTCATAAATTCAGATTTGCAACCAAACAGTTACCTTATTCTCATTTTTTCCGATTTTGGGTTTTTTATGCGAAGTGAATATGAAAGAAATAAATTGTAACTGTTCAGAGCCAAGCAAAATTTCAAAAAACAGGTATAAAATGCTTGCATTTTTAAAACTGTTTTTGAAATTTTATTTGGCGGATACGCCACACCGACGAAATGCGTAGCATTTTGGAGGTTGGCTCTGAACAGTTACAATAAATTTAAATATAAAAAATCAAGAGCGGAACATTTTTCAATGTGCCACTCTCTACAAAGGCTTTCGCTTTTCAATTATGCTATACATTATATGTTTATTTTACTAAATTGTCAATTACTTTTTTATGAAAATTATATACTCCGATTATCTTACTGTTGCTCTGAAAAAACTGTTTATTCTTAACCACACGACCATTCATAAATTCTTGGATTTCTTTATAACGTTTTTGTTTTGGTATTTCATTCATTAAACTATCATATACATACAATACCGTTACAAAACTATTGGTAAATTTATAGCTTAGATTATTAACTCTTGAAGTTTTTGATATATTTTTCATTCCAATAATGAAGCTTGAAATTTCATTATTTACCTGTTTGGTTGAATCAATTTTTTCTGTCATTTTATTTAACAGACAATTACTATGTGCTGCTGCATTTCTAACATCACGTACCGTATTCATCAATTTGTTATTTATAATCTGAACTCCATAAATTTTTTCATAAAAAGAACAGAAATATAATAAATCACCAAATGAAATTAGTTCCACAAAAACCCATACTGGAAAATATGGATAGTATTTTTCAATAAGATCTTTACAATATTCACCTGATTTATGGCTTCTGATATTTTTCAATATTCGCAGGTTATCATCCTGATCAATAAATTTACGTACAATATCATATCCATCTTCCGACGGGTTATTTGTAATATTTTTAATCAATCGTACTTTGATTACATGTTCGATGTCCAAACACATATCCATTACTATGTATCTCAAATACATATCAATAGTGGATAATTCCTTTAAATAACCAAAATCTAATTTTTTATATTGCCCTTGTCTTTTACCTGTATCGCATTTGTCATAATTAGCTCTGTACGCAGCCAATTTCATATAATAATTATTGTTTTGCAAAAACTGTTTGGCATCATTTTCTGAAATTTCATTAAATGTAATACCTCTGTTTTTCATATGTTGAATTAACTCCTCAATAGATAACAGTTGTTTCATATTTCACCTGATTTCTTTCGTTATATAAAATGATTTTATCATAAAAGAAACTATATTTCTATGATGTTCTTTCTTTTTTATAAAAACAGGCAGTTGGCTTTTTCATATCCAACTGCCCATTTTTGCTATTTCTTTATCATTCTTTTATGCTTCTACGGTCACTTTATCCAGATGCCAGATTTCATCTACATACTGCTGGATGGTACGGTCTGATGTGAACTTGCCGCTGCATGCGGTGTTCATCATTGCCATTCTTGCCCAGCCTGTTTCGTCACGGTATGCTTTTTCTACTCTCTCCTGAGCTTCTGCGTAAGACTTGAAGTCTGCCAGGATGAAGTAAGTATCTGCTCTGTCGCTGCTGTTTGTGTTCAGCAGAGAATCGTAGATATCACGGAATCTTTCTGGATCATCCGGAGCATATTCTCCATTGATCAGCTGCATCAGGACACGACGGATATCCTGGTCGTTGTTGAAATAATCCATCGGATTGTAGCCGCCGTTGTTCTCGTAGTTGATAACTTCCTGAGCGGACAGACCGAAGATAAACGCATTTTCTTCTCCAACTTCCTGAACAATCTCTACGTTTGCTCCGTCCATGGTTCCCAGTGTCGGTGCACCGTTCAGCATGAACTTCATATTTCCGGTTCCGGATGCTTCTTTACTTGCTGTGGAGATCTGCTCGGAAACATCTGCTGCTGCAAAGATCCATTCTGCATTGGATACACGGTAATCTTCGATAAATACAACTTTCAGTTTTCCGTTGATGCTCTTATCGTTGTTGATCACATCTGCAACAGAGTTGATCAGTTTGATCGTCAGTTTTGCACGACGATATCCGGCTGCTGCTTTTGCACCAAAGATGAAGGTTCTTGGATAGAACGGCATTTCCGGATGATCTTTGATCTTATTGTACAGATACATAACGTGCAGGATGTTCAGCAGCTGACGTTTGTACTCATGAAGTCTCTTAACCTGTACATCGAAGATAGAACGAGGATCTACATCGATACCGTTGTGCTCTCTGATGTATTTTGCCAGACGCAGTTTGTTCTGGTATTTGATGTTCATGAACTCCTGCTGTGCTTTTTCATCATCCACATAAACTTTCAGTTTGGAGATCTGAGCCAGATCTGTGATCCATTCATCACCGATATGTTCGGTTACCCAGTCTGCCAGCAGCGGGTTTGCATGAAGCAGGAAACGTCTCTGTGTAATACCGTTTGTCTTGTTGTTGAATTTCTCCGGCATCATCTCATAGAAGTCTTTTAATTCCTGATTTTTCAGAATTTCTGTATGCAGTGCAGCAACACCGTTTACAGAGTAACCTGCACAGATAGCCAGATGTGCCATTTTAACCTGTCCATCGTAAATGATAGCCATCTTGCGGATTTTCTCCTGGTTGCCCGGATATTTTTTCTGGATCTCTTCCACAAATCTGCGGTTGATCTCCTCGATGATCTGGTAGATACGAGGAAGCAGTCTTGAGAACAGCTCGATCGGCCATTTTTCCAGTGCTTCTGCCATGATGGTGTGGTTGGTGTATGCACAGGTCTTTGTGGTAACTTCCCATGCTTCATCCCATTCCAGACCTTCTTCGTCAAGCAGGATACGCATCAGCTCTGCTACTGCAACAGTCGGATGTGTATCGTTCAGCTGGAAGGTTGCTTTCTCATAGAATTTGCGGATGTCAGAATGATTCTTTTTATATTTTGCAACAGCTGCCTGAACACTTGCAGAAATGAAGAAATACTGCTGTTTCAGACGCAGTTCTTTACCTGCGTAGTGGTTATCGTTCGGGTAGAGAACTTCTACGATATTTCTTGCCAGGTTTTCCTGTTCTACGGCTTTCTGATAATCACCTTTATCGAAAGAATCCAGCTGGAAGTCGTTGATCGCTTCTGCATCCCATACACGCAGTGTATTTACTACATTGTTGTTGTAACCAACGATCGGAATATCAAACGGGATTGCACGTACAGACTGATATCCTTCCTGGATAAATTTGTTGCGTTTTGTTGCTTCATCGTATTCTACACGGATATAGCCGCCAAATTTTACTTCTTTTGCATATTCCGGACGACGCAGCTCAAATGGATTACCGTCTTTCAGCCAGTTATCCGGCACTTCTATCTGATAACCGTTTTCGATTTTCTGTTTGAACATACCATAGCGGTAACGGATACCGCAGCCGTATGCTGCATAACCAAGTGTTGCCAGAGAGTCAAGGAAGCATGCAGCCAGACGGCCAAGACCGCCGTTTCCAAGTGCTGCATCCGGTTCCTGGTCTTCGATCACGTTCAGGTCAAAGCCCAGCTCTTCCAGAGCTTCTTTTACTTCTTTGTACTCTGTCAGGTTGATCATGTTATTTCCAAGGGCACGTCCCATCAGGAACTCCATGGACATATAATAAACCATTTTCGGGTCTTCTTCTTCGTAAACTTTCTGGGTTTCCATCCAGTTGTCAATGATCGTATCCTTGACCGCATAGGATACTGCCTGAAATACCTGCTGTTTTGTTGCGTCAACCAGTGTCTGACGGTACAGTGTTTTCAGGTTGCTTTTCACACTCTCAATAAATACTTCTTTGTCAAATCTTTTGCTCACAACAAATCCTCCTTATTTCTGTGTCTTTTCAACACCCATGCGTACACTTTCACCGTTAATACTCCATTCTTTTTCGTATCCGGCAACACTTCCAAGAACAATCTCATCTGCAAGGACTTCATCCTTGATCTCATCCATATGATCGTTCAGGACGGTAAGGATCTTTTCGTTATCAGCTGCATACAGGCGGATTCTGTCCATCACCTCAAAACCTGCCTCTTTACGCATGGTCTGAACTTTACTGATCAGTTCTCTCACAAATCCCTCCTCAATCAATTCCGGAGTAAGGTTGGTATCCAGAACAACGGTAATATCGTTATCCTGCTCAGATACATAGCCTTCGATCTGTGCTGTATCAATCAGTAAATCTGTCTCATATAATACAACTTCACTGCCATTGATGTCAAGCGTGATGGAGCCTTTGTCTTTCAGCTCATCCATTGCCTGATTGCCATCAAGTGCAGAAAGTGCCTGTTTGATACCGCCAAGCAGTTTGCCGTATTTTGGTCCTACGGTTTTCAGCTGCGGTTTGAAGCTGTAAGAAGTAAAGTCTTTTACATCCTGTGTAAAGGTGACTTTCTTGCTGTTCAGCTCGTCACGGATAATGTCTGCGAAGTATTCCGGCAGTTCTTTCGGAGCTTTTACAAACATATTTGCAATCGGCTGTCTGTTCTTGATGTTTGCAGTATTTCTGCATGCACGTCCCATAACAACGATCTTCAGTACTTCATCCATGTTTGCTTCGAGTTCTTTGTCTACGTGAGCCATATCTGCCTTCGGGAAATCACACAGATGTACGCTTTCCGGTGCAGTCTTGTCAATGCTGCATACCAGGTTGCGGTAGATGTCTTCTGTCATAAACGGGATCATCGGTGCAGCTGCTTTTGAAACATTTACCAGAGCGGTGTAAAGTGTCATGTAAGCATTGATCTTATCCTGCTCCATGCCTTTTGCCCAGAAACGTTCACGGCTGCGGCGTACATACCAGTTACTCATATCATCCACAAATTCCTGAAGTGCTCTTGCAGTTTCCGGAATACGGTAATTTGCCAGGTTGTCATCCACGGTCTGAATCATGGTGTTCATCTTGGAGAGCAGCCATTTATCCATTACGGAGAGTTTGTCGTAGTCTAATGTATATTTTGTTGCGTCAAATTCATCAATATTCGCATACAGAACGAAGAATGCATAAGTATTCCACAGAGTTCCCATGAATTTACGCTGTCCTTCCTGAACGGCTTTGCCGTGGAAACGGTTCGGCAGCCATGGTGCACTGTTGATGTAGAAATACCAGCGGATCGCATCTGCTCCGTAAGTCTGAAGTGCATCAAACGGATCAACAGCATTTCCCTTGGATTTACTCATCTTCTGACCGTTTTCATCCTGTACATGTCCAAGAACGATAACGTTCTGATACGGTGCTTTGTTGAACAGGATCGTAGATTCTGCAAGCAGAGAATAGAACCATCCTCTTGTCTGGTCAACTGCTTCGGAAATAAACTGTGCCGGGAACTGTTTCTCAAACACGTCTTTATTTTCAAACGGATAATGATGCTGTGCGAACGGCATTGCTCCTGAGTCAAACCAGCAGTCGATCACTTCCGGTACACGGTGCATCGGCTTGCCGCACTTCGGACACTTGATCGTGATCTCATCGATGTACGGACGGTGCAGTTCTACGGTTTTTGCCTTTTCATTTCCACTCATTTCGAACAGTTCCTGACGGCTTCCGATCGAATGCTGATGTCCGCACTCACACTCCCAGATGTTCAGCGGAGTTCCCCAGTAACGGTTACGGCTGATACCCCAGTCCTGAACATTCTCCAGCCAGTCACCGAAACGTCCTTTACCGATGCTTTCCGGAATCCAGTTGATGGTGTTGTTATTGCGGATCAGGTCATCTTTGACAGCTGTCATCTTGATGAACCAGGATTCTCTTGCGTAGTAGATCAGCGGAGTGTCGCATCTCCAGCAGTGCGGATAGCTGTGCTCAAACTTCGGTGCATCAAACAGAAGTCCTCTCTCATCGAGGTCTTTCAGCACGAGCGGATCTGCTTTTTTTACAAAGATACCACCAAACGGTGTATCTTCCGTCAGGTTGCCTTTGCCGTCAACCAGCTGTACAAACGGCAGTCCGTATTTACGTCCGACTTTTGCATCGTCTTCACCAAATGCCGGTGCGATATGAACAATACCGGTACCATCTGTCAGTGTTACGTAAGTATCACAAACAACATAAAATGCTTTTTTGTTCTGTTTTTCTGCATGAACGGCTGCACAGCTGTACAGTGGTTCGTACTCTTTATATTCCAGGTCTGTTCCTTTGTAATTCTCCAGTACATTGTAAGCATCTTCGCCGAGCACCTTGTCAGCCAGAGCCTGTGCAATGTAATAAACACGGCCGTCTTCTTTCATCTGAACTTTTACATAATCCTCATCCGGGTTTACGCAAAGTGCAAGGTTGGAAGGCAGTGTCCATGGTGTGGTTGTCCATGCCAGAATGTAAGCGTCCTCGTCTTTGACTTTGAAACGTACAACAGCAGAACGTTCTTTTACGTCCTTGTAACCCTGTGCCACTTCCTGGGCAGAAAGCGGAGTACCGCAGCGCGGGCAGTAAGGAACAATCTTGAATCCTTTGTACAGCAGGCCTTTTTCCCAGATGGTTTTCAGTGCCCACCATTCAGACTCGATATAGTTATCATCATAGGTAACATACGGATTTTTCATGTCAGCCCAGAAACCAACCGTTCCGGAGAAATCTTCCCACATGCCTTTGTATTTCCATACGCTCTCTTTACATTTATCAATGAAAGGAACCAGTCCATATTCTTCGATCTGATCTTTTCCGTCCAGACCGAGCATTTTTTCTACTTCCAGCTCAACCGGCAGACCGTGTGTATCCCATCCGGCTTTACGCGGAACCATTTTGCCTTTCATGGTCTGATATCTCGGAATCATATCTTTGATAACACGGGTCAGAACATGTCCGATATGCGGTTTGCCGTTAGCTGTTGGCGGTCCGTCATAAAAGGTGTAAGTTTCACCTTCTTTACGGTTTTCCATACTCTTTTCAAAGATGTGATTCTCTTCCCAGAATTTCTCAACATTTTTTTCTCTGTCTACGAAATTCAGATTTGTCGAAACTTTTTCGTACATAAGCAACCTCCTGTCCTTATTATAAGGAATAAATCAAAAAGCTGTCATCCTGTAAAAGGATGACAGCCAATACTCTCATAACCACCTGTTACAACATACCGACAAAATGCGATATGCGTTCCCGATAACGGGGGAATCCGGCACGACTTACTTTCAGCGATGCTGTAAAACAGCTTTCAGTCTGCAACTCCGAAGTGATATTCCGCCTGTGTTACTTGTACTCCTTCCCACCCACCGGAGCTCTCTGTGTCTTTTACGACAGACGTACTTGTCTTCTTCTGCGTTATTTTCCTGTTAGTCTATTCTTATTATATAGTAGAAATTCCGGAAAAGTCAAGGCAAAAAAGTTGTTCAGCTATAAGAGTTGCCTGACAAACATATTCTTTTTCTATTTGTCATTTTCTCAATCTTATATTTGCCAAAAGGTACTAAATATTTCATATATCATCATTGAATTTTCAGTTAAATATGCTATGATAAATTTGAATTATGATGCCAGAGTGAGAGGGCCCATCACTTTATAACGAAGCAATTCGCCGGCATCATTTTTATTCTCAACATCTTTAATATTTATCTTATGAAAGGAGAGAAAAGAAATGAAGAAGAACACACTCAAACGCTTTATGGCTTCTGCAATGACAGCCGTTATGTGTGTCAGCTCACTTGGAACATTAGCTGTAAATGCTGCTCCTGCTGACCCGGCTGCTGAAACCTCTGTTGTCGACAATCTGATGAGCAAAATGACGCTCCGCCAGAAGATCGCCCAGATGATGATGCCTGATTTCCGTAAATGGCAGACAGAATCGGACTCGGGACAGAAAAATTTCCAGGTGATGAACGATGAAGTGGCTCAGATCATCAAGGATTATGATTTCGGCGGAGTTATTCTTTTCGCTGAAAATGTAGCTCAGACAGATCAGACACTGAAACTGACAACGGATCTTCAGGAAGCTGCCACAAGCGGAACGGACGGCAGCAACATCCCGCTGCTCCTGACAATCGACCAGGAAGGCGGTATTGTTTACCGTCTCGGAAGCGGAACAGCTCTTCCTGGAAACATGGCTCTCGGTGCAACCAGAAGCACGGACGCTGCAACACAGTCCGGAGAAGTGATCGGACGCGAGCTGAGTGCCCTCGGCATCAACGTAGACTTTGCACCTGTTGCCGATGTCAACAGCAATCCTTCCAACCCGGTTATCGGCCTTCGTTCTTACGGAAGCGATCCGGAACTGGTAGGAAGCATGGCAACTGCTGCCATGAAAGGTATGCAGGAGTACAACATCGCTACTGCTGCCAAACATTTCCCGGGTCATGGCGATACCGCTACAGACTCCCACACAGGTCTTCCTTGTGTAGACAAATCTCTGGACGAACTCAGACAGTGTGAACTCGTTCCGTTCCAGAAAATGATCGACAACGGCGTAGACATGCTGATGACAGCACACATTCAGTATCCACAGGTTGAAAAAGAAACTGCCATTTCCAAGAAAGACGGTTCCGAGATCAGGCTCCCGGCAACGCTTTCCAAAACCATTCTTACTGACCTTGTAAGAAACGAAATGCACTATGACGGCATCATCGTAACCGATGCCCTGAACATGGATGCGATTTCTCAGAACTTCGGCGAAACCGATGCCTGCATCCGTGCCATCAAAGCCGGTGTTGACATTTGCCTGATGCCGACTATCCTCAGAAGCAAGGCAGATATGTCGAAAATGGATGCGATCCTGGACGGCGTAGAAGCTGCTGTTAATTCCGGAGAGATCTCTGTGGATCGCATCAACGAATCTGTTAAGAGAATCCTTTCTCTGAAAGAAAAGAGAGGCATCCTGAATTACACAAGCGATACTCGTACTTACGAGGAAAAACTTGCCGTTGCAAACGAGCAGGTTGGTTCTGAACAGAATCGTGACATTGAGAGAAATATTTCTGCCCAGGCTGTTACCGTTATCAAAAATAACGACAATATTCTGCCGCTGAAACCGCAGGCAGGACAGAAAGTGCTTCTGCTTGGTGCATACAACAACGAAACTCCGGGACTCGCACTTGGTATGAGACGTGTGATCGCAGATCACATCATCAGCGGAAAAGTAGATTATGAGACATTTCGTTACACTTCTGCAAACCTTGACCAGGTAAAACAGAAAATTGACGATGCAGACTACGTGATCGTTATTTCCGAAGTTTCCACAAACTTTTCCAACTGGCTGACCACACAGCCGACCGCTATCACAGAATACGCAAAAGCACAGGGCAAGAAATCCATCGTTATGAGTATTTCCAAACCTTATGATGTTGCAAACTATGCTGATTCTGATGCGATCGTAGCTGTATACGGAAACAAAGGTATGGATCCGACAGAAGCTCTGAAACCGGATAATGCATTTGGTCCGAACATCATCGCCGGCGTAGAAGTTATCTTTGGTCGCTTCGCTGCATCCGGTAAACTTCCGGTTAATGTTCCAGTTATCGAAAATGGTCAGATGACATCCGATATCAAATACGCTTTCGGTTATGGTCTGACTTACGATGCAGTCGAACCAAGTTCCTATTATGCAGTTGAAAACTCACTGCTGAATTTCTACAATACATGGAAAGACGCTGATCTTTCTGTTTATACAGCAGATTCCGCAGCTGCACTGAAGAGTGCTTTAACTGCTGCAAAAGCTGTTCTTGACAAATCCAATGCTTCCATCACAGAAATGGACAGTGCTGTGTCCGCTCTGGTCGATGCAGTCAACAACCTGACATACGGTGTTCAGAAAACACATCTGAACGTTGCCATCGTTGCTGCTGACAAGCTTCTGGAACGTGCTGCTGATTATGAAAACACTGAAGATCTGACAGCTGCTCTGACAGCTGCAAAAGCTGTTTATGCAAACACATCTGCTACTCAGACAGAAGTTGACCGTGCTGCTTCCACACTGCTGGATGCACTGGCTGCTATGGCTGAAAGAGCTGACCTCGCCGCTCTGAAAAAACTGGTTGCTTCCGCAGGCGGTCTGGAAGAAAAAGACTTTACATCCGACAGCTATAAAGATCTGAAAGATGCAATGGATGCTGCAAAAGACGTCATTGATGACCTGAACCGTACACCGGAGGCGATCGGCAAGGCATATGCTGATATCATCACTGCGATCACCAATCTGGAACGTGTCGGAAATAAAGCTGCTCTGGTTGCTGTCATCGCAAAAGCAGAAGCCATCGTTGCTGCAAAAGACAGCTATGTATCTTCTACACTGAACGGTCTGGAAGAAGCTCTGGCTGCCGGAAAAGCAGTGAATGACAACCCGGATGCACTTCAGGATGCAATCAACAATGCAGTTACCTTGCTGACCGAAAAAGTTGCAAACGTTCGTCTGCTTGGCGACGTAAATAACGACGGCAGCGTAACTACTGCCGACAGTGCACTGCTGCTTCGTTCTGCCGCTGAACTTGATACTCTGGACGATGCTGCAACCGTAAGTGCAGATATGAACCAGGATGGTATTGCAGACACTTCCGATGCCGTTCTGATCCTGCAGACAGCTGCTGAATTCTGATGCAGAAGTTTTTACCGATCAAAAAATCGATTTTTATAGTTTGTCTTGCCATGATGCTGTGCTGGATTCCTGTCACAGCACATGCCGCAGGGCACAGGGAAGCACCAACATCTCCCACACGCATTTTATTTGTGGGAAACAGCTATACACAGCGAAATCATATGCCAAATATTTTTCGGAAACTGTGCAAGAGTTCCGGGCAGAACGTGATCGTAAGGTCACTCACCAATCCGGGACATTCCCTGAAAAATACAAGCAATCCTACAACTGCCAACGGCAGAAAACTTTACCGGCTTCTGCGTATGCAGCGATGGGATTACGTCATTTTGCAGGATCGACGCTATTATCCGATTTCCAAACCACAGCGTATGAAAAGAACCATCCGCAAGCTGGCTCCTTATATTCAGGCCAGCGGTGCAAAGATGGTCCTTTATCAGACATGGGCCCCGGGGAAATGGCATAATGATTATGACCGGTACGATTCCGTGTCAAACCGCTCTGATTACCAGAGTATTCTTAACCGTACGATTGCGGAGATCGCCGAAGAGCACAATGCTCTTGTCGCTCCGGTTGGCACAGCATTTCTGCTCTGCAGCCATTCTTCGTATGGGATCAAACTTCTGATGGGTGACTATTCGCACCCGACCGCAGAAGGAAGTTACCTGGCAGCATGCGTCATTTACAACACTGTTTTTTCGAGATCCTCAATGGGCATCCCCTATACCGGAACTCTTGATGTGATGACTGCATTCAAACTCCAGAAACTGGCTGAAACTGTATGTTTTGCATCTTAACCGGAGCAGTATTTTCAACGAAATCACTCCGCAGATATATACAGTGATCCTGCCGCAAAAAAAAATCCGGAACAAAACAGTTTTTACTGTCCGTTCCGGATTTTTTTCTTTCATTTATTTGTGTTTCTTTTTTACTGCTGTTTCTCTTCGATGATCTTCTGGCTGTCGCTGTTCAGAATCTCCATAAATTCTTCTCCGGTGATCGTCTCATGCTCGTAGAGGAATTTTGCGATCTCATGCAGCTTCATAACGTTGTCTTCCAGGATTTTTTTTGCCTTCTGATGCTGTTCTTTGACCAGCTGAACGACTTTCTGGTCGATCAGCGTCTGTGTCTCCATGGAGCAGGTCAAAGAGCTGTCTCCGCCAAGATACTGGTTAGAAACGCTTTCCATGGCTACCATATCAAACTCTTCGTTCATACCGTAACGTGTGATCATGGCTCTTGCAAATTTCGTTGCCTGCTCGATATCATTGGAAGCTCCGGTTGTGATCTCACCAAAGATCAGTTCTTCTGCCGCACGGCCGCCGGTAAAGGTTGCGATCTTGTTTTCCATCTCTGTTTTGTTCATCAGGAAATGCTCGCCCTCTTCTACCTGCATCGTATAGCCGAGTGCACCGGAAGTTCTCGGAATGATCGTGATCTTCTG
>ERZ773133.3248-NODE-3248-length-12835-cov-23.578873_pt1 | contig 12835 bp, 10 predicted proteins | sample MGYA00580861_ERZ773133 | MGnify/ENA primary metagenome ERZ773133 (study PRJEB29015, sample SAMEA2737844) | human gut metagenome | biome: human gut; feature: human-associated habitat; material: faeces | place: China | collected 2012 ...
GGTACGCACGGTGGTGTGAGAGGACGGCGGTTAGTCACCGCCTCCTACTCGATTTACGATGAGTCAGCCTGCCCGATTTTGCGGTGGGCGCACTTGTTTAACAAAATTTTATAAAAATATGAGACGAATCGTATGGAAAATATTGACGATGCCTTTGTTTTTTTGGTATAATAAATGATACGGATAGTATAAAAACAAGATTGGGATTTTGTACCTGCGAAAGATGGGAAAATATTTGAAATTTTGCAGGATATAGAAAGGCATGAGGGTTATGAAGAAAAGTACAAAAGCGTGGAGCATGAAGATGAGACTGGCCCTGCTGACACTGGCGGCACTGGTGTGGATCGCCGTGCCGGTGAGTGCGAGAGCGGAGACAGATGTGTGGAACGGTACGATTGCAAGTGGGTTTGCCGTAGGCACCGGTACGGAAAATGATCCCTATCAGATCAATACTGCGGCGGAACTTGCGTATTTTGCAAAAAGTGTGAATGACGGAAAATGGTACGATGGAGAATATATTATACTGAAAAATAATATTAATCTTAATAATCAGGAATGGACACCAATAGGAAACCATAGTAATTCTTTTCGAGGGAACTTTGACGGCAGGAATCATACTGTGACGGGAATGCAGATAAGTAATTCCTCGGCGGATTATGTCGGTTTGTTTGGAGAATGTACAAAATTTAATGTTAATAGTGCCATAAAAAATATTACGGTTAAAGATTCTGTTATTTGTGGAGAAAACTTTGTTGGGGCTATCGTGGGATACGCAGAAGAAATAAATATTGAGAACTGTCGGAGTATTGGAAATACAATAAACGGCAAAACAGATGTTGGCGGTATTTGCGGTAAGATTGGAGGATATTCGGTTGGTAAAGTCTCGCAATGTTACAATAGTAGTAAGGTAACAGGGCGAGGGAGAGTTGGTGGTATTGCCGGGATGGGTGGTATTGCTGAGAATTGCCTGAATACCGGTGAGATAATGATTATAAATAAAGCTTATCAAAGTGCCGGTGGTGGAATATTTGGCATCTTTGATGATACCACTGCGTCTGCGAGTATTACTGCATGTGTAAATCTGGGGAAAGTCAGTGGAGGAGAATCCTTTGGCGGAATTGTAGGAAAAACAGAGACTAGTAGTACGGGGCATATTTCAAATTGTTATTACAATATGGATGCAATTACCGGAGGCTTTGACGCTGGAACAGCACTAACGGCAGGGCAGCTTTGCGGTGCACTTCCGGAGGGCTTGGATTCTACAATCTGGAAAGAGGGCAGTGTCGATACCAGCACTGCAAAGGCTACAGATACAGGAAGTAGATTTGGTACAGCCACAGGGACTTACATCAATCTGACAAAGGTGGCAAAGATCGGAGAGACGAAGACTGCTTCCGTACCGGTTTACAACTATGTTACAACGAATGGCGACGACTGGGATATCTATACCCTGATCACCACGGCGGAGGAATTCGCAGCCATCGGACAGGATACGGCAAACTGTAACGAAAACTATGTATTAAAAAACAATATTGATGTGAGCCGAGTGGAACTCAGATCTATTGGAGATCCCGGAACTCCATACATAGGAAAATTCAGTGGAGACGGACATACGATAAGCCATGTGGATATGACAAAAGAAAATGATGTTTATAGTTCTGGTTTGTTTGCCCAGATTGGCTACACGCAAAACCAGCTCAGCGAAAGCGGTAAGGTAATGCTGTTGGCTGCCAACGGAGTGATTGCTTCGAATGCCGAGGCAGGAGGAATTTGCGGAAATTTGTTTGTGGGTGAAATTTATGGCTGCTCCTTTACTGGAACGGTAAAAGGGGCTGAGGCAGGCGGAATCAGCGGCAATGCCGGACAATATACTAAGATTTCCCAGTGCTTTTTTGCAGGAGACGTGCAGGGAAAGTATAATGCGGCAGGAATCTGTGGTTATAGTCCATTTGAAGTTATTGATCATTGCATTAGTATAGCTGCTGTTACAAGTGATGAACATTGTGCAGGAATAGTGAACAGTGGATATTACGGTACAACGAATTGCTATTTCAATAATGATGTTTATGATGTAAAAGAAGAGGAAGAGGGGAAACGGGGACGTTCTACCTTGCAACTGACCTCACCCGACTTCTTTGAAAAGCTAATAAAAGATGAGGGTTTTAACCCTGACATCTGGACGAAGAAAGCCAACGGCAAAGAGAACGGAATCGCCTACTACCCTTCTCTTGGGGAGAATAATGCAGTTGGTGTGAATTACACCACGGGTCTGCTGTTCGAGAGAACAGATAACGCTACTCCCACCTATGGACAAGATATTACTTTTAACGCAAAGGCACTGGTAAACTTTGCGACAGACGGACAGCCCATCTCTGCGGAAGATACGGAGGGCAGCTTTGAGATCCGGATCGGGGATACCACGGTGGTAAGCGCAGCGCAGATCCAAAACGGCACCGCAACTTACAAGGCGCAGACCGTGGGCGAGACCACGTTCACCCTCGTTTACACCGGGACAAACTCTTCTTTCTTCCCGGAGCAGACGACGAAGGATCTGACTGTGAATATCGCCCCGGCAGCACTTAGGGCAGAGGGTGTTGGCATCGCCAGTGGAACCTATGGCAATAAGCTGAGTGTACTCACAGTGGCAGGACTGACGGCAAAACTGGAAACCAAGACCATCGACGGAACCTGGCAGATCCAGAGCGATGATGACAAGGTTCCTTATGTTGGCGATAGTGAGACCTACACGGCAACGTTTATTCCTAATGAGCATCCGGAATACTATCAGACGCTGACGGCACAGATAAAATTGGAAATCAGTAAAGCAATTGCTCCGAAGATTCAAGACTTGGATCTCAAATACAGTTGGGCGGCCAAAGGAGAGAAGGCGGTGCAGATACCGGGGCTGTCCGAAGATCTGGGAAAAACAGGAATGACTGTTATAACGAGAGAGGATTCAGAGAACATTTTGGCAGCAGATTCCAAGGTTGAATATTCGGAAGGAAAGCTGATATTTACCCTGGGAGAAAATGCTGTGGAAGATATCAATAAGACTGCCACATTATTGGTTGAATTACAGTCACAGAATTATGAGAATTTCCATGTTGGTGTGCACATCCTTCGCACCGCAAAAGCAGACCGCGAGGATACCCCGGATCCGGATGCCTTTGACATGACCTTTACCGTCAGCGGCAATGATCTGGCGGCGCAGATCACCACAGATCGCACTGACGTGGAATTCAGCTTTGATGGAACGGACTGGGGGCAGACCAAATCCACCGGAGTCGGTCACGACGAGAAGGTGACTGCACAGATCCGCTATGCGGAAACCGATGATTATAACGCAAGCCCCGCCGTATCGAAGACATGGAACTCCGGTCACGGCCCGCTGAACCGCCACGACCGGGTGGAACCCACCTGTCAGGCAGAGGGCAGCATCGAATACTGGACCTGCGACGTCTGCGGACTGTATTTTGCATCCGCGGACGGAAGCAAGAGCATAACAGCGACAGAGATCGTTCTTCCGAAGACGGATCATAGCTGGGCAGAAGGATATCTGTCCGATATGACCGGACACTGGCATAAGTGTGGTGTCTGTGGAATCACCAGCAATACGGAAAAGCATGCATCCGGTGGCGCGGCCACCACAGAACGGGCGGAGATCTGTACCGTCTGCGGTTATGAGATCGCACCGAAGAAGCCTGCTGCCAGTAACGACGATGACGATGATGACGACGATGACAGCAGTCAGGCGTCCAATACGGACCAGAAGGCCACGGGCGCGGCAACACCTCCCGCAGCCACGGCAACGCCTGCCACACCCGGTGTGGTAAAGCCTTCTGTAATTCCCGTGCCCCCGACAACACCCGCTGCGGACGAAAACAGTAAGGAAGATGCGGCAAAGCCCTCCGGGGAGGCACAGGACACGCAGGAATCGAGTGGAGAAGCACCGCAGGAGGAGCGGATAGATTCCATGACCGCCCAGACTTCCGACTCTCAGGAATCCGGCACAGAGCAGATAACGGAGACCTCCGGTAAGGGAACGAACGCAGGCCGCGTGGCGGCAGCGGCAGCAGCCGGAGCCGTAGTGGTCGGCGGTGGCGGCGCAGCTGTCTACGTGACCATGATCAAAGGAAAGTTTAAATTCAAATAACGTATGATAAGATGATAAGCGAACCTCAGAGGCCCGGTGCTTCTGAGGTTTGTTTTGCCATAGGGGAGAAATCTGCCGGAAATTACAACAAACTATTTTCAGATGAAAATAAATGTATTAAAATAGAAATAAGTATTGGCAGAACGAAGACAGTTTTGCATAGTTACAGCAAACGCAAGAGAAAATAATGAAATATAGAAAACGGAGGATCCTACGATGAAGAGAATCGGAATGTTGACGAGCGGTGGTGACTGCCAGGCATTAAATGCTGCCATGAGAGGTGTGGTGAAGACCCTGGCGAACAGTAAGGAAGAGGTCGAGATCTATGGCTTCCTCGATGGCTACAGAGGACTGATTTACGGTAATTTCCGCATGCTGACAGACAAGGATTTCTCCGGCATCCTTACCAAGGGCGGCACGATCCTGGGAACCTCCCGTACCCCCTTCAAGACGATCCAGGATCCGGATCCCAACGGACTGAATAAAGTCGAAGCCATGAAGCAGAATTATTATAAGCTGCAGTTGGACTGCCTGGTAATTCTCGGTGGTAATGGCACCCACAAGACTGCGAACCTGTTGCGCAAGGAAGGACTGAATATCGTGACCCTGCCCAAGACCATCGACAATGACCTGTGGGGCACCGATATGACCTTCGGTTTCCAGAGTGCGGTGGATATTGCAACGGATGCCATCGACTGCATCCATACCACAGCAGCTTCCCACGGCAGAGTATTTATCGTGGAAGTTATGGGACATAAAGTAGGGTGGCTGACCCTGAATGCCGGAATGGCAGGCGGTGCGGACATCATCCTGCTCCCGGAGATCCCTTATGATATCGATAAGGTGATCGAGAAGATCGAAGACAGGGACAAAAAGGGCTGCCGTTTTACCATTATCGCCGTGGCTGAGGGTGCGATTTCCAGGGAAGATGCTGCCCTGACCAAAAAAGACTACAAGAAAAAGATGGAAAAATATCCGTTCCCTTCCGTATCTTACGAAGTGGCTGCACAGATCCAGGAGAAGACCGGCAGAGAAGTACGTGTCACCGTACCCGGCCATATGCAGAGAGGCGGAAGCCCCTGCCCTTATGACAGAGTATTTGCCAGCCGTCTGGGCTCCGAGGCAGGCAAGCTGATCCTGGATAATCAGTATGGATTCATGGTAGGTTACAAGAACCGTGAGATCGTAAGGGTTCCGTTAGAGGATGTAGCGGGCAAGTTAAAGACCGTGGATCCCGATGCTACCATCGTACAGGAAGCGAAGCTGCTGGGCATCTGCTTCGGCGATTAAGACAGAAAATGAATGAGTAATTATTTTCGCCAAGCATCTGCTAATATTTGATGGCTCTGAATAGTTACAAGGAAGAGAGAAAAAACATGTCATATACAGCACTATACCGGAAATTCCGCCCGGACGCTTTTTCCGATGTCAAGGGTCAGGATCATATCGTGACGACATTGAAGAATCAGCTGCGGGCGAACCGGATCGGCCATGCGTACCTGTTTACCGGAACAAGAGGTACCGGTAAGACCACGGTGGCCAAGATTTTTGCGAAAACAGTGAACTGCGAACACCCCACAGAGGACGGCCCCTGTGGGGAATGCCGTATTTGTAAGGCAATCGCAGCGGGAGCCAGCATGAATGTCATCGAGATCGATGCGGCTTCCAACAACGGTGTGGACAATATCCGTGAGATCATCGACGAGGTATCCTATTCTCCCGCAGAGGGAAAATACAAGGTCTACATCATCGACGAGGTGCATATGCTCTCCCCCGGAGCTTTCAACGCATTGTTAAAAACGCTGGAAGAGCCGCCCTCTTATGTTATTTTTATTCTGGCGACCACAGAGGTGCACAAGATCCCCATTACGATCCTGTCCCGCTGCCAGAGATATGATTTTAAACGAATCTCCATTGATACCATCACGGATCGTATGAAGGAACTGATGGACACGGAGCAGGTACAGGTGGAGGACAGAGCTCTGCGCTACATTGCGAAAGTAGCGGACGGTTCTATGCGAGATGCCTTGAGCCTGTTGGATCAGTGTATTGCCTTCCATCTGGGCAAAGAACTGACCTACGATATGACCCTGGATGTGCTGGGGGCAGTGGATACGGAAGTGTTCAGCAGGTTGCTGCGCTTCGTTATGGATCGGAATGTGTTAGGCTGCATTGAACTGTTGGAAGAGATCGTCATGCAGGGCAGGGAGCTGGTACAGTTTGTCACGGACTTTACCTGGTATCTGCGGAATCTGATGTTGGTACAGACAGCGGATAATCTGGAGGATGTCATAGACATGTCTACGGACAATCTGGCGAATCTGAAGGAAGAAGCTTCCATGCTGTCCATGGACCAGATCATCCGCTATATTCATATTTTCTCCGAACTGTCCGGACAGATCCGCTATGCGGCGCAGAAGCGTATCCTGGTAGAGATTGCACTGATCAAGCTGTGTAAGCCGGAGATGGAGACGGATCAGGAAGCTGTCCTGGATCGTATCCGACAGGTGGAGGAAAAAGTGGAAAACGGCATTGTCGTTACGGCGGCGCAAATGCCTGCCGGAGCACAGGGAGTGCCGCAGGCCGGTGTGGCAAAGCCGAAGCCACAGTTGCCGAAGGCGGTCCCCGAGGATATCCAGGAGATCGTACGGAAATGGCCGGCCATCGTGGGAAATGCCGAGAATCCCATGAAGATGTATCTGAAAAACGCCCGATTAAGTCTGGGTGGAGACAACAAGCTCATGGTGGTGTTGGAGGACGGACTGGCTTCCGATTATTTCAAAGGAGAAGCTCACGAGCAGAACAAGCAGCAGCTGGAAATGCTGTTGTCCGATTTTTCCAGCAAAGAGATTGAAGTGACGATCCAGACGGTGGAAAGCAGCAGAGAATTCGAAGATAACTATGTGGATCTCAGTAAGGTCATCAACATGGAGATCGATGAGGAAGAGTGATCCTGCGTGAATTTGGGATTGCGGCAGACTTGCAGATAAGGTAAGATAGAATAATAACTCAATTATAAATAATATGGAGGAAACAGCAACATGGCAAAAAGAGGTGGATTTCCCGGAGGCGCAATGCCCGGAAATATGAATAATCTGATGAAGCAGGCACAGAGAATGCAGCGTCAGATGGAAGAAGGACAGAAGGAACTGGAGACCAAGGAGTTCTCCGCATCCGCAGGTGGAGGAGCTGTGGAAGTGACCATCAACGGTAAAAAAGAGATCACATCCATCAAGCTGGCAGAGGAGATCGTGGATCCCGAGGATATCGAGACTCTGCAGGATGCTATCGTGGCAGCAGCCAACGAAGCACTGCGCAAGGCGGATGAAGCCAATGCAGAACTTATGGGCAAAATGACCGGAGGATTAGGAGGATTTCCTTTCTAATGGAACTCTACAGCGGACAGATCAATAAATTAATAGAAGAACTGGCAGCCCTTCCGGGGATTGGCAGTAAGTCCGCACAACGACTGGCTTTTCACCTGATCAATATGCCGAAGGACCGTGTGGACAGGCTGGCAAACGTCATGATCGAAGCCAGAGCCAATGTCCGCTATTGCAAGGAATGCTATACTCTGACGGATAAGGAACTCTGCCCGGTGTGTGCGAATCCCAGACGGGATCATCGTACCATTATGGTGGTGGAGAACACCAGAGATCTGGCGGCTTATGAGAAGACCGGCAAATATGAGGGCGTGTACCATGTACTGCATGGTGCCATTTCCCCGATGCTGGGTGTGGGACCCGGTGACATCAAGCTGAAGGAACTGATGGAACGTCTGCAGGGTGATGTGGAGGAGGTCATTATCGCAACCAATTCCAGCCTGGAAGGTGAGACTACGGCAATGTATATCAGCAAGCTTATCAAGCCCACAGGAATCAAGGTGACGAGAATCGCCAGTGGTGTCCCTGTAGGCGGAGATCTGGAATATATTGATGAGGTAACATTACTCCGCGCTTTAGAGGGCAGAGTGGAATTATAGACAGTATGCATGAAATAAAAATGGATAAAAGTGGGAGGGAAAGACAATGGCAGTAACAAAAAGTTTATTTGGGAAAAGCCCGGAAGGTAAAGAGATCTCGCTGTATACCCTGAGTAATAGTAAGGGTATGAAGGCAGCGGTGACAGATCTGGGAGCTATTCTGGTGCGTGTACTGGTGCCGGATGCTACAGGCAAGGCGGATGATCTGGTGTTGGGATTTGATAACGGTGAAAGTTATTATGGCAACGACAGCTTTTTCGGTACGGTGATCGGTCCCTGTGCGAACCGTACCGGCGGTGCGGAGTATACACTGGACGGTGTTACTTATCAGCTGGATAAAAATGACGGTGTCAACAATTTACATACCCATAAGCAACTGGGATTCCATAAGAGACTCTGGGATGCGGAGATAGGAGAGAACAGCGTGACATTTTCTCTGGAGGATGAGGATGGGCAGCTGGGATTTCCAGGCAATAAGAAGGTATCCGTAACCTACTCTCTGAGTGAAGAGAATGAGCTGACTCTGCATTACCATGCTTCCAGTGACAAGAAGACCATTATCAACCTGACCAACCATTCCTATTTCAATCTGGACGGTCACGGTGCAGGCAGCATTGAAGAGCATGAACTGTGGCTGAGAGCCTCGCACTTTACTCCGGTGGCAGCAGGATCGATCCCTACCGGTGAGATTCGTGCGGTATCAGGCACACCCATGGATTTTACACAGCCCAAGAAGATCGGCAGAGATATCCGGGAAGATTATGAACAGCTGCTCCTGACCGGTGGTTACGATCATAATTTTGTTATTGATGACTGGGACGGTACGCTGCGACATATTGCCACAGTAAAAGGCCCGAAGAGCGGCAGAGTAATGAAGGCATACACCACCCTGCCAGGAGTGCAGTTTTATGCAGGCAATTTTATTGATGTACAGCCCGGAAAAGATGGGGTGACCTACGGCAACCGCTGCGGTTTTGCATTGGAGACCCAGTATTTCCCGGATACCATTCATCATGAGAATTTCCCCTCCTATGTATTTGGCGGGGAGAACGGCAGAGAATACGATTCTGTTACCGTATATAAGTTTGAAGCATAGCTAAGAATACATAGAATATGGTGCAAACTTTGTCGAACTGTTTTTGAAGAGGTGCGACAAAGAACGCTAAAATACCTCCTGTGCGGATGCTATAGTTAGTGATAACTGATAGAAACGGCATGGGAGGTGTTTTTTGTATGGAATTACCGAAGAACATAACGCAGATCGGAGAGGCGGACAAGCACTGCAGAATCTATGTGGAAGATTATGTGGTATCTTACATAAAACAAATGAATGGAATGGCACAGAACAAGGATATTGCCATAGCATTATACGGCAGGAAGACGGCAGAGGACGGTGTGGCATATCTATTCGCCTATGGCTCCGCAAAGCTGAATTTCCTGCAGAAGCCGGTGCGGCACCTGTCCCAGGCGCAGGAACAGGAGATTGAGAAGCTGCGGAGAAAGTATTTTTCGGAAATGACCTTTTTAGGCTACCAGATACTGAATGGCGAGATGGTGGAAGGCTTCCAGATCTGCGAACAGGAGATCTGCCGTTATGTGTCGGGGTATGCACAGTTCTATGAGAAGAATGACAGTATGCTGGCATATATGCTGGAGAACCGGGGCGAAGAGGCGGCACCGGAGAAGGTGGATCAGGAAAAATACGAAGTGGTGAAGAAACGGCAGGAGGAACGCAGACAGAGACAGGAGAGCGGAAATGCCTTCCGTGCCGCCGGACATACGGAGAATGCACCTGTGGAATATCGCAGAGTGGCAGAGAACAGACGCAGGGAACCGGATAATATTATACCCATGCCAACGACCGGACTGCGTCGGATGAAAATGGCGGCTGCCGGTGTCTTTGTTCTGCTCTGCGTGATGGCATTGGCATTGATGCGGCAGGAAAGCACCGGAGAATCCCTGGGGGAGACAGCCAGGCAGGCCATGAGTAACCTGATGGAGCAGAAACTGCCGGATGCGGTGGAGGAACAGAGCAAGATCAGCACGCTGGTGGCGGAGGACAAGTTGGAGGACGCTCTGCGACAGGAAAATGCTGCGGCGGGAAATACTACTGGGACTGCAGCAGAGACAGTGATGCCGGAAGGCACGGAAAATGCATCAATGGATGGAACGGGAAACAGTGCTGTAGATCCGACGGAAGAAAATACGGGCAGTGTAGCGGATGGAACCTCTGCGGACAGCAATGTCACAAAAAATACGACAGATGTGACGGAGGTAACAGAACAGAACACGACACAGGAAACAATACAGGATGTGACACAGACGGCAGAACCTGCAGTGGCAGAGACTCCTACAGTGGAGGCGGTTGCTCAACCCACACATTATACTATCCAGAGAGGGGACACACTGATCGGTATTTCTCTGCGGAACTACGGCAGCAACAGTAAAGTATCTGAGATCTGTTCCCTGAACGGTATTGCTGACCCCGATGATATCAAGATCGGTCAGGAAATCCTTCTCCCGTAAAAAACTTATTTTCAAAAAGGGGAAGTGTGTTATACTGTAACTACATGAGCAAAAAGCAGACTGCGCCGCAGTAATTTTGCGAATGCGATTCTTAATAGTTACGATAATACATAAGGAAACAGATACATGGCAGCAGATATCAAGAATTATCTGAAGGAAAAAGAAAAGCGGCAAAAGAGTCAGGATGACTATAAGAAAAAGATCCGCAAACACCGGCTGAAAATCGTGTACCGGGTGCTGTTGGTGGTGGCGGCTTTGGGAGCAGCACTTGCTCTTGTGGTGGTACAGGCAAAGAGACATATCTATACGGGATATGACACCGTATCTTCCACTAGCCGGGAGGTCTCATCGGATGCCACAGACATACGGTTGAAAAACAGTATTCTTACATATAGTAAAGACGGCGCTCACTGTACGGATGCCAAGGGAAATGTAAAGTGGAATCAGACTTATGTGATCCAGGATGTGAAGATCGCTACTTGTGGCGATGTGGCAGCTATCGGCAGTTATAACGGCCGTGAGATCTACGTGCAGAATACGGACAAGCAACTGGGAACTATTACAACGACCATGCCGATCCGAAATATCACAGTAGCGGAAACGGGAAGAGTGACAGCGGTGCTGGCGGATACGGATGTGGCATGGATCATGACTTACGAAGCGGACGGTACCAACAGCTACACGGGACAGGCGCATATGACGGATGGAGGGTATCCGGTATCCATCAGCCTGTCACCGGACGGAGAGCTTCTGGCAATCAGTTACCTGTATGTGGATGCAGGCGTAGTAAAAAGTAATGTGACATTCTACAATTTCGGACCGGTGGGCGAGAATCAGAGCGATTATATGGTCAGCGCATATTCTTATTCCGACCTGGTCGTGCCGAAAGTGCAGTTTATGAATAATGATACAGCGTTTGCGGTAGGAGACAGCCGCCTTATGATCTATTCGGGTACCCAGAAGCCTGTGACGGCGGGAGAATACCTGTATGACGACGAGATCCAGTCGGTTTTCTACAGCGATAAATATGTAGGACTGGTGTTCCTTTCGGACCAGGCGGAGACCAAGTACCGCATGGATGTGTACAATACTTCGGCGGCAAAGGTGGGCAGCTACTATTTTGATGTGGATTATACGGATATTTTCTTCGGGAATGATGACATGGTGATCTACAACGAATCGGAGTGCCAGATCTTTACAACGGACGGTGTGGAAAAATACCATGGCAGCTTCGGTAAGAGTGCCCGGCTTCTGCTTCCTGCAGGAGGTTCCTACAAATATTATCTGGTGACAGATAGTACAATAGATACGATACAGTTAAAATAAAGGAGTATACCAATGAATCTGAATTTATTACTGGTCATCATGGCAGTAGTATTGATCTGCATGGTGATGGACGGCTACAAGAAGGGAATGGTAAAATCCCTGATCTCTCTGATCTCCCTGCTGATTACCTGTGTGGTGCTGTTCCTGATCGGGAATGGTCTGAGCAGTTACTTTGATGGAAAGATATTCAATGTGATCCTGACAATACTGTTGCTGGCGGCGATCGGTTTGGTGCATCATCTTCTTAATATCGTATTTTTCTCGGCAAAGATGATTGTGAAACTACCTATAGTACATAGCCTGGACAAATTACTAGGTATTGTGGTTGGAATGTTGGAAACTGTTCTAATTGTTTGGACAATATACGCATTTAATATCTTCAGAGACCTGGGAACCCTGGGCCAGGTGATCGTAGATTATACCAGAGACAGCAGAATACTTACATGTTTGTATGAAAATAACTATCTGGCATATCTGGTGGAACAGCTCGGACAAAAGCTTCCGTTCTTTGTAAAATAGTAAAAAACAGAATAGAAACATGGCAAAAATCCCCTGTTTATGCGGAATTGACGTAGCAGGGGATAATTTGTGCAAAAAATTCGAAAAATAGTGTTGACAAGTACAGTGGGGGATGATATACTCAGATTCGTTGTTGAGGCAGCACCGAGACAACACAACAGCTCGAAAGAAACTTGAAAAGATTTCAAAAAAAGTTGTTGACAAAGTCTGACAGATATGTTAACATAAATACCTGTCACGGAAAACAAAGTTTTCCAAGACGAAAAAAGATTTCAAAAAAGTTGTTGACAAACGAAAGCGGTTATGATAAGATATCAGAGTTGCCGCTG
>ERZ773133.3256-NODE-3256-length-12804-cov-4.058514_pt1 | contig 12804 bp, 10 predicted proteins | sample MGYA00580861_ERZ773133 | MGnify/ENA primary metagenome ERZ773133 (study PRJEB29015, sample SAMEA2737844) | human gut metagenome | biome: human gut; feature: human-associated habitat; material: faeces | place: China | collected 2012 ...
CAACCTCCGAGGAGGCTCCCAAGTTTATACAGAGGTATAAAGAGTTGTTTACCCTTTATATGTTATGTCCGTCGGCTATGCCGAATCGTGATAATCCCTTAAAGTCTGCATGGTTCTTGCCTTTTCAGTTTGTTCCCGGACGGCCTCTGCCGTCCCCTCTACAACAAACCTGCTTCAAGGAATCGTGAAACAAATATACGAATAAAAACGAAATAAGCGCAGCCTGTCTATGTATTTCCGGGAATTTCTTCATAAATTTGTGAGTATGAAGAACTCGATAAACTTCCTGCCCGAACGCAAGCGGAATGACCTGCGCGAACTTGTCGGCCTGATCCGCGACGAGGTGCGGGATGTCGTTATGATTATCCTTTACGGCAGTTATGCGAAGAATACCTATGTCGAATGCGACGAGCGCCGCGATTTCGGGGTGAAGACCTATTACACGAGCGACTACGACCTGCTGGTCGTCACGAAAAAACGGCTCGGAGTGCGCGAGGGAACCGTGGCGACCCGCGTAAACGCCCGCTTCATGGATGGCAGGGACAACGAGTTCCAGACCCGCCCGCAGCTTATCAACGAGAGCATCTCCAAACTGAACGACGCGCTTTCCGAGGGCCGCTATTTCTATGTCGAGATTCTGGCGCAGGGCATTATGCTCTACGATTCGGGAGAATATCGGTTGGCTACGCCGCGGGAGCTGGATTATGCCGAGATTAAAGAAATGGCAGAGGCGTATTATAAGGACAAATATTCTGACGCTGAAGATTTCTTATTTCATGCTAAAATCGCACAAGAAAGGGGAACCTATCAAATGTGTTCTTTCATGTTGCATCAGGCAACGGAGAACTTTATAAAGACGATTCCGCTGGTTTACGTGCTCTATGGCTATAAGGAACATGACCTTGAATTTCTGATCGAAAAATGCAAACCCTATACGCTGGACTTGGCAAAGGTGTTTCCGCGTGACACCGACGAAGAGGAACGCCTGTTCAAGCTCCTGCAACGCGCCTACATCGAAGCCCGCTACAACAAAAAGAACTTCATCGTCACCAAAGCCGACATCGACGCCCTTGTCCCCAAGATCGAACTACTCCGTGACATCGTGGAAAAAATTTGTCGAAAGCAAATACAATATTATTTAAAAAACTCCTAAAACTATCAAAGCCCAAACTATGAATGTTCTAATAATATTAGGTAATGGGTTTTCCATTGATTTTATTGATCATATTGAGAAATCAGAAATAATTGATGTGAAAAATCTTTTTCATTTAGGTGAGAAAGTTCCATGGCCTAGTGATGATAGCCTTGGTTATTTATCTTTTAAACATTGTCCCAATTTATGGAATCTTGGTGCTCGTCCATATATGGATGCTGATAGCAGTCTTGTCTTAATTGAGGATATAATTACATGTGCCAATATGCTTGATTGTAGGAATCACAGCACTGAAAATTCTAATAAAATATATCTTTTGGCATATAAGGAACTTGTCCAATATTTGAAAACATTGTTTATTTACTATAATAGAAAAATAGATTTTGGAGATATAGATTTACAAAATAAGATTAAACAGTGGAGTTGGTATAAAAAACTAGAGCTGTTAAATCAAGACCATACAATTGAGAAAGTCCATATAATCACATTCAACTATGACATTTGGTTGGAAAGAATCCTAAAACTAATGGGGGTTGATTATAATATTGCTGGATTTGAAAATAAAGACACTAAATTTCAGATATATAAACCACACGGATCAATAAGTTTCCAAGCAAAAGTTGCTAGAGATAAAGCTGCATACGCAATAAATTATAATTTTGATGTGCCTGATGACAGGATAGAGCAATTTGATATTGAGTATGACAATATTTCACCCCTCGGTTCAATAAATGCGCTCATTCCTCCCGCTGGTGATTCCGGTCGATTGAGCTTCAAATGGGCAGACACAATTAGAAATAAAATTGGAGAAACTATTAAAACATTTAAACCTGAAGATGAGTTAATTTTATGTGGGCTTTCTTATTGGCATGTAGATAGATCAGAATTAGATAAAATTTTAGGTGAGATTCCAATTGACATTTCGAATGTTTCTGTATTTAATCCGCAACCGCCTCGTGCACTGAATGCCGTATTAACGACTTTCTTTCAGAACGTAGTTAATTATACCAATTGTAAACATTTATTTGAATAGATATGGATCGGTTAGAACGTAGCTCAAATAGCATTAATATTGCCTCATTTTGGGAAAATTACGAATTGAAAAAATACAACTTTGATCCTGATTATCAAAGAAGAGGAGATGTCTGGAATGATAACAAGAAATCATTTTTGATTGATACAATATTTAAAAACTTCCCAATGCCTCCAATTTTTTTGCATCAACATATTGATTCAGGGTCAGGGAAAACAGTTTATGAGATTATTGATGGGAAGCAACGACTTCAATCAATTGTAGATTTCATTAATAATAAAATTGCATTGCCTCCAAATTTTTCAGAAGATACTTTTGGAACGAAAAGCTCAATGGGTTATATTTTAAAGACCTAGATAATGGAGATTTATCAGAATATAAAAAATCCTTTTGGAGATATATCATTACTATTGAATATATTGATTCGGATGATAGGGGTGTGATTAACAATATCTTTGACCGATTAAACAGAAATGGCGAACCTCTTAATCCACAAGAGTTAAGAAAAGCGAAATACAGTTTAAGTTCCTTTTATCGTATGGCTGAAGAGTTGAGTCGTGACGATTATTGGACGAGTCATTTATCCAGAATAGAGGTTAATAGATATGATGATGTAGAATTCGTTTCCGAATTATTATTTGTATTAATAACCGGGGAGATTAAAGATGCATCAATGAAAATAAATCTAGATAGCCTTTATGATGAATATTGCAGTTCTGCAAAAGAACTTGAAATGCAAGAAAGATTCGATGAATATGTAACTCAATTCAGAAGTATTACCCAGAAATTAGACTCGTTTGCATTGGATTTCAAAGGTTTTAAAATAGATAGTGTTTCACATTTATATGGTTTATGGGGATTTGCATGGAGATTGGTTATTGAAAATAATAACAATAATTATTCTGAAAGATTAAATGAATTTTATACACAATTGAGACGTAAAGACTTCTCAAACGAGAATGTAAAAGCATATAGCACCTCAATGCAAGCCAATACTAAAGCAAAATCATCTCGTCTCCGAAGACTTAATGCTTTGTTGAATTATTGTGGTCTGCAAAATATTGTAGAATAAGATTAGGCATAAGTTCAATCCGCAGATTGGGATTTCTCTCGATCTGTGGATTGAATTTTTATTGTATGGACTATAGATGCCGTCCTCTTTTCTTCGACGGTATTGTAATCACCTGCGGCCTCGGCTCCTGTTGCTGTTCCGGTTTCACCAGCGGCTTTGTGTCGGCCTTCATCTCTTGCGGCTGTTGCACGGATAATACGCACTCGGTCAGCATATCTTTCTGTCCGGGCTTTGATTCCACCCCGAACCGGGATCGGTAAACCGTTCCGTCCTGCCTGCGGAACGCCTTAATCAACCCCTGTTCGGAATACAACTGTTTCTGTTCCTGCACCGTCAGCCGACAGCCTTTTGTCGCCGTAACCAATTCACGGGTAAAGGCTTCATCCCTGCGGCGCAGGGCGATAAGGGTGTATTGCACCCCTCCTGCATTGTCGAACCAGTATTCGCGCAGCATATTTGCATCGCTGTGGCGAACGATTATCCGCAGCGTCCGGTTCTCCTGCAACTGCCGCCATTGCTCCTGCGTAAATCGCGTACCGCCGATTTCGACATGTTGCGGCGCGGAGGGTTGCGGCATGGCCGGGGCCGGTTGCCTTTGCTCCGGCTGTTGTGTAGCAGGTTGCAGGCGGGGTGTTTCTTCCCGTTTGACCTGCGGCGGTTGCGGCCTTTCTGCTTTCCGCGGCTTCGGCGTTGTGTTGCGTTCCTGCTCCCGCCGTCTTTGCCGCATGTATTTGATCTCCTCGTCGGCCGCTTCCCGTGCCAACGTCTCGACCCGTTCGCGTATCGTCTTCGACAATCCGGCATAGCTGAATTTGCGGTCTACCTGCGAGCCTTTGAATGTCAGTCCGTCTTTGGTGAAGGTTACGCCCTGAACCGCTTTCTTCGGGTCGTTGCCCCGGTGGACGAACTGCACGCTGATTCCCTGCCGTTTCAGTTTGGCAGACAGGTCGGCGATCCGGTCGCATTTGGGCAGAATGCAGGTTATGGCGTCGAACACCTCCTGCCGCACTTTGTCCGCTCCGTGGAGCCGTTCGATCTTTATGTCTTGCCTGCCGTTGGAGAATGTCAGCCCGTATCGGCGTTTAAGCTGTTTGCAGACTTTGACGTTCCGGCGGCGTTCGTTCTTATCCGACACAAGCGTCCGGTCGTATTTCACCCGGTTGTAGATAATATGCAGGTGGGGATGTTCCGTGTCATTGTGCCGGGCGACGATATACTGCGTATCGGCAATGCCCATGCACTCCATGTAGGTCGCCGCCAATTCTCGCATCCGCTCGTCGGTTAGCGTCGGCGCATCGTCTCGGTGGAACGACAGCGAGATATGCCCCACGACCTTTGCGATCTCCCGGCGGGCCTTGCGCTGGAAGTTGAAGTCGTCGATTATCGTCCGGATGCTTTCGGTATCTACCCCGTCGCTATCCAGCAGGCGGACTTTCTCTTTCCTGAGGACATACTCGACGGCTCCGCCGAACGACTTGCCCGTTACGATCTTTCCTATCATTGCTACTCTCTTTTCAGTTTGGCAATCATCCGATTGTAAAACCGGATGATCCGGATCAGCTCCGCTTCCCGCGTTGCGGCTCCTGCGGCATTCTGGGCTTTGGCAAGCTGGTTCAGGTTGTTCTTCTCGCGGGTCAGTTCGGCAATCAGGCCCAGTTCTTCGGGGCTGGCCGGGGCAATGACTTTTCCGGTAAGCACCATTTGCCGGGCATACCCGGATAAGGTCAGCTTGCCTTCTGTTGCGCGTTGTTGCAGGTTTTCCATTTGAGCGGCTGTCACACGGAAACGGACGGTCTTGGACTGCCTTGTGTCGTTGGTTTTGGGCGGTCTGCCGCCCTTGTTCTTGGGGTTCTCGGCCATGTGCAAATCAACTTTAGTTTTGCGCATGGCCGCATGTCCGACTGCCGCCGTGTGACCGAGTATAACGAGTGGAGCAGGCGCAGTCGTAAACCCGCGTCGCAGACGCCCCGAATCCCAAGCCCGCGGCGACCGCAGGGAGCGGCGGGCGGTTCGGAATGCGCCCCGTGCCGGGAGCAGTCCGAATGGGATGGCCTCGCAGAGCAAGGTTGTTTGAAGTGGTCGCAAAAACTGCCATCGGCAGATTTTTGTGGCACGAAAACACAACCTTGCTTCTTCTGTTTTCGGGAGCGATCGATGCCGGGGCTAAAGCCCCGAACATGGCACGCCGGGTCTGCCCCTCAAGCCGCGCCGCCATAGGTCGGCGATGGCAAGGGGCGACGCGTGCGGGACGTGCCGCATCGATGCTCACGCAAGGGTGTGGGCTGGCAGGTCGGGAAAGTCAGTACCCGGAAAGGCTGGAGATTGGAGAGTTGATTTCAGGGCGGGCGGCTCTTCACGACGGACGGAAGATCGCCGGAGTGGAATGGATGGTTCGGATAGTCATAAACACGTCGGATTTTAAGTTTTGCGGCGAAGATAATATACAATTTGCCAATCTGTTACACGCCTGATATTATTGCGCCCTGCTGCGCGGAACTGCTCCGTAGTATGGACAAAACCTCCGGATGTTGGATTTTGGCACTGATACCCCGAAACTGCGGCTGATTTTGTCCGGTTTTCGGGGTCAATTAGCACCGTTCATAACCGTTCACTCCCCGGACAGCACCAAGTCGGGACGCTGCCCTTATCTTGCCGCCAAGTTTGCAGGAACACCGAGGAGAGGGGCCGAGAGTTATGCTGCGGAATCCGCCCGATTCTTGAGGCCAATTAGGGCGAATGAGGGAGAACGAGAGCGTAATCAGTACAAAACAGCGGGGCGTCCCTTATATTGCCGCCGGATTTGCAATAGAGAACAAGGGCGGACGGTCTGGAACGGTCTGGAGCGGCCATGGTTCCGGAAACATTCGGTTCGGTATTACCATGCAAACGAAATTTTAATAAACCTTTTAATTCAAATTTTTATGCCAAGTATTTGTATGGACGAGCGCGTATGAAGAACGCTCACGGAACGGCTGAAAACATTGGCTGCTCAATCACAACGAACAAGGACGCGTTACAATCCGCCGTCGCCTGACGGCTGACTGGATGGGCCGGAAGTCTGTCAATTATTACGGATTTCCAAGCGCACGTTGCAAAGTTATCGCGACAGGCGGGTGTTACCTTATTCGAATGTCGGCGGTAAGTTCTTCTACCGGGAAACCGACGTAACCGGGTTTCTGCGGGCGCGGACAATCAGAAAAGGGGTGTAGCATGGAATCGGACTATTTAACGATGGAGAGCGAGGAAGTCCGGGAGTTGCTCGCTATGATCGACCGGGCCGAAGAAACCCTGCAACTGGCTGCTGCGAACTATCAGCCATTAATAGGCTCGGAATGCTATCTTACTGGGGAGGAAGTTTGCGAATATCTGCACATCTCTCCCCGAACCTTGCAAACGCTCCGCGATACGCGGCAGATACCGTTTGTCGCAATAAGCGAGCGCAACATCCTCTATCCCGAATCGGCGATCCGGGAGACGCTGACAAAGAATTACAAACCAACCTACCACCCGCAATAGGTCGGGCTATGTAAACGAAAGGCGGGGCGCATCAGGGATCATTCCGAATCCCGTACGCCCCGCCTTTCGTTGTAGGCTATCATGCCGGATTAGCGAAGATACTGCCGATCTTCTGCATCTCCCGGCCGATCAAGCCCTCCGAGAATTTCGCGTAATGCCGCGTCATATTCGTATTGGTATGACCGAGAATCTTTGCCAGTACGTCTATGGGCATTCCGTATTCAACAGCCAAACAAGCGAACGTATGCCGGGCGACATGCGTCGTCAGCGTCTTGTCGATATTGCAGATGCCCGCCAGTTCTTTCAGATAGGCGTTCATTTTGCTGTTGCTCGGTACGGGCAGCATCTTTCCGCGCTGTCTGCAATTCGGGTCGTGCTCGTACTTTCGCAGAAGTTTCACCGGATGCGGCAACAAGGGGATGCGGCTCATTACGGCGGTTTTCTCACGGGGCTTATGAATCCACAACTGCCCGCTATCATCCGCGCTGATATGTTCCGGGCGCAGGTGGTCGGCATCCGTAAAGGCAAGTCCCGTCAGGCAGCAGAACGCGAACACGTCCCGGATGCGTTCTATCCGCTCGTTCGGCATAGGTTTGGTTATCAAAACATCCAATTCCGCTTTGGTCAGATGGTCTTTCGACTTGTTGTGTTCGGGCTTTAGCTTGTAGTACTGAAACGGATTCTTTTCGATCCACTCGTTGCGGATAGCGTACAGCATAAAGTTCTTCAAACAGCACAACAGATTGACCGCACCGTTGGTCTTGCAGTTATGGGCCGTCTGGATAAAGGTGTTCAGTCCGTCGAGGTACTCGTAATTAACCATACCCAGCGGAATATCTTCCTTTTTGTATTGCGCCTGCATATACTCTTTCAGGTAGCGAAGCAGACGGTGATACTTGTTCGCCGTGAGTTGGGTGATCCGTGTTCCGACCTCTTTCTGCCGTTTGTCGCAATACTTCCCGAACTCGGCAAGAAACAGACGTGCATTGCCCGAAGGGTTTTCAAGCCGGTGTTTGATAGCAAAGCACGTCGGCTCTTTGCCCTCCTTGATTAACTGGTCATAGGCCGCGAGGACATTGGCCCGGTAGCTGGCGACGATGCTGTTGATCTGTTGGTCTATCTCGTCCTTATAGAGTGACCGTTCAAGCCGTTGATTCCACCGCTCCGGTTCGATTTGGCATCGCGTGTAAATCTCCGTAGCCGTGCCGCAAGTCTTGATGCGCACATAGATCGGGGCCTTGCCCTTTTTCGTTACTTTGGTTTTCTTGCAGAAGAAAACCACGCTGAAAGTTCGCCGAGCCGAGGGCATAGCCGAACTTGTTCGAGCTATGCCGAGGCGAGAATGAACTTCAACTTTGTTGAAAGTCTTTCTTTCCATACTGCTGTAAATAGTTTGTTAGTAATACGTTTACAGCATAGAATTGTTGCGGGGCAAAAAGCTGATAATTAATGCAATAACTTACATTAGTGACCCATTTTGGGTCCGAGCGAAACAGGTCACCGATAAGGTCGTAAAAACCTGCATTCCGTTGCTTTTTTCGGCCTCGACCTAAAAACGAAAAAACCTTACATATCATTGATACATAAGGTTTTTGCTCTTTATTTCTGCCTCTTTCTCAAGGCTTCCTGAGCGGAAAACGGGACTCGGACCCGCGACCTCAACCTTGGCAAGGTTGCGCTCTACCAACTGAGCTATTTCCGCAAAATTTATCTTCCCTGCCGCGGAAAACCGTTGTTTCCTGCGCTTCGGGACTGCAAATATAAAATGAAAAATTTATTCTGCAAAATTTTTCGGCGACTTTTGTTGAAAACAAAATGTCCCCGGCTTTGCGGCCGGGGACATCCGTATCTGAAAACCGTTTTTTAGCGGATCATGAAGCCCTCGTCGGCACGTGCCGGAATGGGCATCGAAGCGTATACGCCGGTTTCGAGTTTCTCGCGAACGGCTTTGAAAGCCTCAATCGTAACCTTCACATCCTCCAGCGTATGTACCGCCGTCGGGATGATGCGAAGGATGATCTCGCCCTTCGGAATCACGGGGTAAACCACCATCGAGCAGAAAATACCGTGGTTCTCGCGCAGGTCCACGACCAGATTCGTGGCCTCGGGAATGCCGCCTTTCAGGAAGACGGGAGTCACAGGCGAATTGGTCACGCCGATCTCGAAGCCGTTCTCTTTCAGGCTGCTCTGGAGCATGCGGACAATCTCCCAGAGTTTTTCCTGGTATTCGGGATGGTTGCGGATCAGTTCCAGACGCTTCAGCGCACCGATCACCATCGGCATCGGGAGCGACTTGGCATAGAGTTGCGAACGCATGTTGTAGCGCAGCAGGTTGATCAGCCAGCGGGGACCGCACACGAATGCGCCGATACCGGCCATCGACTTGGCGAAGGTGTTGAAAAGCACGTCCACACCATCCACGACGCCGAAATGCGACGCCGTACCGCGGCCGCCCTCACCCATCGTGCCGAAGCCGTGGGCGTCGTCGACCAGCAGACGGAACTGGAAATCCTTCTTCAGCGCCACGATCTCGTCGAGCTTGCCCAGGTCGCCCTTCATGCCGAATACGCCCTCGGTGATCACCAGCACGCCGCCGTTCTGCTCCTCGGCCAGGTCCGTAGCGTGCTGCAACTGCAGGCGCAGCGAATCCATATCGTTGTGGCCGAAGACGAAACGCTTGCCCTTGTGCAGGCGCAGTCCGTCGATGATGCAGGCGTGCGCCTCGGCATCGTAGACGACCACGTCGCGGGGAGTCAGCAGGCAGTCGATGATCGAGATCATGCCCTGGTAACCGAAATTGAGCAGGAAGGCGTCCTCTTTGCCGACAAATGCGGCCAGTTCACGCTCCAGACGCTCGTGGTAAACGGTCTGTCCGCTCATCATGCGGGCACCCATCGGGGCCGCCATGCCGAACTGCGCAGCACCCTCGGCGTCGGCCTTGCGCACCTCGGGATGGTTGGCCAGTCCGAGGTAGTTGTTCAGGCTCCAGTTGAGCATCTTCTTGCCCCGGAAAACCATGTGGGGGCCGATGTCGCCTTCGAGTTTGGGAAAGGCGTAATAACCGTGGGCGTACGACATGTACTGACCGATCGGTCCGCCCGCATTTTTCTCGAGGCGTGCAAAAATATCAACCATATTTGTCTTGTAATTATGAGTTTGTGTCTCTTTTTTCCGTTTTGGACGCACAAAAGTATAAATAAACCGGAATTAGCATTCAAAAGTAGCCGTTTTTTATTCCACAAGGATACGCATTTATACTTATTTCGGTTCTAAATAAGGAAAAGGACCGCCGAAGGCGGGCCGGGAACGAATTTTTCAGCGCCGCCGGTCGATCGCATCGACGATCACCGCCACGGCGCCGTCGCCCGTCACGTTGGTCGCCGTGCCGAAACTGTCCATGGCGATGTAGGTGGCGATCATCAGTCCCGCGAGGGTCTCGTCGAATCCCAGCATCGATTCCAACAGCCCCAGCGCCGCCATGATGGCCCCGCCCGGCACGCCCGGCGCCGCCACCATCGTCACGGCCAACAGCAGGATGAACCCCGCGAAGGTCGACGCCGGAATGTCCAGCCCGGCGATCATCGACACAGCCAGCGCACAGGCCGTGATCTTCATCATCGAGCCCGAGAGGTGGATCGTGGCGCACAGCGGCACGACGAACGAAGCCAGTTCGGGGCGCACGCCGAGTTTGACGGTCTGGGCCAGGGTCACGGGGATCGTCGCGGCGGACGACTGCGTGCCGAGAGCCGTGACATAGGCCGTCAGCATCGTGCGGAGCATCTTCAGCGGATTTTTACGCGCCACAAGCCCCGCGACGGAGAACTGCACGAGGAGCAGCACGACCGTCATGCAGAAGATCACCGCGATCAGTTTCACGAAGACGCCCAACACCCCGGCCACCTGCCCCGACTGGGCCATCGAGAGGAATATGCCGAAAATGTAGAAGGGCAGCAGCGGGATGATGACGCGCAGGATCACCAGTTCGATAATCCGTTTGAAATCGTCCATCGCCCCCTTGAGCGTCTCCGAGCGGATATAGGCCATGCCCAGCCCCAGCACGAAAGCAAGGACCAGCGCCGACATCACACCCATCACGGGCGGCATCTCGACCGTGAAATAGGGTGCAAGGGCCGCCCCCTCCTCGGGCAGCACGGCCGCGGAACCTTCGAGCAGCGCCGGAAAGACGAGCCGGCCCGTCAGATAGGTCCCGAACCCCGAAAAGAGCGTGAAGGTATAGGCCAGCGCGGCTGTCAGGGCCAGCAGGCGCCCGGCGTTCCGGCCCAGGTCGGCGATGCCCGGAGCCACCAGCCCGAGGATCAGCAGCGGAATGGCGAATCCCAGGAACTGTCCGAAAATCGCATTGAAAGTCAGCGCGATGCGCGTCGCCCAGCCGGGCAGGAAGAATCCGCAGGCGACGCCCAGCGCAATGGCCAGTACGACGCGCGGCAAAAGTCCGAATTTGAATTTCATCCGAGAATGGTTTTTGTAAATATAGCAAAACATTTTCGTTTTACTTATCTTTGCTCCATGACATCGCTATTCCACGACATTATTTTCGGCCCGGTGCATTCGCGGCGGCTGGGCCTTTCGCTGGGAGTCAACCTCCTCCCGCTCTCCTCGAAGCTCTGCTCGTTCGACTGCATCTACTGCGAATGCGGCTGGAATGCCGAACACCCGGGCGGACGCCGCTTCAACGCCCGAGAGGACGTGCGCACGCAGCTCGAAGCCACCCTGCGGCGCATGGTGACCGACGGAACCCCTCCCGACGTGATCACCTTCGCCGGCAACGGCGAGCCGACCATGCACCCCGAGTTCGAAGCCGTCATCGGCGACACGATCGCCCTGCGCGACGCGCTGTGCCCCGCGGCAAAGGTCTCGGTGCTCTCCAACGCCACGCAGATCCACCGCGACAGCGTCCGCCGCGCCCTGCTGCGCGTGGACAACAACATCCTCAAACTCGACTCGGCATTCGACGCGACGGTGCGGCGGATGAACAACCCGCAGAACGCGTCCTATTCGGTGCGGAGCATCGTCGAAGCGATGAAACGCTTCGACGGCCGCATGATCCTGCAAACGATGTTCCTGCGCGGGGAGTGCGGCGGGCAGCCCGTCGACAACACCACCGAAGAGGAGGTCTCGGCCTGGCTCCGGCTCGTCGCCGAAATCCGCCCGCGGCAGGTGATGGTCTACTCGCTCGACCGCGACACCCCCTGCCCGACGCTCGAAAAGGTCACCAAAGAGGAACTGCAGGCCGTCGCCGAGCGCGGCGAAGCGCTCGGGGTCCCCTGCTCCGCAGCCTAACGCCCGGACGCCATGCAAATACTCCTCTCCTGCGCCAAGACGATGTCGGAGCGCAGTTCCGTCCCGACGCCCCGCACGACCCGGCCCGCCTACCGCAACGAGGCCGCCCGACTGGCCGCCGAACTGGCGACGCTCCCGACCGACGAACTGGCCCGGCTCCTGGGCGTCAACCGCCGTATCGCCGCCGAAAACCGTCTGCGCTACGGCCGCTTTCACGGTAACGACGATGCGGCGCTTCCGGCCATCGCGGCCTATACGGGAATCGTTTTCAAGCGCATCGACGCGGCGAGTTTCACCGACGCCGATTTCGAATACGCCCAGCGGCACCTCAACATCACCTCGTTCCTCTACGGGCTGCTCCGCCCGCTGGACGCCATCCGCTCCTACCGGCTCGAAGGCGACGCCGTACTGCCCGGACACGGCGACGAAACGATGTTTTCCTATTGGCAAAGCCGGCTGACCGACGACCTGCTCGGCCGGATTCACGCCGACGACGGCATCCTTGTCAACCTGGCGAGCGGAGAGATGAAACGGCTGTTCGACTGGAAACACGTCTGCCGCGAGGCGCGGGTCATCACGCCCGAATTCCGCGTCTGCGAGGGCGACCGGCTGAAAACCATCGTGGTCTATACCAAAATGTGCCGCGGAGAGATGACGCGCCATATCCTGAAAAACCGCATCGCCGATCCCGCGGCGCTCCGGGCGTTCGAATGGGAAGGCTTCCGCCTG
>ERZ773133.3258-NODE-3258-length-12799-cov-6.748901_pt1 | contig 12799 bp, 10 predicted proteins | sample MGYA00580861_ERZ773133 | MGnify/ENA primary metagenome ERZ773133 (study PRJEB29015, sample SAMEA2737844) | human gut metagenome | biome: human gut; feature: human-associated habitat; material: faeces | place: China | collected 2012 ...
AATTTTCAGGGTTTTACATACTGTTCAGTTTTCAAGGTTCTTTGTTGTTGTCTCATTGACAGCTCATTTATATTACCACAAGCAGTTATCTTTGTCAACAACTTTTTTATTTTATTTTTTGCAGCTGAGCTTTCGCTCAACAGCTTGAATATCATATCATAGGCAGTTGTCGTTGTCAACTATTTTTTCTTAATTTTCAAAACATTTTCGCAAATAAGAAAACCTGTGATATTCGATTTTCCCTGCATATGCAGACCAACGTCAAAACACGTTAGAGTTAAAGTTTACCATTTCAGCATTAACTTGTCAAGGGATTTTCACTTGTTTTTTCGCTGACATATTCCATACAGAATCATTGCGCATCCTCGCGGAGCGTTTATCTCAGCCGAAGACCCAACTCCCACTGAGACAAATTTGCTATTACTCGCCACCTAAAGAGGTGGGTGTCTTCTCGACTGAAATAAAAAATTTGGCACACCTAACTCATCACTAAGCAGCGAGAATGCGGTGTGCCGTTTTTCAATATCACAGTTTTTCTCTATACGCTTTTAAATAATCCGTTTCACAACACCCATCAGGATGCTTCCAAGCATATTGTGGTCATACAGCCAGGTCAGCCAGATATTGCTTTCTATCTGGTTCAGGAAAAGTTCACCAATCGCCGTTGCCGAGAACAGTGTAATAAGCAGTGCTGCAATCCAGACGAAAAAGATCCCTTCCGCACCCCCCAGCACGGCACCTGCCAGACGGTTCAGTCCCGATATGATCGGCAGCCGGGAGACCACATTGAGCGATACGGACAGAACACGCAGTCCGCCGAACACGGCTGCAAACAGCAGAAAAAAACTTATAATATTGATCAGGCTGTTTGCCAGATAACGGCTGACGTAGCGGGTAAAGCTGCTTACACCCAGCGCTTCGTAAACTTCGCTGTTATTATTCTCCAGAAGCGCATCCTTTAACTGTTCCGGAAGCTCCATTTCTTCAATAATACTGCGCTGTACGGATGGCGGTGCCGCGTCAGCTGCCTCATTTTCCGCCTCATCGTCCTTTTGGATAAATTTCGTCACGCTGTCCTCCACCGCCTGATAGACCACCTCATTGCTGCGAAGCAGATTCGCGACAGACGGCGCACCAAAATGAACCACCCCCAGCGACAGCACCAGGGAAACGGCCGAGACTGCCAGGCGGACAAATCCGCGGTAATGCCCGTACAGTACCATGGAAACCAGATAGACTGCCACCACCACGAACAGCCAGTTTTCTTTTATATAAGCACCCATTGTCTGATCGCCTCCGCTACGCCCTCTTCCCGGTTCGAAGCGGCAATCCGGTCTGCGCGTTCCTTTAAAAATGGGGCGCCATTTTCCATCGCTACGCCGATTCCTGCTGCCTCCAGCATGGGCCAGTCGTTTTCGCCGTCTCCAAATGCCATCGTCTCCTCCGCTTCAATCCCCAGATACTGACAGAGATTCCGCAGCCCGCTCCCCTTTGTGATGCCCGCCGCGTTGAGTTCCAGATTCCACGGAAGCGAGGAGGTCACCAGAACCTCCGGCATCGCTTCCAGCTTTGCCCGGACTGCCTGCTTGCTCTCCCGGTCCTTAAAATTTAAATTCATCTTCTGCACCGGGCATTTTTTCTCCCGCAGATACTCCACCATGTCAGTAACTGCCCGGCGCGTCGCCCGGATATAGGCGCATTCACGTTCCGGTATCCCGTATTCTTCCAGCTGTGCCAGCAATCGCGTCTCGCTGACGCCGCCCTCCGATACATACATATCGTAAATAACCGGATGCCGGCGCAGCACCTCAATCACCCGGATCGTCTCTTCCCAGCTCAGGCAGCTTTCCGACACCCAGGTATTTTTCCCGAAATCCCGGACGACCGCCCCATTTGTAAATATGCCATAGTGGACGCCCGGCAGGCTCAAAACCTCCTCTGGCACTGCCGGGAGCGCGCGCCCGGTCGCCGGGACAATCTCAATCCCCCGCTGCGCGCACAGTTCCATCACCTGTCTTGTTTTTTCCGACACGTGCATTTTTTCATTTAACAGTGTCCCATCTAAATCGAGGGCTATTAACCGTGTTCCCATCTTTCTCTCCCGTATCTCTTTTTACTGTCCACTACCAGAAAACGCTGCCGGGAAGCATTCCCCCGCAGCGCTCTCTTTTACTAATTAGTTTTAATTTTAAAATTTCTCGAATTGTTTTAATTAATCAAAGAAATGTTTCTCTTTCAGAATCAGAAGTCCATCCTTATCATATTTCGATGAGAACAGTCCGCTGAAGGATTTCTTCTCCGCCTTATCTGCAGCTTCCTCGATCAAATCTTCGGCACTTGTCTTGGTAAGCGGTTCTCCGTCCTCCTCCATCATCTCAGCGCGCTCGTACAGAGCCAGCATGCTCTTTCCCGAAATACTGCAGTCGATCTCCGATGCATATTTGCAGGCATACTGAACAAACTCCTCAACATCCATATCGCCGGACTTTTTGGACGGTTTCTCTTCCGACTCATCCTCTGGATAATTGGAATACTCGTCGTCCTCGCGTTCGTCTTTATAGCTACCTTTGTAATCGTCCTTATAATCATCACGATAGCCGCCACGCGCATAATCATCCTCCGGCTCATACTCGTCCTTCTCGTAGTGATCTTCTTCGTCTTCATACTCCGGCTCGTCATCGCGTCTTGCCTCTTCCTGACGGCGCAGTTCTTCTCTCTGCCGCTCTGCCAGACGGCGATCTTCCTCCGCTTTACGCGCTTCTTCTGCCTCTTTGGCTGCCAGCGCCTGTGCTTCTGCCTTGGCGCGCTCTTCTTCCTCACGGCGGGCTGCTGCTTCCTGCTGTCTGCGTTTTTCCTCTGCCTCTTTTTCTGCCTGACGGCGGATCTCCGCTTCACGCTCTGCCTGACGTTCTCTGGCTGCTTCTGCTTCCTGCTGCGCCTGCTGGCGTTTCAGCTCTTCCTCGCGTGCCTGTGCCAGCTTCGCCGCATCGTCTTTCTGGTTTTCACAGCCGATATACTGGAAACGCTCTGCTAATGCCGGATATGCGCGGTGCATCTGCTCTAAACGTGCCTGCGTATCAATCAGAACAACGACCATTCCGGTTTCATCCTGTGTCATCAGTTCTTCCAGCTCTTCCACCGTCAAATCGTCCAGATCGGCTGCATGCTCGACCACCAGATCCTTGCCTGCCAGGCGCTCCGCCACCGATGCGATGCCGCGATGGGAAAGGTTTGCGCCGCTAATCTTGGCAACCGGATGCTTGGTCCCCAGCTCGCGGTGAATCTTTTTCAGGGAATCAAGTGCCATCGCAAGACCGGCTGCCGGATCTTCCGCCTCGATCATCAGATGATTCGATTCCTTGATCTCCTCTTCTTCCTCTTCCGGTTCGAAATCCCAGTCTTCCACTATGGTTTCCTCTTCCTCTTCAAATTCATGAATCGGAGCTTCCTCGCTCTTTTCCTCTGCCTCTGCCGGTTCCAGGTCGCGAAGATTCCTGAAAACACGTGTCTCCCCTTCGGATGCGCCCTCTTCCTCATCGTAAGGCTTGATCTTGGACACTTCTTTTGCCAGCGCTTCTTCCGCCTGTGCTTCATGAAGGCTTGCTACTACATCCTCGTCCAGCGCAGCCTTTTCTACTTTCTCGTCCGCCGGTTTTGTCTCAGCTTTCGGTTTTCCAGCCTTCTCTTCTGGCTCTGCCTGCTCTGGCTGTCCCTCCGGCTCATTCTCCGGTTCGTCGTCCAGCTCTGCCTCCGGCTCATCCGTATCCAGATACTCTCCTTCCGGCTCCGGCTTGCGGTATGTACCGTTCTTGTACTCTTCTTCCACCGCACGCAGCTTCTCTTCGTACTTCTCGCGGTTTTCTACCAGATCCATCTGATATTTCGTCAGCGGCGCATACTGAAGTTTCAGTTCCATTGCCTTATCCACATATTTGCCAAGACCGAACATCAGCATGATCTTGTCGCAGATCCGCACACAGTCGTCCGCCTGGTTCGCCTGATGATAAAGCTCTGCCAGGTGGTACAGCCATTTCTCATCCAGCTCTTCCTGACAATATCTCTCCAGAGAATTGATCTGCTGCTCTAACGGCGCATCCTTCGCCTCCAGAATCAGGAAACGAAGCAGGTACTGGCGCGGATCATCGCCGGACAGCTCACAGAACTCCCGGTAATATGCCTCTGCCTCCTGAATATTATTTTCACGCAATGCAAGGTCAGTCAGCTTATATAAAAGCCCCTTTCCAAGCGGCGCTCTCTCATATGCCAGCAATAAAATATCCTTGGCATCCTGATACTCTGCATTTTTCTCATAAATCTGGGAAATCATCGTAAGCAGGCTGGTGCTGCGTACACGACGCCAGTCGATGGTATCGGCGATCTTCATCGCCGTCTCGAAATCTCCCTTGTTAACCAGTTTCTTAATCTGCTCTACCTTGATGTTAAACTCGTATTTATCCATCTTATGCATCTCCTAACTTCCTGCCGCGGCAGAAGTTTTATTGTTACTGTTCACGCATACGTGCCCAGTAACGTTTTATTTGCTCACCGGCTACAGCTCTGTACGCCCATCCAGCGCGCGCAGAAGCGTTACCTCATCAATATATTCCAAGTCGCCCCCGACCGGAACGCCGCTGGCGATTCGCGTCACCCGGATCCCTGTCGGCTTAATCAGCTTGCTCAAATACATCGCGGTCGTCTCGCCCTCCAGGCTTGAGTTGGTTGCGATAATGACCTCACGAACCTCCTCTTTCTGCAGGCGAGTCATCAGCTCCTTGAGCCGGATGTCGCCCGGTCCGATCCCCAGCATCGGGGAGATCGCCCCATGCAGCACATGATAGACCCCGTTGTATTTTCCTGTCTTCTCATATGCCGCCAGATCGCGCGTATTTTCCACCACCATGATCGTCTCATGATCTCGCCGGTCGCTGCTGCAGATCGGGCACAGTTCCTTATCAGTCAATGTGCAGCACTCCTTGCAGTAACGCACATTCTGCTTGGCTTCCAGAATCGCGCCGGACAAGTGCCTGACCTGTTCTTCCGGCATATTGATGATATGAAATGCAAGACGCTGCGCCGATTTACTTCCGATTCCGGGAAGTTTTGACAATTCTTCGATTAGCTTGCTAATCTGGCTGCTGTAATAATCCATCGCTTAAAACGGGAATCCGCCTCCCAGACCGCCAAGGCCACCGGTCAACTGGGACATCATCTGGCTGCTGTCCTCTTCCGCCTGACGGAATGCCTCGTTGGTCGCCGCCACGATCAGATCCTCTAACATCTCGATATCATCCGGATCCACTACTTCCTCAGACAGTTTCACGGAAAGAACCTCTTTTTTACCAGATACGGTCACGGTTACAGCGCCGCCGCCCGCGGATGCGCTGTACTGCTTCTCCTCCAGCTCTTTCTGCTTCTCTTCCATCTGGCGCTGCATTCTCTGCGCCTGCTTCATTAAATTGTTCATATTGCCCGGCATACCGCCTGGGAAACCGCCACGTTTTGCCATGGTGTCATTCCTCTCTTTCACTTCTTTTTATTTATATTCAGACTGGCTGCCGATTGCAGCCGGTTCTATATATCATATAAACCCACTAATATCATTTATCTGCATTTAATCACAGCTTCTTGCATTACAAAACAAGGCTCATCTTTGGCAAGCTCCACTACACGGAATCATCCTCTTCGACAATCACATCGGTATGGATTGCGTTCTTTAAATCCTCATCACTGACATAAACCGTTCTTTGCGGCACAGCAGATGATTCTAAACGGACTTTAAATTGCAGAGTCTTTTTGTATTTTTCTTGCACTACTTCCTGCAAATTTTTAAGTTCAGGCTCCCGATTGATAATTCCAAACGTATTTTCATCTGTACACACAATGCAAAGGCAGCCTTCGCCCGCCGGTTCTACACTTGTCTTGGGAAGACTGAGTCTAATCGAACCCACAAGCTGGCTCAGGGACGCAATCCGTCCCCATTCTTTCCGCATCAGCATCAGATCTTCGTACTGTGCCGGCGGAAGGGATACCGTCTTCGGCTCAGGCGGCGTTTCCACCACAGCCGTTTTGGAGGATGCCGCCTGCCCCGCTGCCGGTGCAAGGGACGCCAGTTTCTGTAGATTGTCCGGCATTTCCTGCATTTTCTGCTCTAATAGCGTAATCCGCTGTAAAATGGAATCAAGATTCTGTTCCATCGACGGCGTCGTCAGCTTGATAAAGGCAATCTCCACCAGAATCCGCTTCTGCGACGCGTAGCGCAGCTGCCCGGAAAGCTCCGAGAAAATACGGATGTAACGCATCAGCGTTTCCGTATCAACGCCTGCCGCCTCTTCCTTTAAAACTGCCAGATTTTCCTCCGACATATCGAGCATATCGCCCGGTTCGTCGGTCGTCTTGGCAATCAGGAGATTTCGCATATACCAGACGAAATCGTTGACGAGCTGCGAAAGATCGCGCCCCTGGATGATCATTTCCTCAATCTCACGGATGCACGCCTTCGTATCACTTGCAAGCACCGCCTGAAACAGCTTGCTGAACACGCGGTTATCGACCGCGCCCAACACCTCGAGCACATTGTCATACGTCAGCTTTTCTCCGAAATGGAACGCCACGCACTGATCGAGAAGACTTAACGCATCTCGCATCGAGCCATCCGCCGCACGTGCCACATACCTAAGTGCCCGATCGTCTACATCGATCTGCTCCGCCTGCGTCAGCTCCGCCAGCCGTCCCGCGATGGTATCGATCGAGATCCGCTTGAAATCATATCTCTGGCACCGGGACAGGATCGTGATCGGGATCTTGTGGACCTCCGTCGTCGCCAGGATAAATATAACGTAGGACGGCGGTTCTTCCAGCGTCTTTAAGAGCGCATTGAACGCGCCGATCGAAAGCATATGAACCTCGTCAATGATGTAGACGCGGTAGCGCCCATCCGTCGGCGGGTACTGCACCTGCTCCCGGATATCGCGGATATTTTCCACACCATTGTTGGATGCCGCATCGATCTCCACCACATTGAGGGAAGCTCCTTCCGCAATCTGGCGGCACATACTGCACTCGCCGCAGGGGCTGCCGTCCACCGGATGTTCACAGTTGACTGCCCGTGCAAAGATCTTGGCAATACTCGTCTTACCGGTTCCGCGCGTCCCGCAGAAGAGGTACGCGTGCCCGATCCGCCCGGAGTTGATCTGATTTTTCAGGGTCTTTACGATATGGTCCTGACCCCGGACCTCTTCAAAGGACGTCGGACGCCATTTTCTGTACAGTGCTGTATATGACATAAACTACTACTTCCTTACTATTCGTCGCCGAAGCTGATGCCTACATCCTTAGCTTCCCGGATAATATCGCTCTTCGGATCGACCATCTTTAATTTACCGGCAATGTCCGCAAGCGGAATTTTTTCAATCTTATTGTTGTTTAAAGCGACCATATAGCCGTATTCTTTGCGGCGGATCATCTCTGCTGCCTCCGCGCCGAGGCGCGTCGCAATCACGCGGTCATACGGGCATGGCTCGCCTCCGCGCTGCATATGCCCCGGAACCGTCACACGGATCTCCTGCCCCGTCCGCTCGGAAATCTGGGCGCCCAGCTCGTAAGCGACCGACGGATAAACCGGTCCATTTTTCTTCTTTTCTTTTAATTCTTTCTTGGTCAGGGCTGCATTTTCCTTGGAAATCGCGCCCTCTGCGACCGCCAGAATCGTGAAATTCTTGCCATTTTTAGTACGGCTGCGGATCGCATTTACCACCACATCAATATCATACGGGATCTCCGGCAGGAGAATGATGTCAGCTCCGCCCGCGATGCCTGCATAGAGCGCCAGCCATCCCACCTTGTGGCCCATGATCTCCACGATGAAGACTCTGCCATGAGACGCCGCCGTCGTATGAATACAGTCGATGGCATTGGTCGCTACATCAACCGCACTATGGAATCCAAACGTAAGATCGCTGCCCCAGAGATCGTTGTCTATGGTCTTCGGAAGAGAAACGATATTGAGTCCTTCCTCCCGCAGCAGATTTGCCGTCTTCTGGCTGCCGTTGCCACCTAAAATGACGAGGCATTCCAGTTTCAGCTTGTAATAGGTGTGTTTCATCGCTTCCACTTTATCCAGACCGTTCTCGTCCGGCATCCGCATCAGCTTGAAAGGCTGTCTGGAAGTTCCCAGAATCGTACCTCCGCGTGTCAGAATCCCGGAAAAATCCGACTGTTTCATAATCCGGTAGTCTGCATACATAAGACCTTTATAGCCGTCTTCAAATCCAACTATCTCTATGTCATCGAACATCTTGTACAGCGATTTTGCCACGCCTCGCATCGTCGCATTTAAGCTCTGGCAGTCGCCGCCGCTGGTTAACATACCGATTCTTCTCATGAGCGCTTTCCCTTTCTTCATAACCGTCCAGTACCTTCACAGTTACCCTTATTCTAAGTTTCCAACAACCCCCATATCAGGATAAACTACACCCATTTTGTAATTATAATACAATCATATCCCGCGGGCAAGAAAAAATTCCTTACAAATATCATAGACATAAAAATACCGGGATACGCGCTTTTAATCTGCCCCGGCACGGTATTCCTACCCCCTGGCAAATCAAATTCCACATATCCCGGCTATATTCACACACCTGCAAAAATGCTTGTTTCTGTATCTATTATTTTCTATTTTTTATTTCATAGGAAGTAATTTCCTATGAAATAAAAAAATCCGCACGCCCGGCTTCGAACGTATGCCATGGACGTTACCCTGACAGTTAACTCGGTCCAGGCTGCCTTGCGGCACACAGAAGCTTCTGCTTAGTGCTGCTGCATTCCTGCCCTGACACGGTTCACAGATTTCTGTTGCGCAAGACCCAGACTTCAACGCCACTTTTCAGGGGCAGCCCCACAGTAAAAACGCCCTCGGTCGGACAACACCCCTGCTATAGCGGATTGCAGGTACAGGGCACCGCTAACTCCCCGGCTGTGCGGAAACTTTATGACTTGATCTTATATGACGGAATGACTTGCAGACCGTCAGCCTGTTTAGTATACATGGCAGCCGCCGTTTTGTCAAGCCGGAGCTTGACTAACAAGCATTGTATAAAAATACACAAGAATACATTTTATTGTTTTTTTATCATTTTTTATCCCAGAATCTTGCAACAGAAGAAAGAAATCATTATAATAGGTATAAATCTAGCGACTGCAAAAAGTCAAACAGTTACTAAATCATAAAATTCTGTAAGATTGGAGCAACGATTATGGAAAAGAAAAATATCGACTGGAGCAACATCGGTTTCGGCTATATGCCAACGGATTACCGCTATGTTTCCATGTACCAGAATGGTTCCTGGGACGAAGGCGTCCTTACCTCCGACCCGAATATTACCTTGAATGAATGTGCCTGTGTTCTGCAGTATGCACAGACTTGCTTCGAGGGTCTGAAAGCGTATACGACCGAAGACGGCCATATCGTTACGTTCCGTCCTGACTTAAACGGCGAGCGTATGGAGAATTCCGCAAAAGGTCTTGAAATGCCGCCATTCCCGAAGGAGCGCTTCGTAGACGCCATCACAAAAGTAGTAGAAGCCAACGCAGCATTCGTACCGCCGTATGGTTCCGGTGCAACCCTGTACATCCGCCCGTATATGTTCGGTTATGATTCCATCATCGGCGTTAAACCGGCAAACATCTATCAGTTCCGCGTATTCTGTACACCGGTTGGCCCGTACTTCAAGGGCGGCGCTAAACCGATCACCATCCGCGTCAGCGATTTCGACCGTGCAGCACCTCACGGAACCGGTCACATCAAAGCCGGATTAAACTACGCGATGAGCCTGCATGCGATCGTCGATGCTCATAAGAACGGTTTCGATGAGAACATCTACCTGGATCCGCAGACACGTACCAAGATCGAGGAGACCGGCGGCGCAAACGTTATCTTTATCACCAAAGACGGCAAGCTGGTAACTCCGAAGTCCAACAGCATCCTTCCGTCTATCACACGCCGTTCTATCCTGCAGGTTGCAAGAGATTACCTTGGCATGGAGACCGAAGAGCGTGAAGTATACTTAGACGAAGTAAAAGATTTCGCAGAGTGCGGTCTGTGCGGTACCGCAGCTGTTATCTCCCCGGTTGGCAAGATCGTTGACCACGGCAAGGAAATCTGTTTCCCGGCAGGTATGGAGAAGATGGGTCCGGTTACCCAGAAACTCTACGAGACACTGACCGGCATCCAGATGGGTCACATCAAAGCTCCGGAGGGCTGGATCCACGTAATCAAATAAGGACTGTATTTTTCGGTTTGAATGGGAAATATGGAATGCAAAAAGCTGGTGGAAATCATTCACCAGCTTTTTCTTCTTTCTTCTTTTTTCTCTTTTCACGCAATTCTTTGAAAAATTCTTTCAACATCATCGAACATTCCTCGCCCAAAAGTCCTTCTTCTGTCTCCACCTGATGATTGAATCTTTTTTCATCCAGAAGATTCAGTACCGAACCGGCGCAGCCGGCTTTCGGGTTCATGGAACCGATGTAAACTTTTGGAATCCGCGCCTGCACGATCGCCCCTGCGCACATCGGGCATGGTTCCAACGTCACGTACAGCTCACATTCTTCCAGGCGCCAGTCGCCCATGCGCTTGCACGCTTTTTTGATTGCCGCGATCTCCGCATGTGCCAGCGCGCTATGATCGACCATCCGACGGTTGTAACCCCTGCCGATGATTTTGTCCTCATACACGATCACGCAGCCGATCGGCACTTCTCCGAGCGCCCAGGCTTTCTTCGCCTCGCGGATCGCCGCTTTCATATATTTCTCTTCCTGTGTCAATTTTGCTGCCACTGTTTTTTCCTCTTTCTTGTTTTATATATTTCTATCTTTTCCTCCATTCAAATTTATCCGCTTCCAACAACAGACATCCTTATCTCAGTTTCCCGGCAAGTTTGCTCCGCTGCCAACCAAACACCTGAAAGCATTTGACCTATATCCATCCTACCCAGAAAAGCTATCCTTTGTCAAGAGTTCTGTAAAAGGAGCGACCGGCTTTTATGTAAAATTCAAATCCGTATACCAATACCCGAACCGGCTGTCGCGCGGCGGCTGGCGGGTGGAACGGACAAAGCGGTCAAAGCCGAACATCGCCGCCATATATTTTTCATTGTTTCCATAATGTCCCGGCACGCCCAGAATGTAGCGCCCCCGTTCGCCGGGTTTCCCCAGTCTCGCCAGAATCAGATATCGGTAGTTGTAGTAACCGTGCAGAAGAAAGCTGTTATTTCCATACACCCAGTTTTCCCGCGGCAGAAGCCCGATATCCTGCGGTTTGATTACCAGAATCTCGCAGCCGTCGGCGCATTCGAAGGCGGTTACTTTGGGATAGGCAGCACGCAGACGGTTCCAGAGGGACTCGGCGGGATCTTCTTTCGGAAATTCCTTGGATGAATCTGGTTGCGGTTGTTTTTGATTTTGAGAGCCTGGCTGAAATGCTTCTTGATGGTCTGGTGGAGAATCTGGAAGCGCCTCTTTCCGGACTTCCCGGGTGGATTCTTGAGAATCTTTCCGCCGTGCTTCTGTCTGTGCTTCCTGATAGGATTCCTGAAAACTTTCCTTCGGTGTCTCCGTTTGCACTTCTTGAGTGGATTCCTGAAAACTTTCTTGCGGTGTTTCCGTTTGCGTTTCCTGAACAACTTCTGCCTCTTGATGATCGGATGTTTCTGAGATATCTGGAACCGCTTCCATGGTTTCCGTGTCCTCGAAAATCTCCAGGTTTGAATCCTCCAGCTTTTCTGGCTGGGGCTGGCTGATTCCGAAGTCCGTTTCGTTTATATTCACAGCTTCTTTCTTCTCTGTCTCCGTGGATGTGTCCTGATTCTCCATTTCTCCCGACCGGGTAAGTTCTGACGCCTCATCCAATTTTTCTTTCCCTACAGACGCACTGTTCACTTCCCCAGATACATTCTCTGCCAGTTTCCGCGTTGCCTCTTCCTTCTCTGCTTCCTGCTCCCGCACTTTCTCAGCAGTCACATCCGCCAGCTCAACCTCTGCCGCATGCGCGACGGCATCTTCCCAGATCGTCGTATAGGCACGCCATGCGCTGTCCGTCTCATGAAGAGTCAGACCACAGCACTCTTCCATATTGCAGCCGCTTCCTTCAATATTTTCACAATTGACGACGGCACGAAACTCCCCATTTCCGCCACGGACAAACAGGGTGCCGATACGGATCTCCTCCTGCCCTGCCAGAAGGTATACGCCGATCGGGCTGCCGCCCGCAAAGACACGGCGGACGCTGACCTGAATCCGGCAGGAAGTTCCCCGCGTCTCCAATTTCGCAAATCCCGTATTTTTCCCTTTGATTCCGCCCTCGTATGCATAGATATATGATATTAACCGATGATATGCAGACATGTTTTCACTCCTTTGCTTTGTATTATATGCAAAAGAAGCGCCGGTTTATGACAGGATTTCTATATCCTGATATAAACCAACGCTGCAAATACGTCCGTATAACGAAAAATCGGGAACAGTTAAAAACTGTTCCCGATACTGCCGGCGACCGGAATCGAACCGGTACGAAGTTTAACCCTCGCAGGATTTTAAGTCCTGTGCGTCTGCCAGTTCCGCCACGCCGGCATCATGATTACTCATGACTGGCACAAAGCCAAATGGATGGAGGTGGATTCGAACCACCGAAGCGAGACGCAACAGATTTACAGTCTGCCCCCTTTGGCCACTCGGGAACCCATCCATTTTAAAAAGCCGATGATCGGACTCGAACCGATAACCTGCTGATTACAAATCAGCTGCT
>ERZ773133.3265-NODE-3265-length-12767-cov-5.675346_pt1 | contig 12767 bp, 9 predicted proteins | sample MGYA00580861_ERZ773133 | MGnify/ENA primary metagenome ERZ773133 (study PRJEB29015, sample SAMEA2737844) | human gut metagenome | biome: human gut; feature: human-associated habitat; material: faeces | place: China | collected 2012 ...
TGCAAACTTCTGGTCGGGACGACTGGATTCGAACCAGCGACCCCTTGACCCCCAGCGGACACATAATGGCCTGACCTGTGTTTATTTTGTTAAAGCACGCGCAAATAGCGCAAGTAGCGCATTTCCGCATAAGTAAATTTTACCAGCTCAGCGCGGTTTGTCCAAATAGCATATCATCGGCTTCGAGGAGCGCGGTGCAGCCGATGACTTAATCAACGGGGGTAGGAGCCCCGAATCGTCGCCTCTCCGGGTTCCCGCAGGTGGGCCCATCTGCTTCTAATCAACTGCGGATTCAGGAGCAGACATGCAGAACGAGAAATGCAGCAATAAAACCTTACGCGTATGCGGAGCCGGCAGCGTGAGGAAGAACAAGGGCAAATGGCAGGCCGTCGTTACGGTGGCCGACGAGATGACCGGGAAGAAGGTCCAGAGGACCAAGAACACCGGCGTGCCCTGCCTGAAGCAGAGCACGCGGGGAAAGGCGGCGGCGATGCGCGTCCTCGCGGAATTCAGGTCGGAGGTCGAGCTGGAGCTCGCCGAGGCCGAGAAGACGAGGGCCGCTGTCGGCGCCGGGCTTCCCGCCGAGAAGCGGGACGACTACGCCGCGCTGCCGCTCTCCGAGGCGCTCGAGAAGTTCATCGACTTCTGCCTGGAGATGAACAGAATCACCCCGACGACCCGCGACGACTACCACTACAGCGCCCTCCATATCGAGCGCGACGAGCTCGGCCTCGTCCCCGTCAACGAGGTGACGACCGACGACGTCAACGCGTGGTCGAGGCGCAGGATCGCCCTGGGCACGGCGCCCGACACGCTCAACAAGTCCTTCAAGCTCGGCAAGCGGCTCTACGCCGTGCTCCTCAAACGGAGCAACGACACGATCGGGAGGAACCCGTTCGACGGCGCCCTCGCGCCCAGGGTCATCGCCAGGCCCAGGAACGCGCTGCGCTCCGACCTCGTGCCGAAGCTCAACTCGGTGACCTCGATGATGCCGGACTCGACCTTCAGGCGGGCGGTCGTGCTCGCCCTGCACACCGGGATGCGCATCGGCGAGGTCTGCGGCCTGCGGTGGTGCGACGTCGACTTCGAGTCGGGGCTCATCACGGTCAGGCACTCGGTGGCATACGTCAAGGACAGGGGCTCCTTCATCAAGGACACCAAGAACCACGACCTGAGGACGATCCCCATCGACCCGGTGGGCCTGCTCCCCTTCCTGCGCGAGATCCACGAGATCGATTCGCAGAGGCTCCGGGAGGCGTCGACCCTCGGCCCGCGCGACCTCGCGGACAGCTACGTCGTGTCGCGGCCGGACGGCTCCTTCGCCACCACCAGCTACATCCGCAGGGCGTTCAAGACGTTCTCGGAGACCAACGGCCTCATGGGCACCAACGACGAGCTGATCACGTTCCACGGCCTTCGCCACACGTTCGCGACGCAGTGGCTCCGCCACGGCGGCGACATCAAGGCGCTGCAGTCGATCCTCGGGCACAAGGACGCCATGGTCACGCTCAACGTCTACGCCGACATCGAGCCGATGTCAAAGATCCAGAACATGCTGCGCGTGTCGCCGAGCCTGTGGCGCGGCTACCTCGGCCTGAGGGTGGACCCCGGCCCCATGTTCCAGCAGAAAATCCGCGAGGCGATCGAGACGCTCGAGGCGTTCGGCTACGGCGTCTCCGAGCCAGACGACCGCAACGTCCTCATCCGCGACGTCCAGACCATCAGCCGCCTCTACCCCACCGAGTACGCGGCAGTGCTGGGGGCCATCCCGACAGAGGCGACCGTGGTCGAGTAGAGGCTGAGGCATGCGTTTTCCCAAATCCGTAGTGCAAGTACGGGAATGTGGAATCGCGTTGAGATAGATTCTACTAGGTCTTCTCGTTGACGCAAATGCGGCACGGGTTTCCGCGAACGTGGACGCCCGTGCCGCTCTTTTTACGATTGCGCAATGCGTCCGCGGGAATGCAGATGGGGCCCGCGTCTCAGGCGTGGATTTTCAGCCGCGCCCCCCAATTTCGAAAAGAGGCCTGCAAGTGCAGACGGCTTTCGGGAGGCCCCGACGGCACCTCTCTCAAAAAATAGGAGCATGGCCTGAGAGCACCCATGGGCGGCCCTCCCGCAGTTCGGCTGGGCGGCGGCGTGTAGTCCTGTAGGCGTGTAGCCGTGTGGCGATGTAGTGCGCTACGGATGTAGCCCCGTAGCGGCGTGGGCCGAAACATAATCCCAATCCGGGAATGCATATATATAAGTGCAATCGTTTTGCAATAGACGGGAAACCCGTCGTCTGGGCAGGACCGGAGAGAAGGGCGGCGAATGCGAAAGGCCGGATGCAGTCGATGCCCGGCACTGCAGGCGCCTAGGGATTTAAAATGCCCCCACCCCGTATATAATTTCCCCGTATGACTCAAAGGGGGAAGCAATCCATGAAATCTGTCACGAGAAAGTATTTCGCCGCAATCGCGTGCGTCGTCCTCGTCGTGGCCGCATTCGGCTGTTACACGGGGAAGCCAGACGCCGGTGGCGACTCAAGGGACACCAAGACCTACCCCGCCGCAGTCACGCTCGAGGCTGACGGCTGGAACGATGGGGACGGAGAGTTCTCCTACGAGGTCGTCGATGCCGATGGCAAGGCGGCGGCAAAGGGCGATATCGCACCCGGCAAGGACGCGTCCGTCGACCTGCCCAAGGGAGCCTACGCGCTGAACGTCACCTCCATTCCGACCGCCAAGGACGGAAAGACCACCTGGCTGGTGCCCGATGCCGTCGATTTCGTGGTCGAGGGCAAGGGGGCATCCGTCAAGGTGAGCCTCGCCAAGGTCGACATGACCGATGACGCGGCCGTCGACGCGGCGATCGAGAAGCTCCCCGAGGAGGAGCGTGCCGCAGCAAAGAAGCTCATCGAGGCGAAGCGCGAGAACCCGAACGCCGATACCGTTGCGGCACCTGCAGCCAAGCCGAGCGAGGCGACCGTACAGCAGGCCGCCGCGGCCAACGGCGCATCCGGCAAGACCGACCCGAAGCCGGCGTCCAAGCCCAGCTCCGGCTCCAGCTCGAGCAAGAACGACTCGAAGCCCGCGGCGAAGCCGTCTTCCGGCTCCAACAAGGGCGATTCCAAGCCCTCCGGCTCGAATAAAGTCGACAAGGAAGACAAGCCCGCGTCCAAGCCCTCGAACTCGGGAAATTCCGGCGGCAACTCCGGCTCCGATTCCGGCAGCTCCAAGCCCGCCGAGCCCGAGAAGGTCTGGGGCATCGTGACCCCCGCATGGGACGAGCAGGTCTACCACCCCGCCGTCACCCACACCGAGACCCAGAAGCAGAAGGTCGGCGTGCAGTATATGGCGGATGACGGAACACTATTCGATAGCGAAGATGCCTGCTCTGAATATTGCTGGGATAACGGACTTCAGTATAGTTGTCTGCCCAAATACCAAGAGGTCACCGTAACCGTGACCGACCAGGCGGCATGGACCGAGACCATCTACCACGAGGCCGTCTACGGCTGGGTGAACAAATAGGGTGTCCGAGACGAAAAGGACTGTAGACTATGTCGCCACATACCTTTACCCATGGGCTTGTAGGCGGAACCGAATCAGACAGGCTGAAGACATCGATATCGACAGGCTTCGAGGGCAGCTCGAACGGAAGCGGGAATCCTTCGAAAGGTCATTCACCAGAATCAAATGAGGGACTCGCTGGAAATGATTTAGGAGGGACTCAATGACCAAGGAACACCTGAACGAGATCATGTCGACCCTTTGCGAGAAACTGAAGATCAGGAAAGGTGACCTGGCTACGGTTCACGAGGCCGGGCTTGTCGCACTAGGCATCGACAGCAATGCCATCCCATACGGATTGGATTTCCTCCTGCTGAATGGCACCGAGGACGGTACCGTGCGTGAATTCACCTTCGATGGCTTCGATATTCGCCTCCACGCGCCAGGGAAATTCGGGGCAGATGAATCCATCCCTTTGGTCGCTCCCGAGGGCATGGATTTCCCAGCCCTCGCCCCCGAGGTCATCTTAGAGACAATTCACAAGTCTCCGAGCGGCAGGTACCTGATGGAGCAGAAGGCCGCGTTGGCGGAGTTGCTGTACTTCGACGATATGGACGATGACGAGCTCCGTCAATTCGCCGCCCACGTAAGGCCGTGTTTTATAGAATTCAGGGATGGCTGCTGTCACGTTCAACGTTTAAGAAGGTGCCGCTTTGAAATATCTCGTCGAGGATTGCGATAATCCAGCAGATCCCGTCCAGGACTACGCCGAGGCCAAGCAAATCGTCCGACGAGTACTCGGCCCCCACCCATCGGTGAGACAAGCCGGTATGTTCGGCTCGTTCGTCCGCGGCGAGCAGAAGGACTCATCCGACGTCGACCTGCTTCTACTGGTCGACAGCAAGGACGCCTTCGAGATTATCGGCATCGGCCTCACCCTGGCCGAGAGACTCGGGCGGGACGTGGACATGCTGACGACGCTCCGCGGGGCCCCAGAGCAGTTTCATCGAGAACCTGAAAAGAGAAGGACGGCTCATCTTCAGGAGGGATTAAGGAGAGGCAGACCATGAGGACCCTTGAAGAGGCACGAGATGACCTTCAGATCTCGCGGGAGGACATCGATTTCCTCGTCAATGGCATCAGGCGAGCCGGTGAGCCGATCGCCATCATCGCCTACGGGTCACGAGCCCGCGGCGAAGCTGGGAAGAATGGCGATTACGACATCCTCGGTCTTTCCGAGCTGACCGGAAAGGAACTCAAGGAGTTCTCGATTGCAGCCTATGTCCAACTGTTCGGATTCGGGAAGGACATGGATTTCTTCATAGGCAACGTGGACGATTTCAGGGCTGCGGTCCAACACGGCCGAAGTTTTGCCACCGAGGTCGCCAGGGACGGCGTGCTTCTCTATGGAACGGTTGGAGGCGGCAAGAACAAGGATAAGGGGACACTGATGGAGTTCGGGCTTGCAAACGGAACCGCGATCACGAGCGAGGACATCGAGCGCGAGTGCGCGGAGTATGAATCCGGCTCTTGGGCGGGAACCCTGACGGGCCTCCGCGTCGGCCGCTCCGAGCTTTCCGATGGGGAGACTGACGCCATCCTGTCCTTTAAGTGCCTGAAAACGGATGCCTTCCTCATCGAGAGGGCGGCCGCCGCGTGCGGGATGCAGAAGTCTGAGTTCCTGCGTTCGGCCGCAATCGAGATGGCCGAGAAGATTCTCGGATCGGCATAAAACCCATTAGAACGATGGGGGCGGAGAATTTCTCCGCCCCCTATTTACTTCTTCCTGACGCCCGCCACGCCGTTCGAGACGGCCGCGGCCTCCCGCTCGTCGAGCGTCCAGTCCTTCGCGTCCTTATTCGCGACGGCCTCCATCGTCTCGCGGCGTACCTTCCCGATGTAGGGGTTCGGAATGCTGCCGGAGAAGTCGACCGACTGATTGATGCGTTTGAGCTGCACAAACGGCTTATCCTTACCTACGGCAGCCTAGACGAGCGGTTTGTTCGAAATTATTTCGCGAGACACGAACTGCGCGGGTTTACCGGAATGAGGTTCTTCAATTTCAAACACCTGATCAGCTCGACGGGATTCTCCGACGGAAGCCTCACGAAAGACAATCTGTGCCGCGCCTTCGGAATCGATGGCGTCACCGATGTCCATTCCGGACTCAATGACTGCGTCCTCGAATGGAAACTGTTTCAGAGGCTGGGCGGATATAACTATCTTGCCAATATGCGGCCATCCGGATGGTCGATTCGGAAATTGAGCCCGGATTACGTAGTCCCCGTCAGCTATTTGACAAACTACGCGAACTTGTCGAGGTTGTACCCGCGCCCAGCAATCGAATTTGATTCGGAGCTGATTTTCAGTAGGGAAATCACCGAGTCGCATATCTGCCTACTCGAAACCAACATCGTAGGGATGACGTTCGAGAACCTCGTCAAGTCAATGCTCGGCGCATCTCCGCAGGCCCCGAGCGACCGCCTGTTCCTGAGCAACAATTACAAAAAGAATGTCGAGATAGTGAAGGCTCCCCATATCACCCAGTATGTCGAGTTCCGTTTTCTGGAAGACGGCACGGTGGCCTCGGTCAACAACTACGACGCCGATGCGAGGATGGCTGAATTCTTGAATGAGAATTTGGCCAAGCTGAGAAATGAGCTCCTCCCCGTAATTGAGTTCATTAAAACGAACATCTTCCATAATGGACAGATCAGGGGGCAGGAACTCTGCATCGATGAGAACTTGGGCATATTGGCCTGCTGCGACTTCTCCGATGAGAGGTCGGTGCTGGAGGTCAAGAAAGTCTCAAACTTTGCAAACATCAAGGAATATGCTGAGCAAATCCATTATGAGGCGAAGGGTAGGAGCGCCTATTTGCTGGCGGTTTGCTGGAACAGGGTTGGAATCACGGTCAACATTTACAGAGTCGGCACATCGGAAATGCCGCCGCAACGCCGCTCCTCAATATCTAATTCTGAACTAGATGATAGGTTGCATAGGCATGGGTGCGAATTGCTGGAGCGGTTCTCCAGCGATGACCCTGTCTTGATTAAGTGCTTATCGTGCGGAAATGAATGGAAGGTAAGCTATCGCGTGGCAACAAGCGGGTCCCCGAAGTGCCCCCAGTGCTTTCGCGCCGCTTCAAGAAAACGAACCACTCGAAAAAAAGATGATGGAGCCATCTCTAATGAGGAAAGGCTGGAGAATCAACGTCGCGCCAGGGCAAAGAGGTACTCCGAAAAAGTTGAAAGGCTCTATGGGGGACGCATAGCGGTTGTAGAGGGGTCCTATACCGGGAGTAGGGAGAACGTTACGTTGCGCTGCTCAGTTTGCGGTAATGAATTCAGAAGAAGGGCCGACCACGTGGTCGACAAGGCTAAAAAATGCCGCTGCCCCCATTGCTGCAAATCTGAGCGCGGTCGTGACATTGCCAACCGATTACCGCGATGACCGTATCCGGAGGCGCGAGATCGGCAATGGCCGATCTCGCGGGCAGAACCCAGGCTTGATTGCAAGTGAAGTTAGGATTGATTCGCCTTTCCTGTGAGCCCCCTCGTATTGGCGGGTAAGTTTCCGACAGGGCAGCTAAAGGTAGCGCTTTCCAGCACTCGGTCGTTCCAGATGCGCACAACGTTTCGCTCGAGCAGGTATTGGACGGACTTCATCGCGTTGGACTTCGCGTATATTGCCTTGTCTGTGCTGAGCACGGGCGCGAGCGCCGGACTGGGCCTGTACTCCGATTTTGCGCCAGCTATCATGGCTAGCTCGCCGCGCTTCCTCGCCCTCAGGAAACCGCGCTTGATGCTGCCGTCGATGAATGGGGAGCCCTTCAGCAGGAGCTCGACGGTATCGTAGACCTCCCTCTTCTCGGTGCTCTCCGCATAATAGGGCGTCAGGCTTCCGTCCAGGGGGTCGAGGTAGATGTGGTTGAAGTAGTCGATATCGACGATGCTCCCGTGGATGGATCCGTATCCCCCGATGCCCTTCACCTCCTCGGATATGGCCGTTAGCGCTGAGTAGTACGGGGCGAAGAGCCTCTCGACGCGTTCGGAGTATTCCTGGAGGTTGCGGTAGTAGTACCCGATGTCCGCCTGTGAGAGGTTTGTGATGCGTCCGCCCGCGAGAAGGTGGAGGTTGCCCCCGTCCTCCCCCCTGTGGACGAACATGTAGTTGTCGCCCCGCTTGAGGGCGAAGACCCTGCCGGCGCGGTTGAACTTGCTCATATATATGCCGCGTGCACGGTTGAAGTCCTCGTACAGTCTGACATCGACCTCGTAGATACCGTCGGCGGCGCCGGCCAGCGGGTCGCAGCAGCCCGTCGTGTCGAGCGCATAGGTCCTGTAGCCCCATTTCGATGGCCTGTAACCGACCTGCCCGTCAGCCAGGACGGTGGGGCGCCCCGCGCCTTCGGAGAAGGTGTTCCGGTGCGTGTGGCCGCTGACGTATACCCATTCGGGGTTCCCGGGTCCGGACGACCATTCGCCCAGCGGGTAATGTGTGAGGACCACGACCCTCTGGCCGCCCGCGCACCTGAGCAGCTTGTCGTGCAGGCGCCTGAAGCGTGCGCTCCTCTCGGCATCGGCCGCCCCTCCGTTTAGGAGGTCGACCTTGATGCCGTCGCCGATCCCGCTGTAGCCGCACCCGCCGAGGACTATCATCCGGCAGTTGCCGAGCAGCAGCGCGAGGTCGCCGTCATCCGCCGACAGCAGCGTCTCCTCGTCGATGATGCGGCGGAACCGGCCGTCCCTGTACTCGATATAGAGGTCGTTCTCCAGGAGCACGGCGCCATGCCTTCTGCAGGCGTCGCGGTACTCGCCCACCGCGGCATCCAGGTCGAACGGGCATTTCGGCCCGGGAACCTGACCGCTCCAAAGCTCGTGGTTCCCGAGCACACAGAGCATGGTCCCCATCCGCCCTTCCTCGCCGAGGGAGAGCCTGTAGGCGTCCAGGAACGCCTCCATCCCGCGGACGGACGGCGCGATGTCTCCCGCGAGCAGGAACAGGTCCTCGTCCCGACGCGAGGCGACGAGTCCGTCGGTCTTTCTCCTGACTCGACCCACCGTCTCGGCATACGGGGTTCCGGTGAGCCTGAGCTGGTGGTCGATATGGATATCGGAGATGTAGTGGATATAGCGCCTGAGGCGGTCTGGGCCGAGGGAATCATGGTCCGAACCGAGACCGACCTCCCCCATCGGCCGCAGTCGCCTGTCCTCATCCTCCAGCCTCTTCGTCGTCTCCGAGGTTCTCGGCTTCTGGCATATGGGCGCGGCCTTGCCGTCGTGGAACACCCTCTCGCGCAGGCAGTCGGGCAGGTGGCGCTCGTTGCGCCAGTCGAGCCTGACGGCGAGCTCGGCTATCGACTTCCGCGATCGGGTCGGTTCTGAAAGCTCGACGTAGATGTCCGGATGCTCGTCGATAACCTTCTTCACCGCCGACGCGTTCAGGAACCTGTCGGGTACCGCGGCGATGCTGTGGGGGTCGATCTCCAGGGAAATCGAGACCAGACGGTTCAGGCCGCGCAGGGGATGCGGGCTGAGGTATTTCGGCGGCACGTAGCGTATCGGCCAGTCGCGCGTCTCGCCGGGGACGGCCCTGGTCGTCTTGACCGCCATCTCGGCGAGGTCCCCGGTGACCATGTCCTCCGGGACGTATTGGAGAGCGAGCGGGTTTCTTTCGACCGCCCCGTATGCCATGTCGCGGGTGATTATCTCCCGCGGGACGTCGCCTAGGAGCATCGGGTCGCCCGTGACCGCGATACGGCATAGCTCCTCGGTTTTACAACGGTCCGGTACGCGGCGCAGCACAGCCGGGCTGAGCGTCACCGCCTCGCGGCAGAGCGTGCGGGTCTGGTAACGTGTCGGGACCTGGTCAATCGCCATCGGGTCGGCGAGTACGGCCTTGCGGCACGTCTCGGCGACGTTCTGGACCTTGTCCGCGTGCTCTAGGACCTTCTCTAGCACGAAGCTCCCCGGGTGCCTGCCGTTCGTGACAGCAGCATCCAGCATGGCATCGTCTATGAATCGGTCGGGGACGGCACCGATGCAATTCGGGTTTTCCCTCACCGCCGTCAGGTACATCTCGTAGTCAAGGTAGCCCTTGGGGACGAACCTGATGTTCATGCCGTCGATGCCGCACGCCTCGAGGCACATGTCCCTGTCGAGCGCCCTTTTGGAGGCGTTCTTCAGCTCGGCATAGTGGAGCTCCCCACGCTCGAATGCCCGCTTCTCGCCGTCTATGGCCAGCCTGGCCATCTCCCCCGTCTGCTCCCTCTTCGGAATCGCCCCGAGCGTCACGAGGCTCGGGTTCTCCAGGAACCTCTGGAGCGGATCCCGTTTCACGAATTCCAGGCCTAATTGCACTGCCAGGCGGGATACCGGCAACGAGGCGATTTTTCTAATGGGCGGCGTTCGGAGAGACATTTCGTCTGTGGTTCGGGTCATTTGTTTCTCCTGCAGATATGGCGATGGACCGTCAATTCATCGGTGCGGATTCATGCAATCGGCAACATTCTCGTCCTGATTTCCAGATGAGGCGGAATCGAGCTGGGGATTGTGGGGGACCTTCATATCTAAGCCAAATACCACTCCGCGCCGCCGTCAAACGACAGCGGTCCCTCTTATATTGGGCAATCGACTCTATACGAGAGGCTTCTTTCCGAGCGAGGCCGCGAGTTCGACCCCTTTGACCCAGATATTCTGGCGGTACATGTGGACGCCGTTGACCGTCATGAGCTTGTCGTTCGCATCGGTACCGGTGCCGCGGACGAACAGGACTCCGTCGCGGCTCTTGGGCCAATTGGGCGCCGCTCATGGGGATATGGCCGAACCGGAGCAAATAGTCGAGTATGCATCGGAACAGCTCGCGAGGTTCTCCGACGCGCTCGCGGCGGCAATCATGGACCGCCCGCAGGCTTAACGCCTGACGGTACTACTTGCAAGGGCCCTGTTTCGGAAGTCCCGCGGGGGTGTCGTTGTCGGGGTCATGGACAACGTACCAGCTGTTTCGGTAATGGCAGATGTCGCGGCAGGTCCCGTCCCCTACGACCACGCGCCAGGACTCGGACTGCCTGTTCCTGCCGAGCGCCCACGAGCGGGAGCTGTAGGATTCGATGCGGTCGAACGGGTAGACGGTGCCGTCGTACCATTTGATTCCCCACGGGGCGTACTCGCCGTCTGGGCGGCACTCGACGAGGGCCGCCCATACGGATTGACTTCTCGCTCTCCCCCACAGCGACACCCCTCTCTAATCATTAACGAACGCGTGTTCTATTGTAGCGCAATTTCGATAGTTGACCGTCGATGCGGTTGCCGCTGCGGCAAGACCGGTGCAAATACTTGGAATAACCCTACGCTCGGCAATGTATCTACAAACCCTGAGCGAAGGGAGTGTCGCAAATGCATGCAGCGGCAATTAACCTTCGGGGGGGGGTATCTCCTAGGAGTACCCGCCTCCGAGGGCAATCTATCATCGAGTACGTCCTGATCATCGCCGTCATCGGCCTGGTCATCGTGTTCGCGGGACCCGGCGTGGTCGGTGCCATCCGAAACCAGTTCAACCTGGTCGGCAACACGGTGAACAGTGGGACGACCGGCGGCGTCGAGGGCGGCGCGTCCGGCGGAGGCTCCACAGGGGCCGATTCCGCGAGCGTCCAGGCGGCCATCGCCAAGGACGCGAAGGACTGGACGCTCGACGAGCAGAAGGCGGTTGCCGAGGACATCGCCAAGAACGGTACATCTTCTATCGCCTATGCGAAGGCCAAGGCAGCAATGACTGCGGGGACGGAATGGTCTACGAAGCTGACTAATCGCCATTCTATGACTTACAAAATCATCGGCATCAACCACGATGACCTTGCGAACGGCTCCGGCAAGGCTGGCCTGACTTTCGAGGCAACAAGCAGCGTTTCTTATTCCGCTATAAATTCAAGCAGCACAAATCTCGGCGGTTGGGAGAAGTCTGAGCTCCGTGCGAAGATGAACTCGGGCGAGATTTGGAACCTGATGCCTAGCGAATTTCAGTCCAAGCTGTTGCCTGTCAGAAAACTGACTGACAATCAGGGCGGAGGAGCTGACCCGAAGACGCCTACCGCTACGGTCGACAAGCTATTTTTGATAAGTGCGACCGAAGTTTGGGGCGCAAGCTGGGCTGAGTCTTGGAACCCCTCTAACCATAGGGGAACTGTCGTCAATCCCGAAGGAACTCAATATGAGTACTATCGAGACAAGGGTGCCTCGATACAAAACTATGCTGCAGCGGCGTTCAAGTCTGAACGTTGGACACGTTCAATCAGCCCTTATAGCGAAGGCTATTTTGAGTACGTCAACGCCCCTGGTAACGAAAACGGTTTCTGGGCATCCAGCCGGGAATGGACCTATCCGGTATTTTGCTTCTAGGTTCTTACCAAAGCCCGCACAATCCTGTGCGGGCTTTTCTTTGGTGATTTTGGCCAAGGGGTGGATTGGCCGGACAGCTAGATCTATTGCCTCATATTCGAATTTCAGATGGGAATTGACGGAAAGGTTTTGCACTGGGTTTCGGCAACCGATTGGTATGACATCTACGGCTCGATTACCAAGTGTCAGGTGGCATGCGTTTTGAGACTGGATGCCGCTTCGAATGATGAGGGCACCTCTTGACACCCCTGTTTGGCATTTCGACTTCAAGGTGTACGCGGTGGGCGGATAAAGGGGTTCACTTCGAAGACGGCGTTACGGAAGCAACCATGGCGATGTGCGAGATCGCTGTCAAGTCCGACTCCCCGGAAAACGATTCGAGGGACTGGAAGAATGCAAAGAATGCCAGCCTCCTCGATTCAGTCGAGCGCAACGTGCTAAGCCGTCTGTTTCTCCTCGGCATCCTGCTCGAACTTGACAAGGGCGTCGGATATCTGTCTGCTGGTGGGAAGCGCGAAGCGCTCTCTACGCGACACGATCTCATCGAACATCGGAACAAGGAACGCGCGGACCTTCGCCTCTTGGAACTGCGATGAGAGCGTTTCCTCCATCAGCGCCTTGAACTCTTCCGGCTTTACGCCGTTTAGGACAGCGAGCAGCTCATCCATCTCATGCCCGTCGAGCAGGTACTCGACCGCCATACACGACACCATGGCGTTGAAGTACCGCCCAAAAGACGCGCTGTCGCCCTCGAACAGTATCCCGCCGACTGCGCTCGCTGCCACTGTGCCGACCGTTCCGCCGACCATACCGCCCGCGAGGCCGACGATGGTCCCCACGCCGGGCGACACCGCCGTGCCGGCCGCGGCACCGACCT
>ERZ773133.3283-NODE-3283-length-12703-cov-4.203748_pt1 | contig 12703 bp, 8 predicted proteins | sample MGYA00580861_ERZ773133 | MGnify/ENA primary metagenome ERZ773133 (study PRJEB29015, sample SAMEA2737844) | human gut metagenome | biome: human gut; feature: human-associated habitat; material: faeces | place: China | collected 2012 ...
ACGGAGGCATGGCCCCCTTATGTATTTCCACACAAAATGAGAATGAAGAAGGATATATTCTGCACACACCGGAACCGGAACGGATGGATGCTTTAGTTGAGCATATCAGCAAATATATGTCTCTTCGCGATAAATCCAACAAGGACAAACGCGTCGCCATCTGCTACTTCAAGACACCTGGTAAAGATGCCTTGCTGGCAAGCGGCATGGAGGTGATTCCTTCTCTTTATAACTTCCTGAAACGCTTGCGCAATGAAGGATATGACGTAAGCAATCTGCCTGCCACCGTAGAAGAATTCGGAAACAGGATATACCGTGACGGCTCTGTCATGGGTTCGTATGCCAAAGGGGCACAGGAACAATTCCTGAAAACAGCACACCCTGTATGGCTGTCTACCGGACAATATGAAACCTGGGCAAAAGAAGTGATCCTGCCGGAAAAGTACAAGGAAGTGACTGACCGTTATGGAGACGCTCCCGGCAATTTATTAGCCACGGAAGACAGTATCGCCATTGCCTGCCTGCGATTCGGCAATGTGTTATTGTTTCCACAACCCCGTCCGGCATTGGGAGACGACGATTTCAAGCTGGTACATGGCATGCCCGTAGCGCCGCCTCACAGTTATCTGGCACCTTATCTGTATATGCAGAAAGGTTTTAAAGCGGATGTACTGATACACTTCGGTACACATGGAAACCTGGAATATACTCCGGGAAAAAATGTGGGTTTATCACAGGCAGACTGGTCGGAAGCACTGGTAGGTAATCTGCCGCATTTCTATTTCTATACTACGGGAAATGTAGGAGAAGGTATTATTGCCAAACGACGTACACATGCTGTACTCGTCACTCATCTGACTCCGCCGTATGCGGAAAGTGGCATGAGACAGCGATATAACCAATTACTGGAAGATATTCATAAACTTCTGGATGAAGGAACGGAAGGACATCGCATGCTGGGAATACGCGTCAAGAAAGAGACTGTTCGCCTGGGACTTCACCGGGACCTGGAACTGGATTCCGTACCGGACAAACCCTATACTGCCGAAGAACTGGAACGTCTGGATGCCTTTACCGAAGAGATAGCTAATGAGAAGATGCTGGGTGCATACTACACGATGGGTGAACCTTATTCGGAACGTGACTTACTGCAAACCACCTTTGCCGTCAGTGCAGATGCCCTGGCTTACGAAACGGCCAAAGCTGACCGGGATAAAGGCAAGATTACTACGGAACAATTGCAAGACTTTACATATATAGCCCACCATTATCTGCCAACGGCAAAGAAACGACTGACGGCTATGTTACAGAATCCGCCTCATGATACGGTTGCCATTGCCCCGGACCTTCGCCCCGCATTGCGCTATCGCGAACAACTAATAGCTTCTACTGCCAATGAATTCAACGCAATGGTACGCGGTCTGAATGGAGGAACAGTTCTGCCTGCTCCGGGTGGAGATCCGGTATTGAACCCCAATGTATTGCCCACAGGAAGGAATATGTATAGCGTAAATGCTGAAACAACCCCTAATCCACGTGCATGGGAAGACGGAAAACGACTGGCGGAAGCAACCCTGAAACAATACACCGGCAAACATGGGGAATATCCGCGGAAAGTGAGTTATACTTTCTGGGCGGGTGAATTTATCACAACCGAAGGAGCCACGCTGGCACAAGTCTTCTGGATGTTGGGTGTGGAGCCTGTACGCGACGGACAAGGACGTGTAGTAGATTTGAGACTTGTGCCCAGCGAAGAACTGGGGCGACCACGTATTAATGTAGTGGTACAAGTCTCAGGACAGCTTCGCGACATAGCCGGATCACGTCTGAAGTTACTGACGGATGCGGTTCGCCTAGCGTCGGAAGCAAAGGACGAAGCATATCCCAACTATGTGGCATCGGGAACAGTGCTACAGGAAAAGTTACTGGTGGAAAAAGGGACTTCTCCAAAACGTGCACGGGAAATGTCTGTGATGCGTGTATTCGGTCCTGTCAACAGTGGATACAGTACAGGAATCATGGGATATACCGAGCATAGTGGATCATGGGAGGATGAAAAGGAAATCGCCCAAGGATATCTCAATAATATGGGTGCCGCTTATGGTGATGAAGATAACTGGGGCGAGGTTCAGAAAGATTTGTTTGCCTCTGCCCTCTCCGAAACGGATGTAGTGATTCAGCCGCGGCAGAGTAATACGTGGGGACCTATTTCATTGGACCATGTATATGAATTCACCGGCGGATTATCTCTTACTGTAAAAACACTGACGGGTAAAGAACCGGATGCTTATATGGCCGATTATCGTAATCGTACCAACCGCCGTATGCAGGAGACCAAAGAGGCGATTGCTGTGGAGACGCGGGCTACGATATTGAATCCGACATTCATACAGGAACGGATGAAAGGCGGTGCAGGTTCGGCACAAATGTTCGGAGAGATTTTCCGCAATATCTTTGGCTGGCATGTAATGCGTCCGTCGGCAATGGGTAAGGAGATTTTTAATGACCTGTACCGGATGTACATTCAGGATGAAAATAAACTCGGAATACAAGATTATTTTCTCCGGGTGAATCCAGCATCCTATCAGGCTATGACTGCGGTGATGCTGGAAAGTGCACGGAAAGGCTATTGGAAAGCAAGCCCTGAACAGTTGAAAGAAACAGCTGCACTGCACGCACAGATAACCCGTGAGAAGGGTGCCGCTTGCACGGAATTTGTATGCGACAATGCCAAATTACAGTCGTTCGTTGCAGATAATCTGGATGCGAAAGAGAAACAGGAATTCAATCAGGATATGAAAGCAATATATGAAGCCGCTTCGACCAATGGAAAAGATGTAGTATTGAAAGAAAAGAAGCTGACACCGGAACAGGTAGTGCAGAAACGTACTACAAACGGATTAGTGATTGGAGGCGTGGTACTGGTGGTGTTCATTGGACTGGTTGCATTAATTAAAAGAAGAAAAAGTAAATAACTTCATAATGATTAGTGTTTAGTGATAAGTGATTAGCACCATGCGGAGTAATAGCGCAGCCACTAATCACTTATCACTAAACACTAATCACTAACAAATTACCATTCACCCAATAACTATGAATTATGTCATTCCCATATTAGCAATCTTCATCACCCTCAGCTTCCTGCTGAAGGTCGGCTTCTATCCCCGTTGGGGAACGTGGCTGACAGCACTATGTTGTGCCCTATTTGTTTTACTCATTACCCCTTGGGTAACCGAGCAATCTAAGACAGCAATAACAGCCTTTTTCGCTTCCCGGGGAAAAATGCTGGATGTATCTGTTTGCATCACACTGGAAGCCGCCATCCTGATAACCTTTTGCTTCGACTGCTTCTCCGGAATGCGTACAAGAGACACTACATTCAAACGAAGCGTCACCTTTCTGCTCCACCTTTACCCCGGTTTATTGATAGGTGGCGTACTATGCTATGTACTGGCTGAATTATTATTCTCTTTTCCAGGCATTGATTTCAATATGCTCTCATGGACAGTAGCCACCACCACATTCTTACTTATCGGTATCGGTGCCCGATTGCTACAAATCCTATTGGGAGATAAAGCCCTGCGCCTTGAAATCCTTTTTATTGTAAACATATTCATAGTCGTACTGAGCATCATAGCTACCGGCTACTAAATAAACAGTAACTACTAAAATTATAAATATCATTATGGAAACCATTTCAAACTCACTCTTCTGGATATCCAACGGACTACTTGTTCCGGTCATCGTATTATTACTCCTGTTCTTCCTCCGCGCCATTATCCTTGCCGGAGGTTTCTTCGGAGAATTCTACCAACGGATGAAACTGCAAAAACAACTCTCCGAGATGTTGGAAACCATCACTCCTGGAAACATTAACGAACAGTTACAGAGCTTGCCCCAAGCCGGGAAACAACCTTTGCTCCGTTGCCTGAAAAAGCTTGCCGAGCACCGCGATAACGCTGCCTACTGCGAACGCCTGCTTGCCAACTTCGAAGTAGACGCCGAAAAAGAGCTGGGACGCTCGCGCACTTTCATCAAACTCGGCCCGATGCTGGGATTGATGGGAACACTGATTCCGATGGGTCCCGCCCTTGTCGGACTGGCTACAGGAGATATTTCCTCAATGGCTTACAATATGCAGGTAGCCTTTGCCACCACCGTGGTCGGTATGGTGATTGCCGCAGTCGGCGTCATCACTCTGCAAGTGAAACAACGCTGGTATGCCCGTGAAATAAATGATCTGGAATATCTGGACAAGACTCTGCGAAACAAAACCAATGAATAACCCTCAGCCTCATAAAAGAATATGAAACGAAACAGACTGCTCCATAACCAAACGGACTCCGACCCAATGGGTACGGTAGCGAACCTTTTTGATGTAGCCATGGTCTTTGCCGTCGCACTGATGGTTGCCCTCGTCTCCCGCTTCAACATGACGGAAATGTTTTCCAAAGAAGACTTCACTATGGTGAAGAATCCCGGAAAAGAGAATATGGAAATCATTACGAAAGAAGGACAGGAAATCAAGCGATACACTCCCAGCGAGGAACAGGAAACTTCCGGCAAGCGAGGGAAAAAAGTCGGTGTAGCCTACCAACTGGAAAGTGGAGAAATTATCTATGTTCCGGAATAATGATAGACATCCGTCACCCTTTGAATAAAAGTTAAAGAGTCCATACCTATAAACAAGGGTTTTTAACAATAGAAATACCCATCAGTGGGTATTTTCTTGCCCTCATCTTCCCCATATCTTTGCATTTCCAAACAAACGATAATTTTATGATAAAGCAAAGATTCTTAACGACTCTCTTAATGGGAAGTATCGCTGCCGGTGCATGGGCACAGGCTGATAAAGGTGAAACTTCCGTAGATAAAACTGTGGATTTGAATCCTGTAGTAGTAACCGGTACGGGTACGCATCAGCGACTGAAAAATACTCCGGCACCGGTATCCGTCATCACCGCTAACGAAATAAAACGTGCCGGAATCACGGATTTCCAACAAGCCATGACCATGATGGTTCCCTCTCTCTCCTTCTCTCCGAATGCGATGGGTTCGTATCTGATGATGAACGGACTTTCCAATAAATATGTACTGATACTGATTAACGGACGTAAAGTGACGGGGGATATCAGCGGTAATATCGACATCAGTCAGATAGACATGAGCCGTGTGAAGCGTATCGAGGTTTTAAACGGCGCAGCTTCTTCGCTCTATGGTTCGGATGCGATTGCCGGTGTTATCAACATCATCACCAACCAGCCGAAAGATGAGATCTCCTTCACCACCAACAGCCGTTATACAAGAAAGAATCAGTTTTCACAAGGCCTCAACCTGGACATTGCCAAAGGAAAGTTCGCCTCTTACACTGCTTATAAGTACGATCACTCGGATGGCTGGCAGAACAGTGGCCTGACCGTAGACAAGAATGATGACCTGGTTGAAACCCTCGATCAGCTTTCCATCGGCTACAGCATGAATAACTTTTCTCAGCAATTCACCTACGATGCTACGGAAAAACTCTCGTTCTATGCCAATGGCGGATATTACTGGCGTATGACCGACCGTCCCGCCAAACGCGACGGCATGACAGGCGGAAATGATTATAATACGCATTACGAAGGCTACAACTGGGGTACAGGAACCAAGTACAGACTGAATAAACGTTCCTCCATCCAGTTGGATTATGTAGGCAACAATTATACTTCGCGTTACAAATACATGCTGGCAGCCGGTGATTACCAACCGGGTGACTACGCATTCACCAAAAGACAGAAGTTTCATGATGCCGAACTGAAAGGTATCTTCGGTTTCACCACCAACAGTACCACTGTCTTCGGAGTGGACTACCGCAAGGACATTCTTGTTCGTCCCGATGCCGATGTAGACAAGGGAGTGTATACTTTGTCGGGCTACGGACAGCATGAGGTAAAACTGTGGGATCACTTCACAGGCATTGTCGGTGCACGCTATGACTATCACGAACAGGCAGGCGGACGTTTCACCCCGAAAGTGGCAGCCATGTACAATATTGGAAACTTCAACGTACGTGCTACATATGCAGCAGGTTTCCGTGCTCCCGGCGTAGACGAATTGTATTACAGCATGTTCAAGAAAATGGGTAGCAAATACACCATCTCCATCGGTGATGCTGACCTGAAGCCTGAACACAGCAACTACTACTCCGTCAATATGGAATACCGCACCAACCGTTTCAGTGCCTCCGTTACGGGATATCTGAATTATCTGACAGATATGGTGTCTTCCAAAGTAACCGCATTCAATGATTTGTCCGCTGAGGCCCAGCAGCAACTGAAAGAAGAATTCCCCGAACTGACAGACTTATCATCTACCAAGAATGTGAACCTGAAAGAATACATCAACTTTGAAAAGGCTACCGTCCGTGGTTTTGAGGTGAGTTTGTCAGGCAATCCGTTCGCCGGCTTTACGCTGAATGGTAACTATACCTACGCTTATGCCCGTGGTAAAGGCGAAGAGGGCTGGCAAAACATTCAACGCAGTATCCGCCACACGGCAACTATCAGCGGAAACTATGCACATTCATGGGGTGACTACACCATGAACCTCAACCTGAACGGCCGTCTGCAAAGCAAATGCTACTATCCGGGAGATGCCGACGGAGATGCTCCGGGTTACGGTATCTGGAACCTGAACACCCGCCACTCCTTCGACTGTTTCAGCAGTTTCTTCCTGGAACCCGGTATCGGTATCGACAATATCTTCAACAAGAGGGATATGAGACCTCTGACGAAGAACTTCACCCTGTACTCACCGGGACGTATGTTGGTGGTGAGTCTGACTTTAAAACTGAAGAATTAACGCATAACAACTTATTATTGATATGAAGCATCTTTTCATCACTCTTTGTTTACTGAGTGTGGCTCTCTTCTCCTCTGCACAGGGGGAGAAGACCGCCCTTCTCATTACCCATTACGGAAGTTCGGATCCTGATACGCGTGCACTGACGCTCGACGTAATCACCCGTGAGGCAAAAGAAACTTTTCCGCAGTTTGAAGTGCGCGAAGCGTATATCTCTCCCATCGTTCGGCGCAGGCTGGAGAAGCAAGGCGTTCATAAAGACAGTCCGGTAGACGCACTGCTGAAACTCAGAAGCGAAGGATATTCGCATGTACTGATACAGAGTACAACACTGATTGAAGGAAGTGAAATGACTTCCGTCCGCCGCGATGCGGAGAGCGTGAAGCCCTTCTTTAAAGAAATAAAAGTAGGTAATCCATTGCTTTATACAGTGGAAGATTGCGAAAAGGTTATCGAAATTCTGACACAGGAACAGCCCGAAAAGAAAGAGGACGTCATCTATGTGGGACACGGCAATCAATTGCCAAGTACCGCCACTTACGCCATGCTGGACTATATGATGAAAGCCCACGGACTGAAAAACTTCCACGTCAGCACCATCGAGGGTTATCCTACACTGGACGCTACACTGGCACAGTTAAAGGAGACACGCCCGAAACAAGTGACACTGATACCGTTGTTGCTGGTATGCGGTAATCATACAAAAGAAGACATCGTCGGAGTATGGAAACCGGAAATGGAAAAAGCAGGTTATCAGGCCAATGTCCGCATGCAGGGACTGGGCGAACAACCCGCTATCCGGAAGTTATATATGGAACACATTGAGGCGTTGCTGAAATAGCTACACCCTTTCCCTCTTATGGCTACACCTTTTGCCCCGGATGGCTACACCATTCCAGGCAAAGGGTGTAGCCCTTTTTACACCCTTTTATACCCGAAATTTAGAGAATAGAATGTATCTTTGCATGATAGAAATATAAGCGATATGAAACAGCCAAAGATAATAGTTGCCGGCATCGGACCGGGCAGCGAACAAGACATTACGCCTGCGGTTCTGGAGGCGGTTCGCGAAGCGGATGTAGTAGTGGGATATAAATATTATTTCCGTTTTATCCAGCCTTATCTCCACCCTGAAACAGAATGTATAGATACGGGCATGAAGCGGGAACGCACTCGTGCGGAACAGGCATTTGAATTGGCGGAACAGGGAAAAACGGTTTGTGTCATCAGTTCCGGTGACGCGGGAATTTATGGAATGACTCCGCTGATTTACGAGATGAAGCGGGAACGGAACAGCAACGTCGAAGTAATTGCCTTGCCGGGTATCAGTGCTTTTCAGAAAGCGGCTTCACTGCTGGGTGCTCCTGTGGGACATGATTTCTGTGTGATTTCCCTCTCCGACTTGATGACACCGTGGGAACGGATCGAGCGTCGCATCTGTGCGGCAGCCATGGCTGATTTCGTAACGGCTGTATACAATCCGAAAAGCGAAGGGCGGTATTGGCAACTCTATCGATTGAAAGAGCTGTTTCTCGCAGAAGGACGCGCTCCGGAGACTCCGGTAGGTTATGTACGCCAGGCCGGACGGGATGAACAGGAAGTGCATCTGACGACACTCGCCGATTTCAATCCCGAAGAAGTGGACATGTTTACGGTCATCCTGATCGGTAACTCGCAGTCTTATGCGTGGAACGGCAAGTTCATTACTCCCCGGGGATATTATAACCGTCCGGATAAGGATGAACAACCGACTAAGGGGATAGGTCAGGACATCATGATACAAAGTTTCCGGACCATTGAGTCGGAACTAAAGAATAAGAATATTCCTCTGGATCATAAATGGGCTTTGCTGCACGCCATCCATACCACGGCTGATTTTGAAATGGAAAAGCTGTTGTATACGGATAAAGGTGCTGTGGAAAAGCTTTATCAGAAAATAGCAGACGGTCGGTTGAAAACGATTGTTACGGATGTGACGATGGCTGCCAGTGGTATCCGCAAAGGAGCTTTACAACGGCTGGGGGTAGAAGTGAAATGTTATCTTTCCGATGAACGGGTAGCGGCAATGGCAGCGGAAAAAGGAATCACCCGTACACAAGCCGGTATACGTCTGGCAGTGGAGGAACATCCGGATGCCTTGTTTGTATTCGGTAATGCGCCGACGGCTTTGATGGAACTTTGTGATCTGGTACGTAAAGGAAAGGCTGTACCAAGCGGTATTATTGCCGCGCCTGTGGGTTTTGTACATGTACAGGAATCCAAGCACATGGTGAAGCCGTTCATGGAAATACCCAAACTGATAGTGGAGGGACGAAAAGGAGGAAGTAATTTGGCTGCAACGCTGGTGAATGCAATCTTGTGCTACAATGATGCGGAACAGTTAAGGCCGGGACGGGATGTTTAAATAGATACACTATGATACGAAACTTTATCATCATAGGCATGGACGACAACCGGGAACCTTTCTTCCCGCCCGAAGTGCTGCGGCATATCCGGGAAGGAAAAGTTTTCTCCGGCGGCTTGCGGCATCGGGAGATTGTAGAGAAGTTACTTCCGGAAGGTGTGGAATGGATTTCCATAACAGTTCCACTGGATAACGTCTTTGCCCAATACGAAAACATTTTTGCAGACTTTGAGAAGAAGGCTTCCGATGCATCGATTGTCGTATTTGCATCCGGAGATCCTCTGTTTTTCGGCTTCGCCAATACGGTAAAACGAAAACTGCCCGATGCAAAGATATGCCTCTACCCAGCTTTCAATTCCCTGCAAACATTAGCGCACAGACTGGTGATGCCCTACGACGATATGCGTACCGTCTCTCTGACAGGACGCCCGTGGCAGGAACTGGACAAAGCACTCATAGAACGTGCCCACAAAATAGGTGTACTGACTGATCGGGAGCATACCCCTGCCACTATCGCCGCGCGAATGTTGGAATACGGATACAACTCCTACACCATGTACGTAGGCGAGCACCTCGGCAATCCTGAACGCGAACGCATCCGCCGGATGAGTCTTGAAGAAGCTGAAAAAGAGACATTTGAGCATCCGAATAATTTGCTGCTCTGCTATGATACCCGTAGCCGGTCAGCTACGACACCCGTAGACGATCAGCTACGGCACCCGTATACGGTCAGCTACGACACCCATAGCAAGGAAGCTCTCCTCCCTATAGATAGTCAGCCCTCTATAACTGAACAGCCCCGCCCCTTCGGTCTTCCCGACGAACAATTTGCCCACTTGGACGGACGTGCCCGCATGATTACCAAAGCTCCGATCCGACTCCTTACCTTGCAGGCATTGGAACTGAATCGCCGCCGTGTTTTTTGGGACATAGGCTTCTGCACAGGCTCTGTCTCCATCGAAGCCCGCCTGCAATTCCCGCATCTTACGGTTGTTTCGTTCGAGATACGTCCCGAAGGAGAAGAACTGATGCGCATCAACTCCCGACGTTTCGGTGCGCCGGGAATCACAGCCTTAATCGGAGATTTCCTGCAAACTGATCTGGAACCTCTCCCCCGCCCCGACGCTGTCTTTATCGGCGGACATGGCGGAAAATTAGAAGATATACTGGTACGTCTGAAAGAAGTATTGCAGCCCGGCGGTTGCATCGTCTTCAACTCCGTATCCTCCAATAGCAGGGAATTGTTCCACAAAGGAGCAGAAAACGCAGGAATGTCTCTGCAACCCTCCCTGCACATCGCACTCAATGATTATAACCCGATAGAAATAATGAAAGTAACCTTATGAATAAGAATAATGAGAGCCACCCTATGAAGGTAGCTATTATACTGATTTCCGAAAGCAGTCTGCCCATCGCGCGAACGCTGAGTAACGAGTTTCCCGATTCCGAAATAATCACCACGACTCCTGCACCCGACTGCACATACGTTTCTTTTTACGAAGAATTTATGGCTCTGTCTTTCCATCGCTACGATGCCTTTATTTTCATAGGTGCCATGGGCATCTGCGTCCGCACCATCGCCCCGCATGTGAAAGATAAACATACAGATCCCGCCGTGATCTGTGTAGACAGCACTGGCCGCTATGCCGTTTCCGTCCTCTCAGGACACATCGGAAAGGCCAACGAAATGACAGAAAACATCGCCCACATTCTCGGCGCCGAACCTGTTATCACCACCCAAAGCGACCGCACCGGCCTCTGGGCACTGGACACCCTGGGTGATAAATTTGACTGGGCCGCCATCCCCGGTGAGACGGAATTTGGTATGATGAATAACATCATCAGCCTTTTTGTGAAGAAAGTTCCCACCGCCCTCTTCCTCGAAGTACGTGATCAGGGAACGGAATATCTGGAAAAGACCTGCCCGCCACACGTGGATATACATTACGGCTTATTCCGGGATATAGACCTCAGCCGTTACCAGCTGGTTATACTCGTCACTCCTTTCCTGCACAATACGCATGACACCCCTGCACTCTTTTATGTGCCCAAGGTATTGCATGTCGGCGTAGGTCTGGCACATCAGGCAGGTCCCGTGCATGACATCGTTGAAAACATCCTTGGTACGATGATTAACAGTACCTTCATGCCCCGTGCCGTAAAGTACATCGCCACCATTAACGAGAAACGCAACGAGCCGGTCATTAAGGAGCTGGAACGTGCCTATCAGATACGCTATTACAGTGCGGAGGAACTGAAAGAAATCTCCGTCCCCAACCCCAGTCCGGTAGTAGAGAAGCATATGGGTACGCCCAGCGTTTCCGAAGCCGCCGCCTTTCTTTCCGCGAACGGTGGTAAACTTCTGTTGGACAAGCAAAAAGGCGGAAACTACACCATGGCCATAGCCATTGAAGAAGGAGTGCTCCGTTACTACGGACATATCGAAATCGTCGGCGCAGGTCCGGGTGATCCCGACCTCATCTCCGTGCGTGGAAGGCAAATGCTGGAGAAGGCAGATCTCATCCTCTACGCCGGCAGTCTCGTTCCCCGCGAACTGACATTCTGTGCCAAACCGGGTGCTACGGTACGCAGTTCGGCTTCCATGGACTTGGAAGAACAGTTTGCACTGATGAAGAAATTCTATGATGAAGGCAAATTCATCGTCCGCCTGCATACGGGCGATCCCTGCATCTACGGTGCCATTCAGGAACAGATGAACTATTTCGACCAGCATCACATGAGTTATCACATTACCCCGGGCATTTCTTCCTTCCAGGCTGCTGCCGCTGCGCTGAAGTCTCAGTTTACCATTCCTGAGAAAGTGCAGAGCATCATCCTTACCCGCGGTGAAGGACGCACCCCCATGCCGGAACGCGAACAACTCCACCTGCTGGCACGCTCGCAAAGCACCATGTGTATCTTCCTCAGTGCCGGCATTGCCGAACAGGTGCAGGAAGAGCTCTTACAGGAATATCCCGAAACCACTCCCGTTGCCGTTTGCTACCACCTTACCTGGAAAGACGAACGCATCTATCGCGGAGAGTTGAAGGACCTTGCCAAGATTGTGAAAGAGAACAACCTGACGCTCACCACTATGATTGTCGTAGGTGAAGCCATCGACAATCGCGAAGGCCTTTCCCGACTCTACGCCCATGAGTTCAAACATCTCTTCCGTAAATAAGAAGGGAGTGATAAGGTGATAAAGTGATAGGGTGATAAAGTAGCTGTATTATATATCACGGAGTGTTATCCCACTATCACTTTATCACATTATCACATTTTGTTCAACTAAAACCTAAAAGTAATGATATTAATATTAGGCGGAACCACCGAAGGACGCATTGCTGCCCGTACCCTTGAAGAAGCTGGAAAACCATTCTACTACTCTACTAAAGGAGACGAGCAGGAAGTAACTATGCACCACGGTATCCGCCTGCAAGGTGCCATGGACGACCTGGG
>ERZ773133.3293-NODE-3293-length-12687-cov-3.518208_pt1 | contig 12687 bp, 10 predicted proteins | sample MGYA00580861_ERZ773133 | MGnify/ENA primary metagenome ERZ773133 (study PRJEB29015, sample SAMEA2737844) | human gut metagenome | biome: human gut; feature: human-associated habitat; material: faeces | place: China | collected 2012 ...
TATATCTTGTCTGTAAAGGATGCTGTCAACCACCCTATGATGTAGCGCCACTTTAGGCAGCAATACCTATTGGGGATAAAAGGTCGAAGGCGTAAACCGTTACTACGACTGGGCAGTTACAAGCCCATTGCCTTTAGGTAATGGGTAGTTGACAGTTATACAATAGTAAGTCACAAACTCACATATGAAACATATACTAATATCGAGAACTGCAATCTATTATTGTCAGATTCCACGACAACTGCCGGAATGTCCTGTAAAATTACAGTCTGCCGGGCAGACTGTCTAGTCTGACGATATAAGATTTTTCCAGAGGTGATACTTTTCTATGCTGTTTAGTCGTCATACCTCAGATGATCCGGAATTATCCGGTACATCCTGTTGTAACAATAACAATCGCTGTAGCTGTGACTGTCAGGGACCTCAGGGGCCGCGCGGTTGTCCTGGTCCTACCGGACCCAGAGGCTGTCCCGGTCCCGTTGGTCCAATGGGACCTCAGGGCCCCCAGGGTGAACCCGGACTTCAAGGCTACCCAGGTCCTGTCGGACCTGTTGGAGCCACTGGCGCTACCGGACCTGTCGGAGCTACCGGAGCCACTGGCCCTGCCGGACCTTCCGGAGCTATCGGACCTACTGGTGCTGCCGGGCCTGCCGGACCTACTGGAGCCACTGGTGCTACCGGACCTGCCGGTACTGTAGCTCCGGCAGCGGCCGTAGCAGATGCCACAGGTCAGACAGATATTGTAACCCAGTTTAATCAGCTTCTCGCAAATCTCCGCGCAGCCGGACTTCTTGCAGCTTAAACCTCAGGAGGGGCAAATGCTCCTCCTGATTTTCTCAAAAGGTGCTTTAAATTATCTTCCATGATTTCTCTCAGCCTTTGTATGATTGTAAAAAATGAAGAAAAAGTATTGCCACGTATCCTGAAACCCATGAAAGAAATTGTAGACAAAATTCTTATCTGTGATACCGGTTCTACAGACAGGACCAAAGAAATTATCAGAGAATTTACAGCAGAAGTTTATGATTTTCCATGGAAAAATGATTTTTCTGCTGCCCGGAATTTTATTTCGGAAAAAGTCAGTACTGATTACTGGATGTGGCTGGATGCAGACGACATGATCACTCAGGAAAATCTGTACAGACTAAAACAATTAAAAGAAACACTGAGTCCGAACACAGATATGGTTATGATGGATTATGTCACAGATTTCGATGAATGGAATCATGCTGCATTCTCCTGTTACAGAGAACGCATCTTAAAAACTTCCCGAAATTTCAGATGGCGGGGAAGAGTTCATGAATCCATCATTCCCACCGGGAACATCCTTTATTCTCCCATACAGATTGAACATCGCAAAATAAAACCCTGCTCTTCCTTTCGAAATCTGCACATCTATCAACAGATGATCGAAGAAGGAGAGCCTCTGGAACCCAGAGACTTATTTTATTATGGCCGGGAACTTTTTTATCATAAGCAATACGAGTATGCCATCTGTGTTCTGAAAAAATTTCTGAAAGAGCCGGACGGCTGGATTGAAAACAGACTGGACAGTTGTCTGGTTCTCTCCTATTGTTATCAGGCATCAGGCAATGACCAGCATGCTCTTGAGATACTGTTTCACAGTTTCATGTCAGATATTCCAAGAGCCGAAATATGCTGTGAGATTGGGAAAATATTTTTTATGAAACAGAACTTTTCCATGGCAGCTCACTGGTATCATCAGGCACTTCTTGCACCGGACAACAGCCAAAACGGAGGATTCTATATTCCGGACTGCCATAATTTCATACCATTTCTGCAATTATGTGTATGTCTGGACAAATCCGGAATGCACAAAGAAGCTTTTGAATTTCACCGGAAAGCCAGAACACTGAAACCGGAACATCCTTCTGTTATTCAAAATCAGATCTATTTTCATGAGATTCTGGGATTTTGAAAAAAAATGCCACAGACCGTATTAATCCTTTACAGTCTGTGGCATTACGCTACATATTGTATTGTTTTCCCGGCACTATTCTACAGTTACACTCTTAGCCAGATTTCTCGGCTTATCTACATCCAGGCCTTTGGCTACGCTGACATAGTAGCCAAGCAGCTGCAAAGGAATAACTGCCAGTGAAGTTGCAAAGTGTGGATCTGTTTTCGGAATATAAACTGTGAAATCTGCAGTATCTTCTATATTATAATGTCCATATGTGGTGAGTCCCATCAGGTATGCACCGCGACTCTTACATTCTACCATATTGGAGACTGTTTTCTCATAGAGATGATTCTGCGTGAGAATACCGATCACAAGAGTTCCGTCCTCAATCAGAGAGATTGTGCCATGTTTCAGTTCTCCGGCCGCATAAGCTTCTGTGTGTACATAACTGACTTCTTTCATCTTCAGGCTGCCTTCCATACTGATGGCATAGTCAATACCACGCCCGATAAAGAAAGCATCCCTGGCATTTGCCTGCTTAGCCGCAAACCACTGGATACGCTCTTTGTCATCTTCAATGATCTTGGCAATCTTATCCGGAAGTGTTTTCAGCTCTGCGATCAGCTCCTGATATTTTTCTTCTGTAATCTGTTCTCTGACTTTTCCAAACTGCACTGCCAGTGCATAGGAGGCAATCAACTGAGTACTGTATGCCTTGGTAGTTGCTACAGAAATTTCCGGTCCCGCCAGAGTGTAAAAAACATTATCCGCTTCTCTGGCAATGGAAGAACCTACCACATTGACAATTCCCAGTGTACGGATACCTCTCTGTTTCGCCTCACGAAGTGCCGCAAGGCTGTCTGCTGTTTCCCCTGACTGGCTGACAATGACCACAAGACCTTCCGGATCTAAAATCGGATTTCTGTATCGGAATTCCGATGCCAGTTCCACACGTACCGGAATCCTTGTCAGATCTTCGATCACATACTGGGCTGCCATTCCCACATGGTAAGCAGAGCCACAGGCTACAATATAGATCTGGCTGATCTTTTTGATCTCCTCATCTGTAAGACCTACTTCTGAGAGATCAATACGATCATCTTTGAGTACAGAATTCAAAGTATCCCGAACTGCTTTCGGCTGTTCATGAATTTCTTTTATCATGAAATGTTCAAATCCCGCTTTCTCCGCCGCTTCTGCATCCCATTCAATTGTTTTCGGCTCTTTCTGGATCTCATCACCATCCAGATTGTAGAACGTGATCTCCCCTTTTCTGATACGAGCCATCTCCAGATTTCCAATATAATATACATTTCTGGTGTATTTTAAAATTGCAGGAACATCGGATGCAATGTAAGATTCACCGTTCTCCACCCCAAGGATCATCGGGCTGTCTTTTCTTGCCACATAAATCTCTCCCGGGTAGTCTTTAAACATGATCGCAAGAGCATAGGAACCGCGGATACGGACCATTGCATGGTTAATGGCATCTACCGGTGTTCCGAGATATTTCTTGTAATAATAATCCACAAGTTTAACTGCTACTTCAGTGTCTGTAGATGAATAAAACTCATAGCCATTGCGGATCAGTTTGTCTTTCAGTTCCTGATAATTCTCAATGATTCCATTATGAACTGCTACTACGTTACCGTCATCACTCATATGGGGATGCGCATTTGTCTCAGATGGTTCTCCATGTGTCGCCCAACGGGTATGTCCGATACCACATGTTCCAGGTACAGATTCTCCATTATTAGTTTTATCTGCAAGAACTTTCAGTCTGCCTTTCGCTTTAATAACCTCTGTATCACCTTCGCCGTCGCGAACTGCAAGTCCCGCTGAATCATAACCTCTGTATTCAAGTCTGGACAGACCATATAATAATATAGGTGCTGCCTGATGATTACCTGTAAATCCAACAATTCCACACATTTATATTTATTCCTCCCATATTTTCCAGATATTTACAGCATTATAAAAATACTGCTTTATTATATTATAAGAGCATTATGGAGTAATTTCTTATAATATAATAAAATTTCAGGGGTTCTCTCTGTCATATCGTGTCTCATTGTATCATGATGTTCCACATATGGCAAGAAAATCCCCTGAAACTGTGTACTCTGTTTTTACGAAAGTACTTTCATCATTGTTTTATCCACGTTATCCTTTGTGTCTTTTTCTGATTACCGATTTCATTTTACTTTCTGCTTCTTTACTGTTGACCAGCCGCTGTATATCTTTCTTCCATTCTCATCATATCTGTATGAACGGATTCTGTAATAATATGTATGTCCTTTTTTCAGTTTTGCATTTGTGTATTTTGTAGTTGAACCGGATTTAATTACCGCTGCTCTTACGTATGGATTAGTGGTTCCTGCCCGGCGATAGATCTCATATCCGTCTGCACTCTTTGCCTTTTTCCATGTAATCACAAGTTTCCCGGCAGTCCTGTTTGATATACCTGTAATTGAAGTTTTTGCCGGTTTTGCAGTCAGATCATCAGCAGAATACGTTTCCTGCGTCATATAAAGAATGGAATTTTTTCCGGTTCCATATAAGCTCTTTGCTTCTTTGTCATATGCAAAATATATATTCGCACTGTCTGTCGCATATGTATAGCCCCGGGAAATACTTCCTGAAATCGGAGTATCCAGAAACAGACCTCCGTCTTCTCCAACTGTTCCTTCATCGCTGTTTGTGATATCTGCCATATAATATTTACCGTTATTTGCCACAATATTCCACATATGAGGACCTTCACCTGTACCGCCATTCATTATACCGGTCACTGTATAGCAGGTAATGTCACTGAGATCGCACAGATACTGAAATGCCTTGGAATAACCTTCACAGACCACATTAGTACTGTCATCTCCGTCAAAAACATAGATTAACTGCCATGGATCTCCGTATTCATCATCCTCCGTCACATCATCATTGTAGGAAGTCAGGTAGCAGATCATTTCTTTATATCCGTACAGCTTTTCTGTCTCTGTATAACCCTGAAATTCTTTTACGATCATTCTGGCATTTTCTGCTGCACTTTTTGCAAGCTGTACAATCCCTGCATTTACTTTATATTTACCGGAAGCATAACTGCTGATCACCGGCATAGATATGGAAAGATTTTCAATTTTTACAGTTGTTTTGTTTCCTGCTGCCTTTGTGCTGTAACCATACTGCCAGGTAGTAGCTGCAGTCTTTTCGTACCAGTACAATTCATATGGACAATCTACAGCCAGGCAATCGATAATCTTTGAAATATCCAGTTCATTAAGGTGTGCGGCTACTTCTCTTTTGAGCGCATTACCGCTTGCTGTTGTCTGCCAGGTCAGTCCCAGATCTGAACTGACTTTAAACCTGGTAGAACCACCTTTCGATGCCACTGCGCTGATTTTACTCTTAAGTTCCTCATATAAGGTCTGCTGCTGTCCATTCAGTACATCCTCACCCAGAGAAGCTGCTGGCTGTGTGTCCGGATCCTGTCCGTACAGAATGTCATTCAGATATTTCTCCAGAAGCTGTCTGTTATCCACAGCACCGTTTTCGTCCGGAATTACAGCCTCTGCAAAGACTTCTTCGTCTGAATCTGCTTCATTTGAACCTTCTTTGTCCGAAATGCTATCCTCTGTATCTGATGCAAACTCCGCATTATCCGCAGTTTCCTGTTGTACATCAAATTCTGTTGCATCATCTGAATTAAATTCAGAAACTGTACCATCTGTGAAATCTGCTGCTGTTACAGGTGTTACCGTAATTCCTGCTGCCAGAACCAGGCTCATTCCCAGACTTATAAAATTTTTCTTTCTGTACATAACGCATTTTCTCCTTATCTGTCGTAAATATAGTATATTACTACAATACTTTATTTCGACAGATAAAACAAGATTTTTTTTATAATCCTTGTTCTCCTGCCAGATAGCACAGGTCTGCAAGACGTTCATATTTTGTCTGCATACACGCAATATAGTCATCCAGAAATCTTTTTACACGATACGGGATATCTAAGCGCTCATATCGGTTCTCAAATTCCGTCAGGTCACTGTTATCCTGCCTGATATACTCATCTGCTGCACTGATTTCCGCTTTCAGAGCAGAAAGTTTCTCCTCGTAACGACCTGTTAATTCCATTTCGCACAATTCATTCATTTTGTTCATCTTATTCTTTTCTCCCTATTATTATTTTTACATTTGTGGCAACCTTGTTACCTGTGTGTGTTGTTTTGTTATATGTTGATTTGTTGTGTTATGTGTGTTATGTACCCGATGTGTGCAGATCGGTACATACCGTTTTCTGTTTTATTACAACTATAATTGTAATTTTGTTTAAAGAAAATGTCAATTTATTTCGTCCGACATCTTATGATATGATTCGACATTTATCTGAAAATATAACAACAAAAAAACTGCTGTTCCTCACGATCACTGTAGGAACAACAGTTTTTTTTCATCATTTTTTATGTTCGGCGGATAATCCTGTTCAATTTCACAAAATCTATTACCGCCTGTTTTCCGATCTTACAGATTTTCTTCATGTTAATGGAATTCACCCCGCCCTGACGAGGTCTGAATGTGACAGGAAGAAATTTGATGCTGCATCCCTTCTTCTTATAAATAACAGCCAGAAGTACATTGGAAAGATTAAAGTCCTTCGGAATCAGATGTATGTACCTGGCCATCGTCTCTGCTTTCATCAAACGGTACGGAGTGTTGGCATCTGTCAGATTTACCCCAAAACAGATACGGATAACTAGTTTCAGAGTTTTTGTTACAAAAACACGTGATATTCCATCCTGTCTGTCTTTTCTCCAACCGATGACCATATCATATTTCTGTCTTCGTTTCCAGAACGGTTCAAATTCTTCCGGCAGTGTCTGGCCGTCTGAATCTGTCTGGAAAATGTAATCTGCACCATTTTTGAGTGCATACTTATAGCCATAAAGCACAGTTGCACCATGACCGCCGTTTGGTTTTGTTATCGGAATCAGCAGAGGGCGTGTCTTTGTACACTGTTTCAGTTTTTCATATGTAGAATCTTTGCTCCCGTCATCAATGACAATCAGACGTGACTGACCGTTTCCGTTATGCTTCTCTATAACAGGATACCAGTCATTAATGACCTGTTCAATGTTATCCTGCTCATTGTATGCCGGGATAACAATGTATAACTTATCCATATTTCTCTCCTTTGGATGATTGATGGTATCCATTATAGCATACATATACATGAAATAATAATATTATTTCGAAAACGATGTACTATAGCTGTCACTGTTCACTGCTAATATCCCGCGAGGTGTTTTTTGTGAGCGAAGGTCACAGAAAACCCGAGACATACTGCGCGAATTTATGCGATTAGCATAAATTCTGTGCATCGCGAAGCGTGTTGCTGGGAACGGAGTGAACAGTAACCTATAGCTCTGCCAGTATTCCCAGCTCCCGCGCAAGGCGAAGCAGTTCCCTGTTTGCGGCATTCACTGTTCCGAAGTCTTTCAGAGGACAGATCACTTTCTGACATTTTTTCATCAATTCCACAGCCTTATCATAAGATTCCTGTGAAATACTTTCGAAAGGTTTCTCTGTAATCACCTGGTCTGCAAGTGCACCGGCTACCTGACAGTCTACATCATTCGTGTGAAGCACTCCTGCCGCAAATGGAATTCCCTGTCTCTGCAGTTTTCGATAATACGGAATTCCGCTTCCATTACCGCCAATTACAAACACCTGAGGTTCACCTCTGGGCGGATCCATCTCCACACATCCAAAAGCAGCATTATAGCTTCCTCTGGTAATTCCATACAACTTCCGAATATACTCAGAAGTAAAGATTTCTTCCGGAGCACCATATTTTTCTATATATTCTCCATGTACACAGATAACTTTATCAGATATTTTCTGTGCAAGATCCAACTCATGCAGCGACATGATCACTGTAAGCTGATGATCCAGCACCATCTGTTTCAAAATGGTAAGAAGTTCCAGCTTATGACGGATATCCAGAAAAGAAGTCGGCTCATCCAGTACAATGATCTCCGGCTCCTGACAGATAGCCCGGGCAAGAAGGATTCGTTGTCTCTGACCATCACTGATGGCTGTAAAATCCCTGTCTTTTAAATCCCATGCATGGACGGTTTCCATTGATTTCTTTACCTTTGTCTTATCCTCTGCGGAGAGTATTCCCAAAGTTCCTGTATAAGGATAACGCCCTGTGGCTACAATGTCTTCGCAGGTCATCAGTTCCGGACGCATACGCTCTGTGAGCACGACTGCCAGTTTCTGAGAAACCTCTTTATTGGTCATCTTTGCCATTTTCTCTTTATCCAGATAAACAGTACCGCTGATCGTGGCAAGCTGTCTGGTGATGCTTTTAAGAATAGTGGATTTTCCGGCACCGTTAGGACCGATGAGAGTGAGGATTTCTCCCTTTTTCAGCTGAATATTGATTTCTCTGATAAGAGGTTTTCCGTCATATCCCACAGTCAGCTGATCCGTACGGAAAAAATACTGTTCCTGCCGGTCTGCTTTGTTATTTTCTGTTTCCTTTATTACATCTGCTATTTTCTCTGACATATTTTTTCCTGTTTTCCTTTTTTATGCTGCATCTTATAGTAATCTGCCCGGATAACGTATTCTGCTCCTGCTTTTTATATCAATTTCTCTTCTGTCTGCGGATCATGATATAGATTACAACCGGTGCGCCAAACACTGCTGTTACGGAACTGATACTGAGTTCTGTAGGTGCAAATACGGTTCTGGCGATCAGATCACAGAAAAGACAGAATACTGCCCCTCCCAGAAAACAGGCCGGGATCACAAGGAGCGGTCTGGCTGTTTTCAGCAGGCTTTTTACAATGTGAGGCACTGCAATGCCAACAAAAGAAATTGGTCCTGCAAAAGCTGTCACACAGGCAGACAGAATACTGGATAAGAGAATCAGTCCTATGCGGAACAGCTTGATATTCACTCCCATATTCTGGGCATAAACTTCACCCAGCTGATAGGCACCGATAGGCTTAGACATAAAGAACACGATCACCATTGTGAGCAGAACTACTATTGCCATTACTTTCACATTACCCCAGGACATTCCTGAAAAACTTCCCAGTGACCAGTTGTGAAGATTGACGATATTGGAGTCATCCGCAAAGGTAACTACGAAATCTGTAACTGCAGAACAGATGTAACCGATCATGACACCGCTGATAACCAACATGGACATGTTGTGGACTTTTTTTGCAACCAGCAGGACGAATCCCATGGAAATCATAGAACCGATAAATGCTGCAATGATCATGGCTGCAGAACCCATGGAAATAGATCTGCTCAGAAAATAAATCATCAGAAGTGCAACTACCAGCTTGGCTCCTGAAGAAATTCCAAGTACAAAGGGACCTGCAATAGGGTTATTAAAAAATGTCTGAAGAAGAAATCCGGATACAGAAAGTGCTCCTCCAAGAATGATCACTGACAGAATCCTGGGAAGACGGATTTCCCATATTATATTGTAAGCAGTCGCATCTCCCTGATGTCTGAAAATAATATTCAGAATCTCACTCACTGAAAGATGAATGCTTCCGGCATTTACATTCCAGACAAATAAAATCATCAGAAACACCGCCAGTATAAGAAATGCCATCCAGTATCTGGCTGTACGTTTTTTGTCATCCATATTTTTTGTTCCTTTTGTTTTTATATTTCCTGCTTTTGGCAGTTCTGCAGAATCCCGCAAACATATTTCAGTGCCGTTCGTAAATAACTATACCAATCGCATAGGATGCGGATTCGAGTGTGCCGAAAAGTTATAAATATCATTTTAACTTATGCATATATGCAAGTTCATCCAGCGAATCATCATCTGTAGTAAGGATTGTATGAATATCTTCGATCATGGTTCCAAGTTCGGTGGTTTCCTGGAAAAGATTTTTACCCGTACACCACACATTTCCATCCTTCACTGCCTTAAAATCTGCCAGAAGATTACTTTTTGCCAACAATTCATCAATAGTAGAAAGTTCACCGTCGATAGTACTGTTATAGATGATATAGTCCGCATCTTTTGCTTTGGCATAAAATTCTTCCATCTGCATATTCATGGTAGACAAAGCGTTATCACTTTCTCCTGTATCTTCGGGAACATATTTGCCGCCTGCCAGCTCGATCATGTTTGAAACATAATCACCATTCTTTCGCACATTGACAGCACCTGTGGAATTAATGTAAAAGAATGCTACTGTTTTACCTGTATCTTTATCATCAGAGGTCAGAACTTTGTCAAGCTTGTCTGTCTGCTCCTTAAATGCCTTCTCAGCTACATCTTCCTTTCCGAGAAGCACAGCATAGAGTTTCATCCATTCAGTTCTTCCCAGAGGATGGCTCTCATAACTGGAACGTTCTACCATTACCGGGATACCAAACTGTTCCAGTTTCTCTTCCACCTCCGGATTATGATGGATCATAGTTGATTCAATGGCAAGACCACAGCCTTCATCCAGGATCAGTTCATAATCCGGTGCATTGTACTTGCCTGCATAAATCATTTTTCCGGATTCCATGGCATCTTTTGCTTCCTGGATATACCATCCATTCTCCTGAGTTCCTGAAAGACGAATGCTGTCAATACCGTCAATTGCGCGGAAAAGATCCATGGCAGAGGTTGCTACCAGATAGATGTTGTTCAGCGGTTGTTGAATAACTGTGATATCTTTTTCAAGCCCCTTTGGAGCCTTTTTTCCCTCTGGAACTACAAGAAACTGTCCTTCCTGATCGATAGTAATCAGAGCATAGCCATCATTGTAATAGTCTACGCTGAATTCTTCTGCGTAGGAAAGTTCCATACTGTGGTCATAGGTAAGTCCCGGGATATCCACAGGAGTTTTTGCATTGTCTTTATCTGCTGCGTATGCTGTACAGACAGTGCATATACAGATAATAAATAATGCAACTGACATAAAACCGATAAATATTGTTTTTTGCTGTTTCTTTATTATGTTTTTCATCTTCATAATTGTTTCTTTGTTTGTATGTGATTATTTTGCTGTTTTTTCTGCTTCTTTGGCAGTTGTGGAATCAAAATTTAAGGTGTAGTCAATCTCGTGAGGCTCACTCATTGCTACTGTATCTGCTGTTACCTCCATCTCTGCATCAAATACGCTGACAGGGATTTCAAAAGTGGAGTTTCCGTCTTTATTAACCGGCTCATATTTCTCACCATCCACAAGCATATAATCATAGTTCGGACTGCTCCATACGATAGTTGCTGTAGCTTTATCGCCTTCTACATTAATGGCTGCAGGAGAATCAATGGTTGCTCTTCCTGAACCGCCTGTAAGAGTTACATCCATGGTATAGTCGCCGTCTTCAAGATTCAGATCTGCCAGAGTCTTACCTTCACTTGTCTTACTGTCTTTCGCATCTTTGTCTGTGTCATCTGCTTTGGAATCTGCATCTTTATTTTCTTTATCATCTTTTTTTGCATCTGTATCATCAGATTTTACAGGATTTTTGACACTTACCTTATGGTCATACCATTTTCCTTTTGTTCCGATCAAAGCTACATCGAATTCTTCATCAATTGCGGGTACCGGGATATCAAATCCATATACTTCCTCACTCATTCCATCGCTGTATGTAACAGTATCTGTGGTTGGCTCAAGAACCTCTGCCCCGTCTTTCTGTGCATCTTCTGCCTTTCCGACGAAAAGGTTTACAATTTTCTTAGAAGCAAGGCTTACATGGATAGTCATCTTGCCCTCCTTTACTGTAAGGGTTCCTTTTCCATCGTTTGCTTCATTTACATGGAACATTCCGCTGTCTGTATCAAATTCTGCTGTGTAGGTGCCATCCTCTAATGTATCACTCTTGGATGCATCTGTTTCTTTATTATCTGTGTTTTCTGAATCAGCATCTTTTGCAGTTGTTTCTTCTTTATCAGTGGTTTCTTCTGTTGCCGTATCAGTATCTGTCTTTGCAGCAACCGGGCTTGTACCGATCAGAGTAGCTGAAATAGTAAGTGCTGACATTAATAATGTAAATGAACGTTTCTTCATGATTATTTCTTCTCCCTTATCTTCATATTTTTTATAGTTTTTTCTATCGTGCTGTTCAACCCATCTGCTGCAGAGCAACAGGCTTTTGAACAGGTGATGGCAAATATATTATAGTAATTCCAGAAAATAATGCAATTAAGACAGTTCCTCTGGATCTTTCTCAGATGTGCGCACGTTACTGTGAACGGAATGAACAGAAACGTGCGAACTGTTTGCAGTATTTTATGGAATTGCTATGACTTCTTTTTTTCTTATCATATAATATATCTGCCCGGAAACTTTTGCAAGTTCTCCGGGCAGTTTATCTTGTTTGAACAATATTTTTTATTCAGCGTCAGCCTCTGCAGTATCAGCTGTTGTCTCAGCTGCGTCATCTGCCTGTGCATCGTCTGCACTGTCATCTGTTGCTTTGGCATCAGTATCTTCTGCTGCTGCATCGTCAGATGCTCCAAGAGAATCAATTGCTGCTTTTGTATGAGCCACATACAGATCTTCTACTGCTGCGATTCTTCCAAGACCTGCGATCTGACAGTCAACACTGTCGAAATCACCGGATGCCTCAAACTGAGATTTCCAGGAATCTGCATCATCACCAGCCATATCATTGTTAGCGTGGTCTCCGGCAACAACCATCAGAGGACGAAGGATTACATTCTTGAATCCTGCTTCTTTTACTTTCTCGATAACCTTGTCGCAGGCTGTGTCTTCCGGCTC
>ERZ773133.3300-NODE-3300-length-12658-cov-13.966754_pt1 | contig 12658 bp, 6 predicted proteins | sample MGYA00580861_ERZ773133 | MGnify/ENA primary metagenome ERZ773133 (study PRJEB29015, sample SAMEA2737844) | human gut metagenome | biome: human gut; feature: human-associated habitat; material: faeces | place: China | collected 2012 ...
CCGCAACGGTCTGCGGGGCGGTCAGTGCCTCGTAGGTGTTGCCGCTTGCGTTGTAAGTCTTGATGGCGGTCGGGTTGCCGTTATCGGCGGACAGGCTCACGAGGCTCACCGTGGCACCGTCCACGCTTGTGAATCCCGTACCGGGCTTCAGTTCGATTGCCACGCGTGCCGTGCGGTGGGTAAATTCAAGAGTCGGGTTGTTAAATTCCACCTTCCTGTTCTCAGCGGCGATGAAGTCGCTGTTCTGAAAGTCAGCCAATTTGCTTTGGTCTTCGGCCACCTTCACGGCAGGCATCTGTGTGATGTCGGCATTGTCGAAGGGCCACCATGCCGATACGGTAATCGGGTCGCGGCTGGTCCAGTAGTGCGGGTCGTTCTCGCGTGAGAGTGTGGCACTCTTGAAATCGGTAGAAGCCGTTACGGTGTATTCCTTTACCGCATCGCCCATCTTGAGTGCCACGGAAGTGACGCCCTGCCAGTCGCCGTCCACAGAGGCACGGGTGGAAGGGGCTGCCAGCGGCGTTGCTTCTACGGACAATCCGGTGGCACGGATGACGACGGGGTATTCACCTTCGGGCAGACGGTTATCGCCAGCAAGTTCGTCCTGCGTGCAGGCGGCGAGGGCGAACAGCAGTGCGGTGGCTGCGGGGATAAATAATCTATGTCTCATAATTCTTCATTCTAATCGATTAATTATTAAAATCCTACAGGTCAGCACCCACATCTCCACCGTCTATATTGTTCCACTTTGCAATGGTGGCTTCGCTGACTTCAAGGACTTTGTTGCGTACCTTGACGGTATAGGTATAGTTGTTGCCCGCCAGCAGTGCGCCTTCGGGCACGGTGAGTGTGGCATGATATTCCTGACTTTTGTAATTCACAACCAACGGCAGGGATGCAACTGTCTGCGGGAAGAGGATGATTGATGACGTGAGATTGCCGTCTGCCAAATTCATGGCCAGTTCTCCGGTCTGTGCCCCGTTGTCTGCGGTGGCAATACCGTCGGCCGTGTTGAACGTACCGGTGAGTAACAATCCGTCCAGCGTGTAACGTTCAGGCTTGACCACGCTGAAATTCACGCCGTCGCCCGCCTCGAAGGTAAGGGTTATCTGGCTCATGCGGTGGTGGAAGGAGTTGTCTTCACCGCCTTTGGCGGTTTTGTCGGTGAAGCTTACTACCGGGTTGTTTTTGTCTCCCGTGGCTCCTGAAGCAAAGAGGAAGTCGATGGCAGGCTGGTTCTGCTGCGCCGTGGCATCGGTCGTGGCTGTGAGGATGCCTCCCGCCGCGTTGTACGGATAGTAGGCGCGGAAAGTATGGGTCTTTGTATCTTCGATATAGATGACCTTTCCTTCTGCCTCAAATTTCCCGTTCTTCAGGATGAAAGGCACGTTGCCGTACTGGGAATCGTTGCCGATGTCGGTGATGCCGATACGGTCGCCGTTGTCCCAGGTGGTTCCGCTGGCGCGGGTGGCGGGGGCGATGTTGGCGGTAAACTGGGCGGCCACGGGGTCACCGTTCAGGTTCTCGTTGTCGTTGTTGCAGGCTGCCAGTGCGAGGGCGAGCATCGCAAGTGCAAAAAATCTTGTCTTCATTATATCTGTCATTTTATTAGTTACAAATCGGCATTTACATCATCACCTTTCACTTCTTCCCAGCCGTTGATTTCGGCTCCGTCCACTTCCATGCCTTCGGGAGTCTCAACCAGCGTTCCGCCGAGGGTCAGCGATGCGCCCTTTCTGGTATTGAACTCCTTGAGGGCTTCCGTGAGGTCGCTTTTCAGCATCGTGGGGGTCGGGTTGCCGTCCGCATAGCGGATTTCACCCGTCAGCAGTTGTTCCGTGCCTGTCACACCCAGCAGCCGCACCGTGGCTTTCCACTTGCCGGCATCGTCACCTTCGGTAATCTTGGTGAAGGGCAGCACGACGTTCGAAGCGGCTCCGTAGGTATCGGTAGCGAAGTCGAGTGTTCCGGCTGCACCCGTCAGATGGGCAACAATCTCCGTGATGCGTCCGGCGGCATCACCAGTAGGTTCGACGACAAGCGTCAATTCGCGTACCTGCTGCTTCATTGCGGCGGTCAGCGGATGGTCCTTGTCTTTCTCGATGGTCACCTGTTCCGTATAGGTGAAGAACCATACCGGGGCATTGTTCACAAAGACCTCCGTGCCTGCCCGGGTTCCCGTGGCTGCGGCAATGGTGGCTGTGGTGCCGTTCACGGTGATTCCTTCAGCCGGGTTCCACACCGCAAGTGTGTAGCTGCCCGGAGCAAACAGATGGTCGGGGGCATGGGTGGCGGAAGTCTCCGTACCCGTATAGTCTCCCATGGTGACCGTCCATGTGGCAGGTATGTCGATACCCTCACCGCGGGCCGACCAGTCGGCTGTCACCGCAATCTTCCCGCTGTCGGGGTGTGGCGTGTCATAGAGCGTGTCCTTCACGCAGGAAGAGAGCAGCACGGCGGCTGCCATTCCCATCATATTTATATATTGTCTTGCTTTCATATTCTATTCCTCCGTGTTAGAATAACTTCCATACCAATGTCACACCGGCATTGATGGGGCCCCACCAGTCCTTTGTTTCGTTGCCGCGGCGTACACGTACACCGTCGATGACTTCATATTTTTCGAAATCGGCATTCAGGTAGCCCAGACCGAGGTTGAAATCAAGAGCCAGTGCCTTGTTCAGCCGCAGCTGATAGCCGGCGGTGATGCCGCCACCCATCAGGTCGCCCTGCTTGCCTGCTTCGGAGAACTTGTAGTTGAACTGTCCGGCCTTGAACATCGCGCCCAGATACCAGGCTTTCTTCTCACCCATATAGTAACGCACTTCCGGAGCCACTTCCCAGAGTGCATAGCGGCGGTCCTTGTCGCTCCACGTCCATGAAGTCCACGAGCCGTTTACGGCAATGCCCCACGATGGGCAGATGCGCCATTCCACGCCAAGGTCGGGTGTCAGGGTAGCCCAGCGCAGCAGGTTGGCACGCAGGGAGAGATGATAATCAGTTGTGATTTTGGTTTCCGACGGCGTGTCGGCAAGTGTATTTTGTTGAGCGGCTTTCTCGGCTTCTGCCTTTTCAGCGGCAAGTCGGGCTTCTTCCGCCTTGCGCTGCTCTTCGGCAAGTCGTTCCTGTTCGGCACGCTTCTCGGCTTCCAGTCGTTCGGTTTCCGCCTTGCGTCGTGCTTCCGCATCCGTCGCGGCAGTTCCCTTTACCGGTACCGTCAGGCGCACGGTGACAAAATCACCCTCAGTCGCATGGTTGCGGGTAATGAAATTCTCCTCTTTTATTTCCGCACGGATAATCAGTTCGGATTTCACACGGTTGGCACGGATCTTCGCCGTGGCAAGGTTCTCGGTTTCACTGCCCAGCGAGTTGCAGTAGCCGTCAACCAGCAGCGGCAGCCTGCCGTCAAGAATGTCCGTTCTGTTGCGCTCGATGCATTCCAGCAGACGGGCAAGTTCCGTGTCATTGCCATTCCAAGGCACGTAGAACATGTCCTTCTGCGGAACGAACCGGAAGGTGTAGGTCGTGTCTGCTTTCTGCTGCGCAATGACAGGAAAAGTTACCGTCATCAGCCACAGAAACAGGGTGAGAAAAGTGATTTTTCTGCTCATATAAACTTGAATTTATTATCTTTGTCTTCTCCAAAGGTAATAAATGCCATTCAGCGCCCAAAATATTACAAAAACTTTTTCTGTTGAAATACAGCGTTTTATAAAAATTGTCGTTTGAGCACTTTTCAAATTGTCGTTTGAGCACTTTTTTTGTCGAATTAGCACTTTTTTGTCGCTTGAGCACTTTTTGAAAATGGGCTTCTGAGACCTTTTTCATCGGCTTTTTACCACACAAATTATTCCAGATTTGCTTTTTTCCACTTGCCAGGCGTACATCCTTCCTTCTCTGTAAATGATTTGATAAAGTTACTGCGGGAAAGAAAACCGGAAGACTCAGCCAGCTTCTGTATATTGATCTCCGGATGCTCCTTCAGTATGTTTTTCGCATACTCCAACCGGAGACCGGTTATCCATTCGCGGAATGTCATTTTATACGTAGTCTTGATATAAGCGGAAAGATAGGTACGGTTCGTATGAAGTATTTCGGACAGTTCTTTTATGGTAAGTCCCTGCTGGACATAGCCGTCTGTCTTTATCCAGTTGGCCACTTTCTCTATAATTTCTGTATAGGACACTGGAACTTCTTTCTCAGAAACTATTTTAGGTTCTGTTTCCGTATCTGTCAGAAGTTCTTCTTCAGACTGTATATCTTGCTCAAAAGCATTTTCCACCTGTTCATAGAACAGCAGGTAGTTCTGATAGCTGTAGAAAAGATAGCTGTAGAACGGTATTGACGACAAAATCCAGATAAAAACATATTTGTCTGGCAGAAATGTCAGCAATCCGCATCCGACACCGAAGATAACAGCCCAATAAGTGAATATGGAAAGCCATTCGATATATGTACCTATATCATCCGCCTGAGTTTCATTGAAAATCCGAATGGCTCTACGGTATGCAATTATGACTCTGCGAGCTAAAACGACTCCAAAAACGACTAACCATACAGCTAAAGCAAATAAAGAGAATTTTTGCATGATTCCGCTTGGCAACAGGAACAACACAACTCCGGAAAGAGTTGAAAATATAATCCATAAAATGATATGTGTCCACACACGCCGTTTGGTAATGTAAAAACGATCAAGCAACATTATCAATGCCGAACTGAACAGAGAATAGCACAGGAAGTATGTGGACATGTTCATCAATATGGCAGAATCCGCATTTTTGAATCGGATACCAAAGAAGAAATGTACCGAATAATTTGCCGAAAGCAGCAGCATAGCTATACCCATAATCTGTCGGGAGCGGAGATAATTCTTGAAAATTTTCTTTTCAGGAGTCTTTGCAAACAAAAAATAAAAGCCGAAGAATAACATCAACGGCAGTGCGGCACAAAGTGAAAAACTGTATATAGATGGTTCCATTGTTATGCTTATTTGATTTTGATACAAAGTTACGTCTTTTTCTTCACAAATAGACACATAATCTATGATTTAACGTTATAGATTCGGTCATATTAGATTGAAAAATTATTAGAATTAAAGCCAGTGGTGAAAAATTCAACCACTGGCTTTTTCTGTCAAGACTTCGATATTAAAGTTTTACACCTTTGGATTCCGATAAACCGAGTCTCCCTATAATTAAATGACTGCGTACAAAGTCCACGTGCGGGCTTTCCGGCTGTTGTTCCGTCTGTTTTTTCTCGTTGCCTTGCCGGTTCTCTTCTGTGTTTTCCTGAGCCGGAGCCAGCTCAAGCTGTATCTTGCGGTCCAGTGCGGCGAGTTCGGACTTCAGCTGTTTCAGCTCGTCCTCCTTCTTCCACACCTTGCCCGCTATCTCCTGCAACTGCGGAATCTCCTTTTCCAGCACTTCGTTCTTAGACTTGTACTGGTCGATGATGGTCGGAATCCTCTCCAATGCGTTCAGAAAGTTTCGTGCGGCAGCAATCGGGTCTGCCATCGCCAGATGCCCGTTGTTGTAGGTGTACTTGTAGTTACCCTCCACCACGAAGCGGTTGTCAGTGAACTCCAGACCTTCTTTGAGTGTCCTCTCGCTGACCACCTTTATCGGAAAGCCGTAAAGTTCCCCGACAGCCTTGTACAGTCCACCAGTCGTGGCGTTCTTGGCGATTTCCTGCAAACGCTTACCGATGACCTTCTCATCCGTTGAATCCACGCCGTCCACCTTGACAAGATTAAGACGGCTGCCTTCCCTATCAGTCTGCACAACGGAAAGAAAACGGTTCCAGTCTTCCGTCATGGCTTCGATGAAAGCCGTGTTGTTGCGCAGTTCTCCCGTCTTGGATTCCAGCTTGAACTCCGAATCGCGCTTGCCCTTGCCCCACGACTTGCGTTCCCCTTCGAGCGAGGCGATACGCTTCTCTAATTTCGCCTTATCCAAAAGGTCGGTATTGCCGGAGAGCAACGCCATATACTCCGAGAAGTTCATACCCGATTTTTCGTCCATTGCTCCCTCGTCGATGGTACGTGCGCCCATCGCTCCACTTTTGAGCTGCGATATGAACGTCTGCTTGCAGTGCAGCAGATTGAACTTGTAGCTGTCCAGCGACTTTTCCACCGCGTAGATGATGACATCCACGTTATTCTCGGCAAAATGCTTGGCAATCTCGTTCCCGGCTCTAACACCCCGTCCGTCACGCTGTTGCAGGTCGGACGGTCGCCACGGTGTATCAAGGTGATGGATGGCGACACATCTTTTCTGCGCATTCACGCCCGTTCCGAGCATACTTGTGGAGCCGAACAGCACGCGCACCGTCCCGGCGTTCATGGCATCTATCACCGCCTTACGAGCCTTATCCGTCTTACACTCCTGAATGAAGCGCACCTCACTTGCCGGTATGCCGTAATCCTCCACCAACTTGCGTTTTATCTCGCTGTACACGTTCCATCCTTCCCCCGGCTGATATGTACCCAAGTCGGAGAACACGAACTGCGTTCCTTTGTGCGCATCGTATTTGTGGTAATACTCCGCTATCATTTTGGCGCAGTGGCTCGCCTTGTTGTCGGAGTGGTCTTCGTAATTGGGGTCTATCATGCGCATATCCAAAGCCATCTTCCGCGCGTAGTCGGTAGCGATGAGCATCTTAGCCTTCTCTTCCGTTTCAGACAGCGGCAACCTGCCCAACAACGTCGCGTCACCTGTCTTGGCAAATTCCATCAGTTGTTTGATGAAATACTCTTGGTCGGGTGTAGGCGGTATGTGGTGCAGTATCTCGTTCTTGTGCGGACGATCCACACCCACGTCCTCCGCCGTGCGGTAGTCGGTGATTTCGTTGTAAAAGGCGGCAAGCTCCGGCACTTTGATGAAGTAGCGGAAACGCTCCTTCTGCACCACGTTGTTTGTCACGTTGAACTCGAAGTCGGTCGTCTTCTTGGCGAAGATAGCCGCCCATGCGTCGAAACAGCGGATGTCCTGCCGTTCCAGTTCCTTCGGGCGCAGGTACTTAAAGAGCAGGTACAATTCCGTCAGACTGTTGGAAATAGTCGTGCCGGACAGGAACGTAGCCCCTAAGTCTTTGCCCGTACGCTCCTGTATAGTTCGTATGGCAAAAAGCATATTCAGGGCTTTCTGGCTCCCCTCCGAGTTTCCCAACCCCGCCACACGGTCATGCCGGGTGTTGAAAGTCAAGTTCTTGAATTGGTGGCTCTCGTCTATGAAAATGTGGTCGATGCCCATCTGTTTGAAGTCCACCACGTCATCTGTGCGCGACTTGATGGCGTGTTCCACTTTCTCTAACTTCGCCACAAGGTTGTGCTTGCGCTTCTCCAATCCTTTCAGCATCGCCCGCGACACGTTCTTGCCTTGCTGCCGTAAGACTTCGAGGTTTTCCTCCACCGTGTCAAGCTCCGCTTGCAGGATGCGTTGCTGCAACTCCGGTGACTGCGGTATCTTGCCGAACTGGTCATGCGACATGATGACGCAATCATAGTCATTGTTTTTGATGTTGTTGAAGAAACGCACACGGTTGGCGGTCGAGAAATCCTTTTCCGAAGCGTAGAGGATGCGGGCATTCGGATAGGCAGCTTGATAAGTGGCGGCAATCTCCGCGACATTGGCTTTCAGACCAATAATCATCGGCTTGTGCGCCAAGTTCAGACGCTTCATTTCATGCGCTGCAATACACATTATCAGTGTTTTACCTGTTCCAACTTCGTGGTCACAGATCCCGCCTCCGTTCTGTTTTATCATCCAGACGCAATCCTTCTGCGACGGATAAACGCTTTGAATACCCCGGCTTGCCAATCCTTTCAGATTGAGGTCGGGAAACGTCTGGTGCGAACCGTCATACTTCGGGCGCACGAAACAGTTGAACTTGCGGTTATACATTGTCACGAGCCGTTCCTTGAACTGCGGCGACTGCTCTTCCAACCATTCCGAGAACCCGTTGCGGATTTCGTCAATCTTGGCGTTGGCGAGCTGTATGCCCTCGCTGTCACGCACCTTGATGTCGTTGCCGTTCTCATCTTTGCCAATACTTTTCATCATGTCGGGACAGGTGTTGTGCAAAGCGTGTTTCAACAGGTGCATACCGTCATAGTTCCGGTAATAGCCCTTTACCAGAAACTCGTCCGTGATCTTCATGGTGCGGTAGCCGCACGCCACGGAAAACTCGTCCATGCTGGCGGAATAGGCGATTTTCACGTCCGTGTCGAAAAGATGGCTCATGTAGGCGGCATACACGCCCGTGGGAATCCAGCGTTCACCGAAGTTGAAGTCGAGGTCTTCAAAGGCGATACGCTGCGGCTCGGCTTCCTTCAAAGCCTCCAAAGCCTGTTTCACTTCCGGCAATCTTTCGCTTTCCAGATTATTTTCCATCCATGCCTCTATACGCTCCGCCTTCTCTATCACGTTCCCCGCGATGAAGCGGTCTTTAATCTCGTAACCGGTTACGAGCGGATTGTAGAAGATACGCCCCTTGAGGGCATTGAGAAGCTCCTCTTCCGTACTGTCTGTTATCCCCCGCATATAGTTGAGATTGACCGTACCATACTTGTTGAGCGATGCAGACAAGGCTTCTTCCGGAGAACCGACGTTGGCATGGTTCTCCACCGAGAAGGAAACGGGACGGTCGAAGATGTCCGCTTTGACGAACTTGCCGTCCTCCGCACGTTCCAGCGAAAGGATGTCGCGCCCTCCGGCGTCCATCATCACCAGTTTCACGTTCTGTTTGGCGTTGAGGTTGCCATAACGCATGACAAACTCGTCGTAACAGGTGTTCAGGTGTTCACGCCAAGGTACATTTTCCTCACGTCTGTTCGATTCATAGCGGTACAACCGCTCGTATGCGTCACGGAGCGATACATACAGCAACGCTTTCTCTTTCTGATAACCGGTTAGTCCAAGCGGCTGGAAGGTTGCACCGTAGGGAGTAATGTCCTTCAGATAACCGATGTCGCGTGCCCTGTTTGCCACCAGCGACCCTTCACGCAGGTGCATTTCCGGCGTGCGGTGATAGGGACGCGGCGTAAGGTCGAGGGCTTCTTTTTTCGGCTTTTCCGTTTCAAATTCCGGGAACAGGGAAGTGGCAACCGTTTCGGAAGTAGGCACAACTTCTGCCGGTGTTTCAGGTTGCTTTATTTCTTCCGTTTGTTCCGGCTTTTTATCCATATTGTCCGAAGAAGGCGCAAAAGCAGGGTTCAACGTGTCTTTGATACCCATCTTTTTCAGTTGTTCCTGCCTGTGCCGTTCTGCCTCAAGCCGTAGGGCCTTGCGCCGTTCCGCTGTCAGACTCATCATTGTCTCATAGAAGCCGTTGATGGGAGGATTGGTTTCCCAATCCAGAGTGGCGTAAATGTCGTCCGGGTCGTTTGGCTTTTCGGCATTTTCCGGCTTTTCTTCCTTATTACCGTTTACCGGCTTGGCGGCTTCAACGGGTGGAGTAACTTTGACCTGCGGTTTAGGCGTGGACGGCATAGGCTTCGGCTTGCTTTCCTTTTTCGCTGCCTTTTTCTTTTTTGCCGGTTCCTCTATGGGCATACCCCAAAGGTCGAGCAGGGTAAGCTGCACGGCTGACGAATGGTTGGGTTGGCGCGGCTCAATCTCCGGCTTTTCCTCTATGGGCTGTGCCTGCGGCTTCTCCACTCCCTTGACAGGCTCAATTACAGAAACGGGGGCTATTACAGAAGGTGATACCTTTTCTGTTTTCGGAGCAGGTTGCACTTCCGCAGCCGTGCTTTCCTCCTTTGTCGGATGCAGGCTGTGTTTCTCATACAGTTTCCTGTCAAGTTGTTGCAGTTCTATTTTCAGATGCTCCCGCAAGTCTTCCGCCAGTTGTGCGATGTCCCCACGGTGCAGGAGTTTATAGGCTGGTTTCCCGTACGGGTCGGTACTTCTGATCAAATCCGTGTGTGAAAGCGAGCCGATGCTCCATACATACCCATTTACGGAAGTGCCGATAGGGGTCTGTTCGGTCTGCACGAAGAGTTTTTCGTTGTAATACAGTTCACCATTCTTTCCGCTGTTCTTTTGCAGGATAATCAGGTCGCTGCCCACCTCCGTTCCCGCGTTATCCGTAAAGAGGTTGTTCGGCAGGCGGGCTACGCCCACCAGATTGGTATGGTTCATCATATACTCGCGTATGGGCGCGTTGGTCGGGGCATCCAGTACCCCCTGCGAGGTGATGAACGCCACGATTCCGCCTTCACGCACCGCGTCAAGGCTTTTCAGGAAAAAGTAATTGTGTATCGTCCGTGCCGCCGAGCGCCTTGCAGGATCCTTGCTGCCCGAAAATTCCGGGTCGAACACCGCCACATCGCCAAACGGTATATTGGAGACAGCCACATCAAAATGGTTCATGAACGGCTTTTCTATCTTCTCGAAGCCCTGTACCCTTACTTTCTGTCCGGGATGCAGGTGCTTCAGTATCTTGCCCGTCATCAGGTCTTTCTCAAAAGCCATGATGTCCGCGTCCGGTCTGTTCTCCAGCACGGAGTCCACGAATGCACCGACACCTGCCGACGGCTCCAGCACCCGGTCGGGACGGATGCCGTGTTCATGCAGCACGTCCGCGATGGTCCCGGTTATCTCCGGCGGGGTATAGAAGGCGGTCAGCACGGACTGCTTCATGGCATCCATATACCGTTTGTACTCCGTCTCGTCTTTTGTGTTCTCCCGCAGCAACCTGTGCAGTTCCACGGTAGGGGCAAACAGTTCGAGGTCGGACTTCGCCCAGTGGACGGCATCCGTCAGTTCCCTTGCAGGGTTGAGTATGCTCTTCAGTCCCCCGAACCCGCAATAACGCTCTAACAAGAGCCGTTCGCGTGCGGTGGGTGTGCGCTGTTCCCTGTCAAGGAGGAATGCCGTCCGTATCGCCTCGATGTTGTCCCTCAGCCTCTGTTTGCGGTTAAACGCCATACTCTTCGATATAGAGGATGACGGCTCCCGTCAGCTCCGTGTAGAGCAGGTCATATTCGGGCGACAGGGCGAAATTGTCGTCCGAGAGGTCATAGATGGAGAATACGTTTCCGACAAGCGGCAGCAGCTTCTGGGTAAAGGCTTCACATTTTTCTTCCGGCACTTCACCCGCAAATTCGTTCTCCACGACTTCGCGCAGGATGGCGTGCCTGGAGTAGCGAAGGCCCTCCGTCAGCACCTTCATCGCCAGTTCCTGCGCCCCGTCGACAGGATAGCCTTCGAGCCTTGCCCGTTCATACGCTTCGGCGGCACGGTCGGTTCTTTCTCGGATGAAGGCTTCATCGGCTGCCTGTTCAAACTTGTTCGTGGTGAGGTAGTCCAGCAGGTACAGACCGTAATAGGAAAAGTCGGTCCGACCCTCGTTTTTCTTCTTGTTGTTCATTTCTTTGGAATTTAGTGGATTGATAATGATGATAGGGATAATCGTTGGAAAACGAGAAGAAAAAGGCACCCGGTATCCCTCCGAGTGCCACCACTAAATCCAAAGTATGAGTGTAATCCGGTATCGAAGAACAATTCATTACTCTGAACCAGTGGCAAAGTTAAACATTTATTTTCTTCTTTTCGCAGAGGTCGCTTTACTTTTCCTTTCTGGGAACACGAAAACCGTGTTATAGTCCCCGTCAAAGGCGACTACGGCATCAAAACTCTTGCCCTGCTTGCTCTTGAATCCTTTGAGCAGTTTCGTGTGTCCGTCGGTGAGCAGGTTTTTGATTTCATCATCAGAGAGGGTGCGGTTTGCTTTCAGGCGGAACACGGGCAGACCGCACTCTGCGTTGTCGCAGCGGACGACCTTGCCGTAAAACTGCATCGTCCCCGCTCCGCACTTGGGACACTTGCAGCCGGAATCCCTGCGGGCGAACAGCTTGTCGCACGACAGCAGTTCGGAGGTAATTTCCCGTGTATATGCCTCAATCTTCCTGCGGAAGTCATCGGCGGGCAGTTCCCCACGCTCGATGCGTGCCAATTCCTTTTCCCATTCGCCCGTCATGGCGACATCGGCAATACGCATCGCCTTCACGACCGAGTAGAGGGCAAGCCCTTTTTCGGTGGGGACAAGCGACTTCTTGCAGCGTTCCATATAGCCGCGCTTGAAAAGCGTTTCGATGATGGACGCACGGGTGGCGGGCGTACCGATGCCGCAATCCTTCATAGCCTGCCGCAATGCGTCGTCCTCTATCTCCTTGCCAGCCGTTTCCATCGCGGACAGCAGAGTGGCTTCGGTATGCAGCGGCTTGGGTTTGGTCTTTCCCTCCGTGATGGAGGCGGCTTTCAGTGCCAGCGTGTCGCCTTCCTGCCAACAGGGAATGGCGGCGGTTTCCTCTTGGCTGTTGTTCTCTTCTCCATTCTCCTTGCCATAGACGGCACGCCATCCGGCCTGCCTGATGATGCTGCCTTTTGCCACGAACTCCACTCCGGCACACTCTGCCGTGACGGTGGCAGTGTCCTTGACGCATTTTTCGGAGAAAGCCTCAAGCATGCGCCCGACTATCATGTGATAGACGGTGCTGTCCTCTTTGGAGAGGAACAGCGGCTTCTCGCCCGTGACGAGCAGGGCATGGTGGTCTGTCACCTTGCCGCCGTCCAAGCTGCGGCGTGTCGGCACGGCTTTCGGCTGCAACTTGTCCTTCCATTCGGGCAGGCTACCGATGAAGGCAAGCAGCTTGGGG
>ERZ773133.3305-NODE-3305-length-12650-cov-47.907503_pt1 | contig 12650 bp, 10 predicted proteins | sample MGYA00580861_ERZ773133 | MGnify/ENA primary metagenome ERZ773133 (study PRJEB29015, sample SAMEA2737844) | human gut metagenome | biome: human gut; feature: human-associated habitat; material: faeces | place: China | collected 2012 ...
TTTTATTTCGGCAAGAGCAAGCCCTTGCCCTACGATACGTCGAAAGAAATTCCGTTTTATAGCACGGCACGGTTTAGCCGCTTTATCGACAGTCTAAGACCGCTGAAAAATCAGCGGTCGATAATACATATCTTTTTACGATTAAGCTTTTGCTTCTTCGCCCTTGTCTTCTTTCTTTTCTTTCATAAGAACGAATTTTTCCATAGGGAAAAGAACTACCATCTGAACAAAGCCGGCAGCCATAGATGCAAGAAGACGTGCAACCGATTCATTAGTAATTATATTCAAGAACCAGTTAGAACCTTCAACCTTTAATAATGCACCTACGATTGCGCCCTGCATCCATGTTGAGAAAAGGATGAGTGCAAGAAGTAATACAATGTAGATAACAAAGTTGTACCATGGTGCATCAGATTTAAATGTTGTCTTTTTATTCTGATAGAAGCCGTAGATGTTAGCAACGAGGTTTGAAAGAAGGAATGGAAGCACATAACCCCAAGTAACAACGCCGTCAATAACATACTTTGTTGCTTCCTTTGAACCTGTTGTGAACATTGTCGGTGTGAAAATGCCTCTTAAAAATTCAGGAAGCAAAGTGTGAATTTGGTCACATACGAGCGGTAACAATGCGGCAAGTGCAAGCTGAATGATTGTTACAAGACCTGAAACAACGAGAAACTTAACAAGCTGCCACAAGGTTTTCATAAATGAACCCTTTTCCTCAGCCGCATTATCAATGCCGCCAAGGCTGAATTTTTTCTTTTCTTCTGCCATAATTTTACTCCTTTAATATGTAAAAAATTAATAAGTCCTTAACATTATAGCAATAATTTAACATTATTGCAATATGTTTTTTAAGAAAAAAGTAATCCAAGCATTGCCGAACCTGCGATTGCGTGAATAATCGCAATTACTGCCCAAACAATGAGTGCCGCAATGCCCACAACAATTGCAAGAAGAAGTATTACAATAAGAATTAGAATTAACAATACAAGCGGGCCTTTTTTGCTCTTTTTAACAGGGTCATTAAATTCTTTCTTTTCAAATACCTCTTTAGGAGCAGGGTTTTCGTCATCATAAAGCGGATAAAGAGGAAGCGTTGACTTGGCGTCGCAGTATCCCGGATTCCAAAGAAGCGGCTCAACAAGACCTCTGACGCTTGTTGCACCCTTAAGAAATTTGCCTATGTTCAAATGAATTGTATTAAGGAATGAATCAATTACGTTTAAAAGGCCGCAGGTAATTTTGTATTCTCTTGTTTCGGGACCGTAAGGCGAGTCGCCGCAATAAAGATTTTGAACAAGTTCAAGAATGAAATCAACAACCTTATTGTCTGCAATATCTGCAATGTCAGCCTTTTTAAGTCCGCTTTCCTTTTTGCAAAGTCGCCAAACCTTTTTGAATGTAAGCTTGTTGAGCCATTTGCCGATAGGCTTAATGAGCCAAGCAAGCTTCTTTACCTTTTCACCCGGAATTGAAAACGCATCTGTCATTTCGGCAAGTCTGTCAATATCGTTGCCCATTGCCCAAACGATTTCGCCAATCATTCCAAAGAAAAATCCCTTCATATATTCGTCAAAAGGTTTGCCGTTTGTGTCAATGCCCGGCACGTCCTTAATCATAATCGTGTCAACGTCAATCTTCTTGTTTTTAGGGTCGATTGTAACGTTTCGCATAGTAGGAGGGCAGCCTATCATTGCGCCGCAGGCAATATCGTAAAATGTGTTGCCTTTGTCTGTTACAACGTAGCTGATGTCGTGGATATGGGTGTGACCGGTAAGCATACATGAAAGACCTGCATCTGCAAAAATCTCTCTCGTGGTTTCGTGATTTCTTTGCATATCGCCTTTACCGATAATGGCATAAAAAGGTGACGGTGCAATCATAGGGTGGTGAGTCATTGCGATAACAAATTGGTCGTTTTTCTTAGCGTCCTCAAGCTGCTCCATAATCCATTTCATACAATCGTCGGAGAAGCCGGAACCGCTTTCGCCCTCAGGCTTATAATTTGTATCGTCATTAAGTGCAAAAAGACGATAACCCGGTGCAAGCTGAACAACGTAACTCATTGACTCAGGGTGAGTTGAAATAGCTTCGTTAGGGCCGAATTCGTAGTACATATCCCATAAATCGTGCCTGTTTTCTACTGCCGGAACTTCAATTTTTTTGTCGCCGTCATATCCGTCGGCAACACCTCTGTCCCTAAAATCGTGAGTAGCCGTGATAACATAAACTCTTTTGCCTCTTTTTTTGAGGTCTCTGAGCATTTCGATGAATTCCTTATGAGATTCGATTTCGCCGTCACGTGTTGTATCACCTGCAAGAACAACGATATCTGTCGACTTGTCCTCGCAAAGCATATCAAAGCCCGCTTTGATTACGAGGTCGCTGTCTTTGATTACTTTTTGCGACTTTGACTCGGCTTTATCGTAAGCCTTGCCTTCGGTGCCGCCTTTTCTTGAATAATAATGAGTGTCGGTTATAAATTGAATTTTAAGCGGCTCATTATTACTTCCCCATATTTTGTTAGCCATTTTTTACTCCTGCTCTTCTTTAATTTCAAGTACACCGCCTTTTACATTTTTGTCAAATGTAAATTCGAGTGAACCTTTGTTTCTTTCGTTAAAATCAATCTTTTGCTCGTCAAGGTAAGCAACATATTTCACCTTGTCCGAAAGGGTGATTATCATAGTATATTTATCGCAATTGCCGAAATATTTAAATTTAATATTTGCGCTGTTGTCGGTAGTTTTTTGATAATCTGTCCAAACATCAAAGCCTGTGGTGACGGTTTGAGGTTTGAAGTAAGCATTCGCCCAAATGCAAATAGGAGCGGAAAGACCGCCGAAATTGTGGAACCAGCCGCCACGTTTTGTTGCAATGCCGAAGCACTCATAAGTGTTATATGTAAAGTCTGTTTCGTCTTTCCACATATCCAAAGCAAGCTTGGCAATGTCATAAGCAAAATCGGCTTCGCCGTTATCAAGCATTGTTTTCCAAATAAACCACTGGTGGCTCATCCAAACGTTGCCGTTCCAATAACCGTCATCAAAGTAATAGGAAGCGCTCATATCAACTGCGGATATTCCTGCCGCAGACCACATTTCATTAGGATTTTTAATGTGGTCAAGAAGCTTTTTCTTGCGCTCACCCTCAACTGCACCTGCAACGATAGGATAAACACCGTCCATACCCTTGTTGAAGTTTTCGCCGTCGGCAGTTCTCATAATGCCCGTAACATTTCCGTTTTCGTCATATTCCGTATAGCCGAAATAGCCGCTTTCTTCATCCCAAGTAAGGTCGTTGAGCGCCTTTGTTGAATATTCGATATCTTCATCATAAATCTTGATATCGTCATATCTTCCGAGAGAGTCGGCAACCATTTTCATAATCTTGCCGGCACGGATAATTTGCGCTGTTGAAAGACAAGGACAGGTATATTTCTGCGATTTTCTTGCCATCATTTCAACTTGAGCCGGATAGTCGTCCATTCCGCAGTGGGAATACCAATAATCGTATGTCGTAAGAAGCCCGTTATTGAATTTCGCAACGGTTGACGCATGATTTCTGCCACGTAAAAATTCGTAATAAAGCTTAGCTTTATCATATAAAAATGCAAGGCTTTCCTTATCGTTTGTACGCTTTAAAAGTTCAAGATATTCAACAAATTGGGTAGGAACAAGTGAGCCGTGAAGTAAAAAGCAAAAGTCTTTGTTCGTATCGTCACATAAATACATATCAAGCGCATATTGGCAAAGTTTAGGTGAAAATTCCAAAAGCCCCATTCCGATAAAACCGCTGTCCCATGTGTAAAAGCTGTCCCATCTTTTGCCCGGTGTATGGTGAATAACATTCTCGCCGTGGCGATAAACAGGATATACCACGTTTGTTAAAAGTGTTGATTTAAGAATTTCTGTTGAAAGTGTGTATTTTTCGCCTGCTTTGTTAAAGCTTGCAGGCTTTGAACCTTTCTTCGCATTTTGATAAATAGCCTCGTATTCTTCACTACTCAGCTGTTTTGGTTCGCTCTGAGAAAGCATAACATATTCAACGTGAGAGGTGTTCGGCTCAATAAAAATTGATTTAATAAGCGAATTGTGGAAAAATCCGTCGTCGCTGTGCTTTCTTTGGAAAGAAGCGGAGAAGGTTTCTCTAAGCTCGTCATAAGTGTGGTCGCCGTTTGAAAGCCTGTTAATAAGCGCATCTTCAAGACAGCCTGAATCAAGCTTTCTTTCACGTGTGTTTTTATTATTTGTTAAGATGTAAAACGGCTTGTCAACAGTGTCATAAGTAAGCTTTGTGATATGACCGTTTTCAAGTACCTTTGTTTCAATTTGCGGCATATAAGGCTGCGCTTTTGTTTTGCACGTGATATTTTCCTTTTCACTTTCGTCAACGGCACATAAAAAGTCAAACTCGATTCCTGCCTTGCCGTGGCTTTCAAGTGTAAACTCAGACATATAAGGAATATATGCAATGTTGAGTTCATCGCTGTGTGCAAATACGACTGTTTTTCCGTTCATATCAAATTCTGCGTCGCCGTCTGTAACGGTTTTATATCTGACTGCGATAATAGGATTTTTAATATCGTTGTCATCAAATTTATATGATACTTTGTCGCCTCTTTCAAATCCGAAAGGCTTAAGATTTAAGAAGTGAACGTGATAATTCTCGCATCTGTCGCCAAGTCCCTTGCCAAGGTAAAACTCCTTGTCTGCAAACATACCCTTAAACATTCCGTCCGGATTTTCTTCGTCCCAAGGCCTTGCAACAGCATAAGAATAGTCAACGTAATCATTGGCTGTTTTAAGAATTGCACCGCTCGGCACGCTTACCTCGCAATAAGTCGGGTGAGGAAATTCAAGAGAAGCAAATATATTTAAAATACAGTTTTGCGAAAGAGAGGTGTTATTGAAAATTTCACATCTCATAAGGTATGCATCATCGTCAGCCTTTGAAAATGAAATATCGGCATAAACTTCGTCTTTCCACATAAGTTCGTATCTGTATGAATAAAAAGTGTAATCGTTTTTGCAGTTCCATAAGTGATAATTTGACGGAACTGTAACGTTCGGTACGGGTGTTGAACTGTTCCAAAGGGTAGGGTGGATGGAAAAATCATACCTTGCGCCCTTGTCGGCAAGCTCATTTATTATTTTTGATATGCCCATATATTTCTTGGAGTACGGACCCCATACAGGCATCTTTATTTTGTTATCTGTCATTGAAAACTCCTTTCTCAATATAGAAATAATTCACATTTTATTATCAACCATTTAACAAACTTTGTCAATAGAAACAACGAATTTAATAAACTATTCTGATAAATCAGTTGACAAAAAGACATATTCAATGTATTATTTATACGTTATTATATGTATTATTTATTAAGCGGAGGAGAACTTAATGAACACAGAGATTGATTTGCAAAAAATTATGAAGCTTGTGCTGAAAAAATGGAAACTGGTTGCAATATTTTGCTTAATCGGAGCGCTTTTAATCGGCATTTATTCAGCTAATTTTGCAACTAAAACATATTCTTCAAGCGTTAAATTTTTTGTTTACGCAGTTGAAACTCAGCAGGAACTTTCGGACTCTACTCTTGCAAGAAATGCGGCAAGTAACACAAGCAAGATGAACTATGCCATGCAAATGATGGAAACCTATACCGAAATGCTCAATACAAGTGAGTTTGCAAAAAGAGTGGCAAACGACCTTAATAAAAAATACAACTCGAATTACACATATAAGGATATCAGCAAATGTATTTCAATCGAGACAAAAGAGGATACTGCCATTATGACAATGACGGTTACCACTGACGATAAGGCGACTGCTTTCCAAATTGCACGCCAGCTTGAGATTACAGTTCCTAAGGTTATGAAAAATAAAAACAACGGACTTTTAAATGCTTCTGTTGAAGATGCCGCAATTGAGGCAAGTACACCTAACGGAATGGGAACTGTTAAAAAATCAATTCTCGGCTTTATTGCCGGCGGTGTTATTGCAGTTGCATACATTATTTTCCGTGACCTTCTTGACGTAAGAGTTAAAACGAGCGAAGAACTTACCACAAGGTATAATATTCCGGTACTCGGTACTATACCCGAATTTGAAATTGACGGTAAAAAAGCAAAAAAGAAAAACGATAAGGAGGAGAATGAATAATGGCTAAGGATAAAAAGAAAAAGTTTGCATCGCAACAGCGTGTTCTTGTTGATAACGCTAACATTTCAAGTGATTTGAAGTTCAGAATAGAAGAGGCTTATAAATCAATTCGTGCCAATATTATGTTTTCAGTCGTTAAAAAAGGCTGTAAAATAATTGTTGTTTCCTCCTCTCTTCCTAATGAGGGCAAAACTACCACCACCGTAAATCTTGCCGCTTCTATTTCTCAGGCAGACCAAAGAGTTCTTCTTATTGACGGCGATTTGCGCAAACCGAAAATTCACCAGTATTTTTCAGTTTCGAGTGCGCCGGGTTTGACTGACTATTTAAGCGATGTTGCTTCCGCAAGGCATAAAATGGATATTTTCGGTATAATTCATCCGACAAAATATGAAAATCTTTCAGTCATTACATCGGGTACTATCCCTCCGAATCCGGCAGAGCTTTTAGGCTCCGATTTTATGAGGGATTTCTTAAACGGCATCAGTAAAGATTTTGATTATATTATTATCGATACCCCTCCGCTTAACGTAGTTTCCGATGCATTGCCGCTTATCCGTGAATCAGACGGCATTGTTCTTGTTGTCAGAGACAATCAAACTACTCATCCGGAACTTCAAAAGGCACTTTCGTCTCTTGAATTTATTGATGCAAAGATTTTGGGATTTGTTGTTAATTTTGTTGAATCTAAGGCAGGAAAGGGTAACGGCTCTTCTTATGATTCTTATAATTACGGCGGCTTTGGTCCTCGCAGAAGCTACGGTTATTACGGCTACGGCGAATATCACGGCGGCGGTTATGAATACGGCCGTTACGACCCGAGATACTAAAGTTAAGGTGTGATAAAATGATTGACAAGCTTGTTGAGGTACACAGCCATATTTTGCCGGGGATTGACGATGGTTCGCCTGATGTTGATACCAGTTTAAAAATGATTGGTATGCTTAAAAAACAGGGTGCAAGTGCAATTGTTTTAACTCCGCATTATTATTCCGACTCTATAAGCTATGAGGATTTTGTTAAAAGAAGAAATGACTCGTTTGAACTTTTAAAAGCTTCTCTTCCTCCCGACAGCCCAAAGCTTATACCTGCGGCAGAGGTTTATATTACAAAATATCTTTTGCGCAATTCAAATCTTGACGAAATTAAGATTGGCAACACCGATTATGCACTTATTGAACATCCTTTTTCCTGCGATTTTTCACGGGATATATATGAACGTTTGCTCAATTTGAATTACGATTACGGCATTATACCTATTTTGGCACATATTGAGCGCTATTCCGCTTTTATGGAAGATTTTGACCTTCTTGACGAATATATAGATATGGGCTGTATTGCTCAGGTTAATGTAAGCTCGTTTGTTGACTCGCCGAGGCATTTGAGGAAAAAGCTTTTCAAGCTTCTTCAAACAGGCAGGATTCATCTTATCGGCTCGGATTGCCATAATCTTTCATCTCGCAAGCCTGATTTTGAATCGGGTGTTAAGGAAATAATCAAGAAATGTTCAATAGATACTTTGGAAAAACTTGAAAATAATGCAAGTATTCTTTTGAAATAATTTAGATTTGAGCGAATTCCAGGCTTTTGTTTGGAATTCGCTTATTCTTTATGTAAAATTATTAAAAAGGACTTTATTATTGTATTAATTTATGATATTATATATTTTGGTGATTTAGGTGAAGCTGTCTAAAAATGATGATATTAAATTGAATATTGACAGTCTGACTTCTGAAGGAAGCGGTATCGGTCGCTTTGACGGCTTTGCTGTTTTTGTAAGGGGCGTTGTCCCCGGTGATGAGGTTGTAGCTCATATTATTAAATGCTCAAAAAATTACGCAATAGGCGTAGTTAAGGATATAATTAAGCCGTCAAAATTCAGGATTGAAAGCGATTGCCCCGTGTCGTCAAAATGCGGAGGCTGTTCGTTTAGAAATGTTAGTTATGATGAAGAGCTGAGATATAAAAAAGGCAGAGTTCAAGACGCACTTGAACGTATAGGCAAGCTTGATATTGAGGTTGAGGAAATAATCGGTGCGGATAAATGCTCTCATTATCGCAATAAGGCGCAGTATCCTGTTTCAATTTGCGACGGTGAGCTTTTTGCCGGTTTTTATGCTTATAAGAGCCACAGAATTATTTGCAATGATGATTGCGCATTGCAGCCAAAGGAATTTAAAGCTGGGCTTGAAGCTTTTAGAATTTGGGCGGAAAAAGCAAACGTTACCTCTTATGATGAAAATACGGGCAAAGGGCTTTTGCGTCACATTTATTTCAGAAAGGGCTTTGCTACGGGCGAGATAATGGCTTGTGCCGTTATCAACGGTACGTTAATTCCTGAAAGCGACCTTCTTGTTTCTCTTTTGAGGGAAAAACTTCAAGGGCTTAAAAGCGTTGTAATTAATATTAATCGTGAAAAATCAAATGTGATTTTAGGTAAAGAAAGCAAAACCGTTTGGGGTGATGATTATATCAGGGATAAGCTTTTTGGAAAAACGTTTGTTATTTCTCCAAATTCTTTTTATCAGGTTAATCATGACCAGTGCGAAAAGCTTTACTCTAAGGCAATGGAGTATGCAAACCTAAATAAAAACGAAACTTTGCTTGACCTTTATTGCGGTGTCGGCACAATCGGATTGACTATGGCAGGCAGCGTTAAAAAACTTATCGGTGTTGAGATTGTTGGAAAGGCTATTGAAAATGCAAAGATAAATGCAAAACTTAATAATATCGACAATGCCGAATTTATTTGCGCAGATGCACCTACTGCGGCAAAAAAGCTTGAAAAAGATGGAATAAAAGCTGACGTTATAATTCTTGACCCGCCAAGGAAAGGTTGCGATGCGTCACTTTTTGATACCGTGTGCCAAATGAGCCCCAAAAGAATTGTTTATGTTTCTTGCGACAGTTCAACGCTTGCAAGGGATTTGAAAATTCTTGATGAAAAGGGATATAAAACCAAAAGAGTGTGCGCTGTTGATATGTTCCCACGTACACCGCATGTTGAAGCGGTCGCTCTGATAGAAAAGATAAATAATTAATTTACATATATTTATTAAAGGTGATATTTATGAAACTAAAAAACGGAATTGTTACAAATTCAATTGACGGCGAAAGTTTTGCCATTGCTACGGGTGAGGCTACTAAGGAGTTTAACGGTCTTATCAAAAACAATCCTACTGCTGCTTTTATTTTTGAACTTCTCAAAACTGAGCAAACGCCGGACAGTATTGTTAAAGCTATGACTGATAAATACGAGGTTGATGAAGCTACTGCAAGGGCAGACGTTAATGAACTTTTAAACCTTTTAAAATCGAAAAATATTATTGAGGAATAATTATGAAATACACTTGCATTGAAAGTGAATATCTTGTGGCACTTCTAAAATGCGCATTAAAAAATGAGGATGTGCCGGATGTTCCTGTGGGACTTAATTGGGAAAAGCTTGTTAAACTTTCTAATGAGCAGCAGGTTTATTCTACAATTGCACCTGTTATCAACAAAATCAATATACCTGTTGAGCAGGCTCAGGAGCTTACTTTTTATACACAAAATGAGCTTGTGCGTATGATTGCAATGAAAAACGAGCTTGAGCAGATTGAAAAGGAGCTTGATGCGTTAAAAATCGATTATATGCTTTTAAAGGGAAGCGTTATAAAGCTTTGCTATCCTAAGCAAAAAATGAGGCAGATGAGCGATGTTGATATCCTTTATCATGAAAAGGATAGAGAACGACTTGTTTCAATGATGAAAAAAAGAGGTTTTTTGCTTGAAACGTCTGAGGCTAATACGGATGATTTCTTTAAGCCACCTTATTATACCTTTGAATGGCACAGAACAATATTTGACGAAAGGGACGAATTTCATCCTGATTTTGACCTTTGGAAGAGAGCAAAGCAAGATAAAGAGAAACCATCAAAATATAATATTGACGAAAGCGATTTATTTATCTATTCAATTTGCCACGCTTATGACCATTATTGCCAAAGCGGATTTGGAATAAGATTTATTTGCGATATCTATTTGCTTTTAAATAAACTTGAAAACCTCGATATGGCTTATGTTAATTCAACGCTTGAAGATTTTGGTATTAAACAATTCGGTGAGGATACAATCAATCTTGCAATGGCGATTTTTGAGGAGAAGGAAATAAGCGAAAGCGAGCAAAGCCTTTTGGATTTCATCCTTTCGGGCGGTGTTTACGGCAAAAGGGCAGCCTTTGGCGATGTTATTGAGGAAAAGTATGGCGGCTCAAAAATCAAGTATATTTTTAAAAGGCTTTTTCCGCCGAAAAGACAGATTATGAAAACGTATCGGGTTTGTGAACGTCATCCTGTTTTATTGCCGCTTTTTTATATAGTAAGAATTTTTCAAAAATATAAATTTAAACGTAAAAAGATAAATAAAGAATTATCGGATTTAAAAAATATTAAGTAATATTCGGAGGATTAAAACTCTTGTCAGTTAGTAAGGACCATATTAGAAATTTTTCAATAATCGCCCATATCGATCATGGTAAATCAACTCTGGCAGACAGGCTTTTGGAACTTACAAGCTCTGTCGCCAAGCGTGATATGCAAGAACAGATACTTGACGATATGGATCTTGAACGTGAGCGTGGTATCACTATTAAGGCGCATGCCGTTAAGCTTGATTATACGGCTAAAAACGGTGAGGTTTATGAATTTAATCTTATTGATACACCGGGTCATGTCGATTTTAACTATGAGGTTTCACGTTCTCTTGCGGCTTGTGAGGGCGCAATCTTAATAGTTGACGCATCTCAGGGTGTGGAAGCGCAGACTCTTGCAAACACTTATCTTGCGCTTGACCATGACCTTGATATTTTGCCTGTAATTAATAAAATCGACCTTCCTGCCGCAGACCCTGACAGGGTGGCTCATGAGGTTGAGGATGTTATTGGTATTCCTTGCATGGACGCACCGAGAGTCAGCGCAAAAACAGGTCAAAATGTTGAAGAAGTGCTTGAATATATAGTTAATGAAATTAATCCGCCGCAGGGTGATGACAATAAACCGCTTAAAGCGCTTATTTTCGACTCTGTTTATGATTCTTATCGTGGTGTTATTGTTTATGTTAGAATTATGGACGGTAAGATTAAAGCGGGCGACACTATGCGTATGATGGCAACGGGTGCTGAATTTACCGTTGTTGAGGTTGGTTATATGCGTGCAACTTCGCTTGAAAAGGCAGACGAGCTTTGCGCAGGCGAGGTTGGATATATTACCGCTTCTATTAAAACAGTAGGAGATGCAAGAGTCGGCGATACAGTTACCCTTGCAACCAATCCTGCACCTGAGGCACTTCCGGGATATCGTAAGGTTAATCCTATGGTATTCTGCGGCGTTTATCCTGCCGACGGTGCTGATTATGAAAATTTGCGTGACGCACTTGAAAAATTGCAATTAAACGATGCTTCTCTTTCCTATGAGCCTGAAACGTCGGGCGCTCTCGGTTTTGGCTTTAGATGCGGCTTTTTAGGTCTTTTGCATCTTGAGATTATTCAGGAAAGGCTTGAAAGGGAATATAATCTTGACCTTATCACCACTGTTCCGAGCGTTGTATATAAAATTCATATGACTGACGGTACTATGGTTGAGATTGACAATCCTACCAATTATCCCGATCCTGCTTATATTGATTACTGCGAAGAGCCGTTTGCAAACGCATATATTTATGTTCCGAGTGATTATGTAGGCACGGTTATGGATATGTGCCAGGACAGACGTGGCATTTTTAAAGATATGAAATATATCACAACAGACCGTGTTGATATTCATTATGAAATGCCGCTTAATGAAATTATTTATGATTTCTTTGATGACCTTAAGTCGAGAACGAGGGGTTATGCTTCGTTTGACTATGAACTTACCGATTACAGAAAGAGTGATTTGTGCAAGGTTGACGTTCTTTTGAACGGCGATATTATTGATGCACTTTCGTTTATTATCCATAGGGAAAAGGCATATGCACGTGCACGGCGAATTGCCGAACAGCTTAAAAAGCATATTCCACGCCACTTGTTTGAAATTCCTATTCAGGTTGCAATCGGCGGTAAGGTTATTGCGAGAGAAACTGTAAAAGCACTGCGCAAAGATGTACTTGCCAAGTGCTACGGCGGTGACGTTACCCGTAAGAAAAAGCTTCTTGAAAAGCAAAAAGAGGGTAAAAAGCGTATGCGCCAGTTCGGTCAGGTTGAAGTTCCGCAGGAGGCTTTCCTTGCAGTGCTTAAGCTTTCAAGCGATGAGGATAATTAAAAAATAATAATTATAGAAAATGGGCTTGAACATTACGTTCAAGCCCATTTAGACTGTCAATAAAGTGGCTAAACCGTGCCGTGCTATAAAACGAAATTCCATTCGGGGCCCCTGACAAATTGAAAATTTGGTGGGGAAAAGGATAAAGAAACGAAGTGTTTATTATGAATTTCAAAGAAATTCATTCAAACACGGAATTTCTTT
>ERZ773133.3315-NODE-3315-length-12629-cov-2.556307_pt1 | contig 12629 bp, 9 predicted proteins | sample MGYA00580861_ERZ773133 | MGnify/ENA primary metagenome ERZ773133 (study PRJEB29015, sample SAMEA2737844) | human gut metagenome | biome: human gut; feature: human-associated habitat; material: faeces | place: China | collected 2012 ...
TTTATATTCTGCCAAATCAACCCATGTTTTATAATCGCAACTATTTTTATAGTATGTATCAAATATATCTTCGCCCAATTTTTCTTTCACAAAAGTAACAGTCGGACAACACATTGCGCAACCAATTCCAAGCCATCTTTTTCTTATCCATATTGATTTTTGCACCCTTTTAAATTTAAACGGATAATTTAATATTCTTTTTATTCTTAATAAAACATTGGACTCTTCTTTTTTACCTTTTTTCAATTCTCCATAATCAGTAAACACCAGCAATGGATTTTCAGCCTTATTTAAAGCCTCTAATGTTTTCTCAAGAAATTTCTTCGAATACAAATCATCTTGATGCACTATTGTTATTAACTCTGTTTTTGCATGATTATATCCGTAATTCCAATCATCGCCTGCTAAATGTGGCATTGGATTTACGATAATTGGAATATCATATTTTGCACAAACGTTAGAGATATGCTCATTCGGTGTCGATGTCGACAAAATGATATCACTTTTTACAGTTTGGTTCAGCAAACTCTTAATCGTATCCTCCAAATATGGATTTTCTTTATATGCGCAAATTACAAATGTATGATTTTTTGCTGTATACATATTTTTCCCCTTCACAATATATTTATTTAATTATATTCTATCCTTATTTAAAAGTCAAATCTTCATCATTTTATCTCCATCTGGGTTTCCGCAACATTATACTGTTCTCCATCTCCATCAACCACATAAACATGAATATTATACATTCCTTCAACTGAATCAAATATCCCCATATCTATCTTAGCCTTGCAAACTCCCTTATTATATATAGCCAATGGAATCCATCGTAAATCACTTTGATCTTCTGCCTTCCACATAGCTGCCATAATTGATTGTATTCCTTTGTCCTCATCTACATTTTTAACCTTTATTTCCAGTGTCTGTTCTTCCGGATGATATTTACCAACTTTTATTTCAACTCTATTTTCCACTGTTTCTTCTTGTATCTTAGATTTATCTATTCTGGCCGCCTTAATCAACATTTTTGATTTTCTTTTTAATTCTTTTTCTTCCTTCTCTATTCCAACTCTTTCGCTCAATGTTTGCTGTGATGAAAACAAGTTTGTTCCTAAGCCCAGACGATTTCCTTTTATCTCAACTCCCATTGCTGCAAGCGTTGTCGGAAAATTATCAAATGTTGTATAATTTCTTTTCTCATCTAACTGCTTTTCTGCACTAAAATTAATGTAAGTTGTATATACTTTTCTTTCATAATCCTTATTGACATCTTCACAAAAATCACTATCCATAGTCGGATGATCACCAGAAATAACAATTGTTGTATTTTCTGCGAACTCCTGTTGTTGGACCCAATCCACAAATTCCTTCACCTGTCTGCTAGAGCAAGCCATTACATTAGCATATTGATCATCAAACTTTTCTTCACAATCCTCACACACATAACCGTCCTCGAAGTGTGTATCTACTGTTAACATTGTTAAATTAAACGGTGAGTCTTGCTGTGACAATTCAGTCAGTCTTTCTTTCGCAAATCCGAATAATTTTTTATCTTCAAATCCCCACCATACTTTATAGTCTTCTGGAATCAATCCATTATCATGCATATAATTGTAATCCATAATATCATACTGTCCATGGTCGGTAAAATATAATTTTCTTCCACCGAACGTTGCATCCGATCCAATTAATAGCGTTTGTGAATATCCCTCACTTTGAAGAATATCTCCCAAAGTAGTAATTCCAGGGAAAAAGTTATCTTGTGTATTCATATCATTTCCATCTATCGAAATATTAAGTGGCAGCCCCGATGTCTGCCCGAACATCGCCCCCATCGTCCAAGTCGTCCCCGGCATAGAATAACCGCCATTCAATTTATTGCTTTTTCCTGAAAAATCCTCATTTTCCTGAGCAAGCTGTGTCAGTTCCGGAATTACATTTTGTTTAAATGCACCGCCGTTTTCTTTGTCTGCATACGTCATTTCCATTGATTCCAGGAAAATATATATCAAATTACGCTTCTGCTCTGGAAATGTAATATTAACACTCGATGGATCTACATAATTATCATCGATAAATGTGGAATATGTACTTTGTCCTTTCATATAATCTGTAACATTTAATCCATTCCACGTTACACCGACTGTAATCCCTGTCACTGCAACAGCTCCTGTGGAACATACTATAGCAATTTTCTTCAAGATTCCTGTATGCTTTCTATTTGCCGCTATTGCAAAAAGGATACATCCCAAAATCAATATCACCGGAACTGCACATTCATTACAATAGTCCTTGATCATATCGGTATTTGTACCCTCTAAAGGTGCTGTAAGATGATACACCAATTCATCCATTGTCAGATTTGTCCATGTTTTAAACATCCATTTTGCACTGAATGCAAGAAGCGATGCTAACAACGCCAGTATGCTGCTTAAAATCAGCCCTGCGCACAAGATTATCTTATGTTTTTTCTTCATTATTCTTCTCTTTTCAATTAATTTTTCATATTTAGGCGGAAAATATTATATATAATTTTCACAAGTAATACAACTAAAATCATTAAAATTTTATCTTTTTTCACACTTTATACAAATTACTTTTTAAACACAACCAACCTCTGCCCCACATAATTGAATACCACAAATGCACCCATTCCAACCAGCATAGACAGATTCTCCTGCATACTCTTACTCTGATTATGAAGGATCCATGACACAACCGGCTTTGCCATCCCATATGCCAACAGATAACATATTGTAATATTAATCACGAACATTCCCAGTTGCTTCCAGGACTTTTCTTTGTTTTGGAAGGTAAAGTATTTATTCAGGAAATAACTCACGATACTTCCTACCACATAATTCGATGCTGAAGATACCCAGTAGCTCAGATGCAGTAAATTGTATGCCGCAAACATTACTCCTGTTCCTACTAATGTATTTATAACTCCGACCATGATAAATTTCCAAAATGTAATATCCAGCATATTTTTAATCTTGTCCTTCATATGTTTTCCCTTTCTTCAGCCAAATTTTATTTATTTCATACAACAAACGGCTCATGTCACACACAAGCCGCCTGTCATATTTCCTTATTACTTTTTCTTACTCTCCAAGCCCGCTCTCGACCGCATCCATCATTGCTTTCATGGCCTCTTCTTCATCTTCCCCGTCGCAGATAAGCTCGATTTCATCTCCCGATTTCACGCATGCTCCAAGGACACTCAATACACTTTTCGCATTTGCTGCAGTGTCATCGTTATACATGAATTCTACTTTGCATTTGTATCTGCTTGCTATGTTACAGAACATCCCTGCAGGTCTGAGATGTAGTCCCGTCGGATTTGTTATTGTAACTTTCTGTCTGATCATAATGTATTCTCCCCATTTCTGTCTGTTATTCGCTCTGGTCGTTCTGATTGTTTTCATCTGTCTTTGTCTGACTGTTGTTCTGGCTTTCCCCCTGTGTTTTACTGCTCTGCTTTGAGTTTTCAAGCGTGATCTCCACATTCACTTCATTCACAAGCTTGCAGCCATCCGGCAGTTCGACAGACACCGGAACGGTATATGTACCAGGCTCTGTATAATTCTTAAGATCAATGCTGACTTTCTTCGCAGGTGAGAACAGATTCAGCACATCATTCGGTCCCTTCACCTGTATCTCCAGATCAACGGTAGATCCGTAATTAATGCTCAGTCCGTCCGCTATATTCTCCAGGATGATCGATCCTGTCGATATCTCAAAGCTCTTTGTTCCCGGCTGTTGTACCTGGATGGATATTACCACCTTATTCGCATTCTCTTCCGCAAGGGACACACCGCTCGGAAGATAAGATGAGATGTCAATGGTCTGCTCCGTTCTCTGTGTCAGTTCTTCCAATTTCAGGGCACTCGGTGGAATATCGATCTCTGATATCTCTGCAAGCGTACTCTTATCACCTGTCACTTCCACTTCCTGCGGTTCTACCGTGATCTTGCCAAGTTTATACCCTTCTGCTGCCGACACCTCTGATGTATCCACTTTAAGCGGCACACTTTTTACCTGAAGCAGTTCTACTTCAACACTAACTCCTTCTTTTCCAAGGTTGTTTGCAAGAAGTGTCTGGTCGATCACGTTATTATTTGCATCATACAGTACCAGTTTTGCTTCTACCGTCTCATCTTCGGATAATCCGGATACATTTGCTTCTGCTGTTACTTTTGCAATATTGTTAATGATTCTCTTCGGTCCGCGAAGTGTTACTTTTTCTGGAAGTGCTTTCAGGCTTCCCACTTCATATCCGTTTCTTACCGTTCCTGTTGTTGTCGGTGTGATTGGGAAATTATTCTTTGCTTCCTCATCGATCTGGATCTGCAGATTTCTTGGATTTGCCGTTGCCTTTTCATATTTTCCTGTATATCCTTTGACCGTTACTTCAATCGGCACCTGTGTACGAAGCGTCAGTTCTTTCATGTTCGCTGTCGCAACAATATCCTCTGCCCTGATCTTATCCAGTACTGACCGCTGTGCTGTAACTGTTACATTAATCTCCTGTGTGTTATCCACGATCTGATACGTATTATTATTGTCTGTAATCACTTCTTCATGCGTTACCTGCACCGGGATATTGGAAAATGTCTTGTCATCCACCGGATCATCGATATTCACTACAACCAGCCATAAGAATGCCGCAATCAGGAAAGCCAGTATTTTCAGCGCAAGATTGTTAGTTATTCTTTTTCGCATGCTTCCGCCATCCTTTCCACATTGCCTTTATTCTGTTGGTTTCACTGCTCTTATGCTGTACCTCTTCCAGCTTCACACGAAGTTCTGCTTCATTGATACTTCTTGTAAGCTCTCCTCCCTGTGCGACTGACACAGCTCCTGTCTCTTCTGATACCGTAATGACCAGTGCATCACTGACTTCGCTCATTCCTACTGCCGCACGGTGTCTGGTGCCCAGATCCTTGCTGATCCCCATATTATCCGAGAGGGGAAGATAGCAGGTTGCCGAGACGATCCTGTCACCTCTTACGATGATCGCACCATCATGAAGCGGTGTATTATGTTCGAAGATATTGATCAGCACCTGACTTGATACCAGACAGTCCATCTGGATTCCGGTGCTTTCATATTCCGTAAGCCGTATTGCCTGTTCTACGACAATCAGAGCCCCTGTCTTGACTTTTCCCATGGCAAAGCATGCACGGATAATATCCTCTCTTGTTTCTTCACTGAAACGTATCTCCCGGTTCTGTTCAAAAGGAACAACTGATGTCAGGAATTGCTTCTCTCCAAGCTTTTCCAATGCCCTCCGCAGTTCCGGCTGAAATACTACAATTGCCGCTGTAGCCATGACCGTCAGTGAATTTCTCGCGATGAACAGGATCGTATGCATCTTGAATATAGCTGCGAGAAGAATAAAGCCCGCAAGTACAATGATTCCTCTGAGCAGCATCCATGCTTTCGTATTCTTTATCCATATGATGATCTGATAGATTAGAAAAGTGAGGATCAGAACTTCTATGATATCTGTGATATGCACTCTCGGAATATAAAGTCCAATTCCATATTTATCAATAAAATCTGCAATTGTCTGTCCCATTCCTCTCACCTCCCTGCATGGTTTTTAATGATTTTTTCTGTCTTTCTATCTTTTTCTGCGGTTGCCTGCATGAAATTCATTTTCCAGACTCTGTGTCAGAAGCATCTTATCTACATCTTTCATGTCATGTTTCTTCGGTGCCGGTCCTCTCTTCGGCGAATGCTTTCTTGCCTGACTTGCCCGGATCTGTGCCGGACTTCTATAGTCTGCATCACCATATGACGGCTTCCGTTCTGTTTCTCTTTTCTGTCCATGTCCCGCATGTACTTCCAGATCGATGGCTTTTGTCTCTTCTTCCGCCGTATCCTGCGACAAACGTTTTACCGCTTCTGCATCGATGATCTCCGTCTCCTGACGTTCATTGATCTTCTTCACAGTCTTCTCCGGCGTTGTCATGGCAACCTTCGGTATTGCTTTTACATAGTAATAATATTCATCGTCTTCAAACTGCAGACGTTCACTTCTTGCATAATCTACCGAGAACAGGAATAATTCCAGCACAAGTCCTGCAACGGCTGCCACAATATTTCCTATGATCAGCGGACCATAGGAGGTGTTTACGCCCAGTGCAATACTTCCCATTGCCGTTACGACCACATTGGCAATTGCTCCCGCAATAATCCCAATCTTCCAGGCATGATCCAGTTCCTGTCTGCGAATGGTATAAATGATAAAAAATCCAATGATAAATGCAACTATGTAGAGCCACATTTCTTTATTTTGGAACACTTTCTGTACGTATGTGCTGATCTCGGCAAGCATTGCCTTACTTCCAGACGTCTTAGATGCCGCACTTATTTTCTTAAGATATTCCATCATATAATATACAACAGTTCCACATCCCATCGGTACAAGACTTACCGGTGTATAGATCAACGCACATGCAACCGGTACCACAAACGGTATCTTAAGTGCAAATGCAATCGGTGTCAGAAGCACAACAAATGCCATCTTCGGTGCCAGTCTGATATAAAATATATACATGATCAGGAAGATCAGTGCAAACACTGCGAATATGCCTATGGACGCTGCCAGTGTATGTGCAAGCAGCAGTATCGTTGCAAGCACCACCATAACCGCAGGTGGAAGGAAAGTAGCAACCACAGCCAGCCCCAGAGAGATCACCGGTGAGGAAAGTGATTTCATAAATCCTGTATTCTGATTGATCATTGTAAATGTTATCATTGCCAGTATGAACTGAAAGGCTTTATCAAATGACTTGGAATGCTTCCCATAAACCGCTTCTATTCTTTCACGTATTACATATATATTGTCCATCTATCTTTTCTCCTTTTCATACATTTTCAGCAGTTGAATCAGATTATGATTATACTTTTTCACTCTTTTCCTTGCCTTTTTGTGTTTCTCATTATAAATGTGACTGGCAATTCCGCAATATACGATCACCACACCCACATAGCCTGCCAGAATGATCAGAAAAAGGAACAGGATCAGACCATTCGACATATTACTCATTATATCCTCCACACCGGCCAGTAAAAGCAGCGCCACCAGACACACATAACCGACTGATACGCTCAGAAATGCATATATAACGTGCAGGCTTGCATAATCTTTTCTATAATAGGAACTGATCTTAAAATCTTCTTTTCCATAAGTCTCTTCATAGAGAGCAAGCTTTGTCATTAATTTTACTTTTCTCTCATCTAACATATATCCACCTCAACATGATATTAATTCCATAAAAACATCATTTTAAGTATAACAAATATCAGTACCCTTGTCCAATACTTATAGTTAAAAAATAAACCTTCTCCACGCCTTTTTCCTTTAATGCTTTTGCCGCCGCATCCAGTGTATTGCCGGTCGTATATATGTCATCCACCAGCAGCACCTTCCGGACAGGGCGAAATGCCGGTGTTACCGCAAATGCATTTTTCAGATTCTTTTTTCTCTCATTATGTCCAAGTTTCTTCTGTGGACTGGTCTTCTTTCTTCTTGCCAGGCTTTTACTGTCCACCGGAATGCACAGCATCCTTCCCAGGTTTTCCGCAAGAATCTGTGCCTGATTATAACCCCGTTTTCTACGTCTCGCCCGGTGCAGCGGGACCGGTATGATCACATCCGGGTTCCATCGCCGGATTTCTTTCTGAAAATTTTTCACGAGTTCCTGACTGTACAGTTCCCCGTATCTTCTCTGATTGTGGTATTTGAACTGATAGATAGATTGATTCACAGGAGCTTTATGGTTCCATAAGCTTAATCCCTGCTCATAATAATGATGTGTATGCATACAGTCATAACAGTATTCCTTTTCCATACTACGGATCTGCTTGCCGCATTGCATACACCTTGGTTCTCTGATTCTTAAGGATTCCAGCCTTTCCCTGCATTCTGTGCAGATGCCTTCTTTACAGACTTTCTGACAGAATGGACAGGTTTCCGGCCAGAACAGAACAATTATATTTTCTTTGATATCTTGTATGATACTTTTATTCATTAAATTCACGGATTCGCTCTGCGAGACTCGTATTGCGGTTCTGCTGGTTTGTGTTTTGTATCATCTCCTGGAATACGCTTTCACTTCCGATCACCGTCACACATTTTCTCGCTCTTGTGACAGCCGTATAGAGCAGATTTCTATAATAAAGCTGTCTTGGTCCCTGTAACAAAGGGATAATGACTGCAGGATATTCGCTTCCCTGCGCTTTATGGATTGTGATCGCATAAGCCAGTTCCAGTTCATCCAGCAGATTGTATGGATATTTCACCTGCTTCTTTTCATCATATTCGACCGTCACGGTCTCTTCATATGTATTGATCTTTTTGATAATCCCCATATCCCCGTTAAATACACCGATCCCTTTATCGATCGTCATTCCGTACCGGGTGGTGATCTCCCACTCAAGCTGGTAATTATTCTTGATCTGCATCACCTTATCCCCCTCACGGAACAGATGATCTCCATATTCTTTTTCCTGTTTGCCAGGCTTCGGCGGATTCAGATATTCCTGCAGGATCTTATTGATCCGTTCCACTCCGAGCAGGCCCTTTCGCATCGGCGTCAGAACCTGAATGTCTGCTTCTGATGCAGATACGAATTTGGGAAGTTTCTTCTGGATCAGTGTGATGATATTACTGATGATCATATTCGTATCATCACGTTTCAGGAAGAAGAAATCCATGCTTTTGTTATCCAGCACAACCGGTTCACCCCGATTGATCTTGTGGGCATTGACAATAATATCACTTTCGCCCGCCTGCCGGAATATCTTCGTAAGCTTTACCACCGGAAAACAGCCGGATGAAATAATGTCTTTCAGTACGCTTCCCGGCCCTACACTCGGAAGCTGGTTCACATCTCCCACCAGGATCACACGGGTTCCCGGCACGATCGCATTCAAAAGTGCATACATCAACGGCAGATCTACCATTGACATCTCGTCTATGATGATCACATCTGCTTCCAGCGGATTCTCTGCATTGCGCTGGAAACCACCAACTGTCTCATCATCCGGATTGCCGGACACTTCCAACAGCCGGTGAATCGTCTGTGCCTCGCATCCGGTTGCTTCCGTCATACGCTTTGCCGCTCTCCCTGTCGGTGCTGCCAGATAGATGTCCAGTCCTTCGCTTTCGAAGAAATGAATCATCGCATTGATGGTCGTTGTCTTACCGGTACCCGGTCCTCCGGTCAGTATCATCAGACCATGCCTGACTGCTTCCATTACTGCATCTTTCTGCATCTCGTCCAAATACAGTTCTGTGTTCTTTTCAATCTGATTGATCCTGTGAAGAAGTGTCACATCAGCTGCTTCAAAATCAAGATTCAGATCATGCAGCATCTTCGCAGTATTCAACTCCATATAATAATAATGGGAAGTATACACTCTCACCCCCTGCTCTGACTGCTTCATGACGATCTTCTTTTCCATCATAAGATCCATAAGATACTTTTCCATATCTTGTATCTGTACTCCAAGAAGGTCTCCCGTCTCTTTCAGCAACACGTCCTGATACAGATAGACGTGTCCTTCATTCACACTCTGTTGTAAGGTATAAAAGATTCCGCTGCGGATCCGGAAATCAGAATCTGTGTGTATGCCAATCTTCATTGCAATCTCATCGGCAGTCTTAAATCCCACTCCCGGCACATGGTCTGCCAGATGATACGGATTCTCCTCTATCGTGCGGTAGACATTACGTCCGTAATGCTGATAGATCTTTGCTGCCAGTGTTGTAGAAATGCCGAATTTCTGCAGATAGATCATTGCCTGCCGCATATCCTTCTTCTCTTCTACCTGTGAAGCGATCTCTCTTGCTTTCCGTTCACTGATTCCTTTGATCTCTGCCAGTCGTTCCGGCTCCTCTTCGATGATCCGGAAGGTATCTTCTTTGAATTTTTTCACTATCTTTCCCGCCAGAGAAGCTCCGACTCCTTTGATCGCACCGGAACCCAGATACCGTTCGATGGATACCAGATCTTCCGGCTCACATATCTCCGATTCCTCCACAGCGAACTGAAGGCCATACATCTTATGCGTTGTATAGCCTCCTTTCAGTCTTAACAGTTCACCTTCTTCAATATAATGAAAACTTCCGACACAGGTCACTTCTCCATCTGAATTATTCAGATGGAATACCGTGTACCCGTTGTCTTCATTTCGGTAAACAATATGTTCTACGTATCCTTTTATTTCTTCCATTCGATTTCACTCACCCGGATTCCTATCTGAATCTAGATTCCTTTTCTGTCACCCATGAACTCTACGTATTCTCCGGTTCCGATGGCAACAACCTTCATCGGATCATCCGCCGTCATCGTGTTGATGCCTGTCTTTTCCTCGATCAGTTCTTCCATACCACGTAACATAGATCCGCCTCCGGTCAGCATAATCCCTCTGTCAAGGATATCTGCTGAAAGCTCCGGTGGTGTTCTCTCCAGCACGCTGATAACAGCTTCTACGATCTGTCCCGTTGTCTCCCGGAGTGCTTCTTCTGTCTCTGTCGAAGTTACCGTTACCGTCTTCGGAAGTCCTGTTACCAGGTTTCTTCCTCTGACTTCCAGCGTCTCATCTTCGATCATTGGATAGGTTGTACCGATCTTGATTTTAATATCTTCCGCTGTTCTTTCACCGATCAGAAGATTATGTTTTTTTCGCATATAGCGGACGATCGCCTCGTCGAAATCATCTCCAGCAATCTTTAAGGATGTATTTACAACCGTTCCGCCAAGTGAGATGACGGCAATATCGGATGTACCTCCGCCGATGTCAACGATCATATTGCCACACGGCTTTGAGATATCGATTCCCGCACCGATTGCTGCCGCAACCGGTTCTTCGATCAGATGTACCTCTCTTGCTCCTGCTGCATAAGTTGCTTCCTCCACTGCCTTGCGTTCCACTTCTGTAACCCCGCTTGGTACACAGATACTGATTCTCGGCTTCTTGAATGTACGCTTTCCAAGTGTTTTCTGCACGAAATATTTGATCATTTTTTCTGTTACTGTATAGTCTGATATCACGCCCTGTCTCAAAGGTCTGACTGCCACAATATTTCCCGGAGTTCTTCCAAGCATCAGTCTTGCTTCTTCTCCGATCGCCTTGATTGCATTCGTATCTCTGTCATACGCTACAACAGAAGGCTCTTTTAAAATAACACCCTTTCCTTTTACATACACCAGTACGCTGGCGGTTCCCAAATCAATTCCAAGATCTACTGACATTCCCAATTCTCCCTTCATCAAGCTGTCTATATTCCTATCTTTGGTGAGATATGATTATATCACATGCTATTTTTGAGCATGTTCCCATTATAATCAAAATCATTTAAAATAAAAAGACCCATTTTGCTTAAATCTTTATGAACCTTTTTACATAAATATTACAATATGACGAATCTGGACGATGCATTGAACAAAATGTCATATTTCTACCGTTCCAGCATTGGTTTTATATACTTTCCCGTATAGGATACCGGACTTTCCGCAACTTCTTCCGGTGTTCCCTCTGCGATCACGGTTCCGCCTTTGTCACCGCCTTCCGGACCGATATCGATGATGTAATCTGCGGTCTTTATCACATCCAGATTGTGCTCGATCACAATGACTGTATTCCCATCTTCTGTCAATCTGTGGAGAATCTCTGTCAACTTATGCACATCGGCAAAATGCAGTCCCGTCGTCGGCTCGTCCAGAATATAGATTGTCTTTCCCGTACTTCTCTTACTCAGCTCTGTTGCCAGCTTGATACGCTGGGCTTCTCCGCCGGACAGAGTCGTAGACGGCTGTCCCAGACGGATATAAGAAAGCCCGACATCATACAAGGTCTCCATCTTTCTGCGGATACTTGGTACATTTTCAAAGAAATGCATTGCTTCTTCTACGGTCATGTCCAGAACATCATAGATATTCTTTCCTTTGTATTTCACTTCCAGTGTCTCTCTGTTGTAACGTCTTCCCTTACATACTTCACATGGAACATAGACATCCGGCAGGAAATGCATCTCGATCTTGATGATTCCATCTCCGCTGCAGGCCTCACATCGTCCTCCTTTGACGTTAAAACTGAATCTTCCTTTTTTATAGCCTCTTGCTTTTGCATCTGGTGTTGCCGCGAACAGATCCCTGATCAGGTCAAATACTCCGGTATAGGTTGCCGGATTGGATCTCGGAGTCCGCCCGATCGGAGACTGGTCGATATTGATCACCTTGTCCAGCTGTTCCAGTCCCTCGATGCCTTTGTGTCTGCCCGGAATGGTCCTTGCACGGTTCAGGTCTCTTGCCAGACGTTTATAGAGGATCTGGTTCACAAGTGAGCTTTTTCCCGAACCGGACACACCGGTAACACAGGTCATCACGCCAAGCGGAAACTTCACATCTATGTTCTTCAAGTTATTTTCCTGTGCTCCGAGTACTTTCAGCCATCCGGTTGGTTTTCTTCTTACTTCCGGAACCGGGATCCGGATACGCCCGCTCAGATAGGCTCCGGTTACAGAATTTTCATTCTGCATGATCTCTTCCGCATTTCCGGTTGCAACTACTTCACCGCCATGTTCTCCTGCTCCCGGTCCGATATCCACA
>ERZ773133.3320-NODE-3320-length-12609-cov-10.332723_pt1 | contig 12609 bp, 10 predicted proteins | sample MGYA00580861_ERZ773133 | MGnify/ENA primary metagenome ERZ773133 (study PRJEB29015, sample SAMEA2737844) | human gut metagenome | biome: human gut; feature: human-associated habitat; material: faeces | place: China | collected 2012 ...
TTTAAAGAGTGAAAATTATTGATAAACAACGGATTAACTTATTCAGCAGACCCTAAGTAACTATTCAAAATTAATTTTACATATATGAGTAATTCACAAATAAGTTCGTACCTACAGATGCTAGAGCTCTGTTTGTACAATAGAAAAGCGAGTCCTTAGTATTGTAATCAGCAGGTCTTATCCATTTGCCTTTCAATATGCGCCAGAGAGTTTCGGCTGGATTAAGTTCTGGAGAGTATGGTGGAAGATAGAAAAGGAATAATCCTCTATCCTCCCATATTTTTCTCATTTCCCTTATCTTCCGATTTCTATGGACAGAAGCATTGTCAAGGACAACTACCGTTTTCTTCTCAACTTCAAAAGAGAACCGGTCAAGAAAACCCACAAGCTTATCTGCATTGATGGATTCCTGTGTCGTAAAGCCTTTATATTGATTTCTTCGGGTAATCATGCCAAAGATGTTAAGTCTTGCAGCTTTCGCGGATGGAATATAGACATGCTCATCTTTGAACTGCCATCCGTAAGGTACGTAACCATAGAACGTCCAGGCATTCAGTCTACAGTGTTTCAATCAGATAATCTTATTATCTGCGTTAAAGGAATTGGTGATAAAAATTTTTCATGTTTTATTTCCGATATATTATCAGATTATCAGCTTTTGTTCAACAGCCAATGTTTCCCTTTATATTGGTACGAAGAAAACAAAAATCCGCAAGGTACACTATTCGATGATGCAAAAACCAACCGTTATATTCGTCGCGATGGTATAACAGACTGGATTTTGAAAGAAGTCCGTAATCGTTTCGGAGGATCACGCGCTATTACCAAGGAACACATTTTCTACTATGTGTATGGACTACTTCATTCTTCACAATATCGTAAACGCTTTGCCGATGACTTGAAGAAATCCTTGCCTCGTATCCCCATTGTGGATAATGTGCAGGACTTTATGGCCTTTTATAAAGCAGGCAAAGAACTTGCCGACCTGCATCTAAATTACGAACAAAACATAAACGAGCAGGCTATTGGGCAAGATGGAAATTATCTGTTTTTCGCAGCAATGCCTATGTCTGCTCATAGGACTTGTGGCGTAGAAGTGAATGGCGATATGGATATTTGGCAAAATGACTGGACGGATGAAACCTACCAATACTTTGCCGTTGATAAAATGAGGTTTGCCAAAGTTCGTGACAAAAACGGAAAGCTCGTTACTGATAAGACCCGTATCATCTATAATGCTCATATAACCATTGAGGACATCCCGCTCAAAGCATACGAATACATCGTTAATGGTAAATCTGCTATTGAGTGGGTAATGGAACGCTATGCCGTCACAATCGACAAAGCATCCCAAATCAAAAATAATCCCAACGCCTGGTCACGAGAACACGAACAACCTCGTTATATCCTTGACCTGCTCCTATCAGTAATTATGCTCTCTTGTCAAGCGGTAGATATAGTCAGCACTTTGCCAATATTAAGACTTTAATTTTATCGTTTTGTAAGCTTAGGGGTTCTTGAATCTGGTTTCTTTGTTGGAGCATTGATTTTCACAATAAGGGGCATTGGAAAATCAACTCCAACAATTAAAGCTTCACCTTCTCCCAAGATAGGAAGGAAAGAGAGAATATTTCTATTTGCTGCAGATGCGGCACTTTCAACTGCTTTTTTATCTTGCTCATTAATTAACCTATGAACTAGAAATGTTCCCATTTGGCTTAATGTCCCTAATGGTATATCACGAGGCATTTGGGTAGCAATACATAAAAACAAACCGTATTTACGGGCTTCTTTTGATATTTGTTCAAATGCATCAAGAGGTTTAGCCGAAAAGTATTCGTCAGCAATACTCTTGTTTAGAAATTGATGAGCCTCATCAACAAAAACGACTATTGGTTTTTCTTTGTAGATGCCTTTTCTTGCGTTATTTAATAAATAACTACCAATAGCATTTACAAGGATTTCTCTAACTTGGTAGTCAAAACTTACTTTAGAGAAATCCAACCTTAATATACTCTTGTCGCCTTTTAAAAATTCTTCAATTCCAAGTTTCAAATCTTTAGCACCCTGTATAGATGCTCTTCTAAATCCGAAAATCTTATTATATTCGGAGGTGGACATTACATTGTTTACTCGAGATATAAGACTTATACAATTTGACACGTCTGTATCGTTTCGTCCGCCATATAAAGTAGAATTACTTCTATCAGTATCCCAGATACATTCATTTGTTATTTGGGAAGCTAGCATATTAAAATCAAAATTGCAGAATTTATCTTCAATTTCAACTATATGTTTATAATAGAATACTTCAAATGTTCTCTTTTCTTTACCTGCTTTTACAATATTACCCTTAATTTGCTTTCCAGTATTATCTGTTTTATAATATAGGGATAATTCAGAATTATCATCAATTGCAACCATTTTTAGTGATCTAATGGCTTCCATTAATTTAGGAACTTGCGTTTTTGAAGAAGGATGCAATAAATAATATAACTCGTCAATAGACAGATTCTTGTAATCAAAAATAAATTCGCCAGTTCCCAATTCAATGCTTTCCATATTGTCGCTAATACAATTATATTCACCAGTCGCATCAATAAGAATACATTTATTGGAAGTTTTAGAAGAAATAAGTTCTAATAATTTTGCTATTGTCCAGCTTTTCCCACCTCCTGTAGTTCCCAGCACTGCACAATGACGACCAAATAACGAATTTAAAGAGATATTGCATAATGAATCATTTGAAGTTAACTTTCCCAAGGGAGCTAAAGGAACATCAATGTCATCTTTTTTAATGCCAAATTTTGCAATATACAGTCCCATTTGTTCATCAGAGCAAGAATAGACTTTGGCTCCGACAGATGGGTACCGAGATACAGTTTTATTAATCACTTCCGGCTTATATACATCAAATAAAGCAAGCAGTTCTATTTTTGCTATCGGATGAAACATCGTGTCTTTTTCGTTAATGTTTTTATCCGTTATTTCCGCTCTTTCACCTTGAGGAAGACTTTGCTCAAAAATTCGACCAAGAAATCCATATTCTTGACCTTCAATAACAACAAAACTTCCAACAGATCCACCAAAATATATTTCTCCATCAAAATAAAAGGAGTGTAAAAGTCGGGCTGAAGGGATTTGCATACGCACATATTGAGGAGTTACTTCGCAAATATATCCTATAAATTTATTATGATCAAATGGTTTCATCTTGATTTGGTAAGTTAATATTATATGAGTCGTTGTACGGATAATTCTCTACAAAAGCTTTGAATTTAGAAAAAATGACTGTAACATTAGGCATAACTTTTCCATCTTCAGAAACATATTCTGGTACTAACTGATGGGTTATCCCACTATCAATCCATTCTTCTTTTGCAGGGTCTTCTCCTGTTGTTATTTTTTTCGTTCCATAGCATACTATGAGCAAGTGAAAATTAGGGTTTTGAAATACAGCTTCTTTTATTGCATTCTGTATATGTTTATCTTGAAATCCAAAGCCGGCAACTATCAATAATGTCCCCTCTTTTCGCAATGTAGTTTGCAAATGGGACATCATTTCAAAATAAGGTTGCTCGTAACTACTTTCATACTTTTCACTTGCCGGATAGATAATACAAGGATGTTCTGTACTTTCTTTTTGGTATATATTATCACCTACTTTTTCCCAATCTATGCTCCCGTGTAACTTAAATAATTGTATTACATTAGGAATAAAACTTTCTTCCTGTTTAATCCTTGTATGTTCTCTAAATACAATATCATGGTTAAAATTAGCTCCATTGAATATACGAGGATAAGAAAATGAAAATCCGTCAATTATTGTAAAATTCATTTTTTGCGCAGCTTGTTCAAACAGTGTGTCATAGTTTGTTGTATATAACTGTACTCGTGGTTCCGAAGGTTTACGAGCAGTCACCTTCCTAATAAAGTCTTGATGGTGCTTGTTTGTTACATCTAATTTCAGCCGACAAGCGTCTGCAATTTTCTTCTCCAATTTATTCCTTAAAGAGTCTCCATTTTTATCTTTTATTTCTCCATTCAATTTTTCATATAGGATTGTGAATGATAAAAAATCCTCTATATTTTTAGATTGAATTATCGAAGAACATTTTTCTTTTAAGCACCCTTCTGTTGCCATAAGGACTTCCCCTATTGCTTCTATTTCTTCCTTATAGCTATCCCATAGTTCTGTTCTTGTTTTTCCTCCATTTTCTCCATTTTCCATAGATGTTCCTGCTGCCGTCAAAACGGCGACATTTTTAAAATGACTTGTGTAACGGATGATATCATTCGCTATGATACGGAAAGACTCAGCTCTTGCGTTTGACTTAAATTCAGCGATTCCATCACCATCATTTTGAGGTTGCGGTTCATCGTTTATATACCAATGAGTTTCATCATATGAAACAGACTTTACAGCAGTTTTATATAAATAAATTTTGTCCATTACAATTCACCATTTAGTAGTTTTATAATTTTATGAATTTCAGAGTACGCTTTCAAATCCTCCGGCGATTCTTTACAGAGTTGGCACAACTTTTCTGAATTTGACATCGCCCGTTCCAAATCTCCATTCTCTGTCAAGTATTTATAGAGGTTGGTACGTATGAAATATCGCTTTGTCTTTTCATATCCCGGCATGTATTTCTGCAATTCAGGAAGCAGTTGGTCGTAACTTTCATATCGCCGACAAACTACATTGGATAGAAAGTGGAGCAAGAACCAAAATTCCGTACATGGATTCGTTTCTATGAACATAACCTTTCCGGCATATTTCTTCTTGTTATACTCTTTCTTTGATCGTTGGTATAGTTGCATTTCGGAAGGATATTGATACAGCCTATCCATATCAAAAAGGCATACGATATAATCATATTGCTTATTTAAATAAGATTTTACCAATTTTAGAATATGATTGATGTCACTATGCTGCGGAAAATCAGGCGCAACCTTGAAAGGATAACGACATGCTACCCTCAATGAATCAAAATAGAACCACTCGGTTTCTCCCTCGCCTATGATGGCGATACTTTTTGTTACTGTCCGCCCCATATCATTAGTCATTTAGATTAATATACTGGCTACCTAAAAACGGCAACTTTACTAATTTCCCCTGCTTGTAAGCATTATACGGGGAAAGATTCTTGTGTAAGCCTAAAGATGAAAGACGTACTATTTTAGTCTCTCCATATTCGTCTTTATCCGTAAACCATATTGTGTCACGGCGAATGAATTCTTCGTTGAGAAGATTGATGTCGTGTGTTGTCAACAACATTTGGGATGTTCCTTCACTGTTCGCTAAAAATACTTTTATAAAATAAGCCAGCAGTTCATAGTGGATGCTTGTCTCGACTTCGTCAATAAGCACAAACCGGTTGGTCTTCAACAAGAAATTCAGAATTACTGCCATCCCCAAAAATCTCATCGTACCATTAGATTCATATTCTTCAGACAAATCGTATAGTTTGTCGCCAACCTTATGCTTGAATGTCAATTCTGCATTTGTGATTTTTCCTTTTCTAAGCATTTCAGCTTTTGCCTCATTATCAATAGGGGCATTTTGAATCAATTGCTCCAATTCAGGGGTAATCAATTCTTCCTCTTCATGCAATACGACATCTTCTATGTTAAAATCGGATGCTTTCAAGAAATTTAAAATGAACTTCTTCAAATCGCCTGTTTCATCTTTATCCAATCGTGATTTTACATATCCCGAAAGCAGCATACCGGGAGCCAATACATCTTTTACCTGTTTGGCAAAGTAATCGTACACATCGTTCAACCTGGTACGCTCCACATTACTTTTGCCAAATGCGGCAAGTACACTGCAATTATTGATCGTGTTGCCGGAAATCACATCCTGACTCTTCCGTGGCATTTTCAGATTTACGCCGAAATCTATTGTTGTGGAATCTGTAGTTGCATCATAACTACGACTGTACAATTTGGTAGGACGGATGGAATCGTAAACAACCAATGTCTCAGAATAGATATATTTTGCGTCCAATTCAAAAGTAAGGATATACTTCGACTTATTAATATAGAATACCATAGACATCTTCGTCCTTTCATTCCTTGATGTGTTATCCAGCATAAAAGGAACGACCCCGGTTTTCTCATTTCGGTCTTTGGGCATCCTAAGAACAAGCATTCTGAAAAATTCCACAGCATTCAATATATTGGTTTTTCCGGAAGCATTTGCACCATAGATGATGCCCAATTTCAACAATCTTACCCCATCCTTAACTTCATACGAATATTCGTCAGACATAAAGTTATCTGATGAAGGTTCAAAGCTTATCTTTTGTGGAGACTTTATCGAGAAAAAATTTTCAATGGTGAATTCTGCTATCATATTCGTTGAATTTATCTGTCATATGATGCAAAGATAGGAATAAAAATCAATATATGAAATTATAGTATGTATTTTCGTAGTAAAATTACGTAATTTGAATACAAAATACAACTTCAGATATTTTTATAACAATAGAATAACGCAAATAAAAATGGAGATTGTATTATTCCTTCATGAAATTTTTCTCTTCATACTATTTTTTATGATTGAGAAATTTCAGATCTTTGAAACCTAAAGTAACGTTCTTTCATTTATGCAAAATCTGGCAACTTGAAGAAGTCTACTCGTTTCTAAATCGTTACCTGTCTAAAAAAATAGAGCTTGTAAGTTTCTTATTTTCAATGAATAAGAAAAGATGCAATGCCTAGCCGTGTGGAAGGTTATGTGTTTTCTGATTCCGGCTTCGGCAATCCATTGTTTCAGAGGATGATGAGTCATGGATCGGGTTAAACCTTTGAAGACTTTTCCGGTGCCCCATTCGCCACACAGTTCCAGAGCCTCCTGACTGATGGGGAGTGTAGCCTCGGTTTCTGTCTTTTCGGTGCAGATACGGATATAGTAACCTTGATCCGGGCCGACTTCAAAATCACACCAGTCCAGCTTTAGAATATCACTGATACGGAGACCGGTCATGCAGGCAAACAGGGAGGCTTGTTTTAAGACTGGAATCTTGCATGGCGTAGCCGCCAGTTTTTTGACTTCATCAAGTGTCAGATACTCTTTCTTGACCTCTTTCCATTCAATCTTTTCCAGAAAGTCGTTCAAGTTCTCACGCAGCATCTTCTCTTTATAGGCTATTTTCAACAAGGCTCGGAAAGTTGAATAATAGCCGGCTGCCGAATTTCGTGAGATGTAAGCATTGGGATGATTGATCTGTTTGCATTTGAGCAGGTAATCCCTGAACTTCTCACACAGTTCCACGGTGACATCACCAAAGGTGCATTTGCCACCGACAAATTTCTCGAAGTGGTTGTAAACGCAATCCCATTTCTCGTACTTTTCTCGTGCTTTAGTCCGGAAATAGGCGAGGAAATCTACCTTTTGTTTGTTCTTATCCAGGAACCCGAATTCTTCATTGATAAGCGACTGGACACGGATACAGCGGATTGCCTCTGCCTTGTTCAGCATATCCTGATTGAACATTCTTTGCTGCTCGTTCTTGGGCTTGGCATAAATGTAGATGCCGAGGAATTCCCGGCGGCTCATCTTCATCGTGTAAGGATTGCGGATGGCCGGGTAATAATCCAGATAAAGAGATATGCGGTCGTTACGCAATGGTTTTTGTCTCAGTGTTACGTTGGTGCATGTAAGTGTCATAGCTATATTGTTTTTTGATTAATACTTGTTTTTGTTGCAAATAAAATAGGTGTTCTAATGGTGGTATTTATCACCGGAAAATAACTTTTGCCTCATTCTATCTTTGGAGGCTCAAAGAACTTGTCCAACTCTGCTCGCAGGATCTTGGTATATTTACCGACCTTGACACGGGGAATATTATGGTATTTCACATAATGGTAGAGTTGGTCTCGTGTCAGATTGAATCGCTCCATCGCTTCGGCAATGGTGTAGTATTTGGGCTCTTCGGGAGCTATGAGACCTTTAGCAATATCCACATGCTTCTTGGAGTAGTACACCATAATGCCGACTTTCTTTTTAGGAATGGCATTCTTTGATACAAAAGAATAGATGGCCGTCAGCGTCATGCCGAACTTCTCTTGCATGTCTTGCGTGCTGTACCATTCCTTGATTTCAGGATCGGGAGCTTTCTTTGCAAAGTAGTCATCAATATGCTTTTTGCTCCAATAGGTTTTCCCACGGTTAAATGTCCGGGGTATATTATGCTCTTTAGCTATATGAAATATCCAGGAATCTTTGACACCGAATTTCTCTTTAATCTCATTGGTGGTATAGAAGTCTGTGATAGGGATTGTATCTTTGGGCATTCGATATTGATAAGGCTTATTTTGAAGCATAGCATCAATATCAGTCCTCCTGATAAATGAAAGCCTACTGCTAATTTTAGACGCTTTAAGGTGACCTGCCTTTACCATGGTATAGATAGCTTGGCGAGATAGACCTAACAGACGTCCTGTTTCTGAAAAGGAAAGATATTCCTTCTCCTTAATGTCTTCAATGATGCGTTCAGTTTTCTGAACTTGAGTTTGTGACTCTGTTGTCTGCACTCGTTTTTTGCGTATGGCCCGTTTATAGGCAAAATTTGCACACCTGTGTGAACAGAACCTTGTAGAAACTTTCTGAGCCTCGAATTCTTTACCGCACCACTCACAAATCTTTTTAATTCTAAAGTTACTAGTTGCCATTTTTACTTAATATTTAGGGGTTAATTCTCCTTCATTTCTCCTGTTTTTTGTCAACCATCGTAAACTATTGTCAACCATAGTCAACATTCTCCACGACCTTGCCAACGATAATCCTCGGATTTTCGTGGTGAGGTACACAGGAGGTACAAAAAATGGCGTAAAAAGGCTTAGCAACGATTATCAACGATACTTGAGCAACAAAAAAGGCGCCCGTAAAGAGCGCCATATCAATCGATTATAATCAATTCAACCTATTAATAATCAGATAGTTACTTACCAATACAAAAATGCTTGAATATATTCCCCAGCACCTCGTCGGTCGTAATCTCACCGCCGACAATCTCGGCCAGGTGGAACAAGCATTCTCGCAGGTCCTGGCTCACCAGGTCGCCAGACAGGCCCATGTCCATACCCTCCTGTACACGGTGAATGGCCTCCAATGCCTTGCTGAGGGCCTCGTAATGGCGGACGTTGGTCACGATGACATTGCTTTGGGTGATTTCCGGAATATCGGCCGCCCGGAGCAGCATGTCCTGTAGCTCGCGGATACCTGTCTTGGCCTTGGCGGAGATGGATATCGTCTCTGCCTGCGGAAACATCTCCTTCAGCGATGCGGCGGCATCGGTTCCGCTCAAATCGGCCTTGTTCCAGACTACAATCAGGTGCTTGCCCGCACAACGGGGCAATATCTGGCCGGACAACCGGGAAAAATCGGGATGCGGTGCCGAACGGTCGATGACCCAAAGGACGATGTCTGCCTGCTCCAACTTCTGGAAACTGCGCTCGATGCCCAGACTCTCGATGGTGTCGGAGGTCTCGCGGATGCCCGCGGTATCGATGAAACGGAAGGTCACTCCGCCGATGTTCATGGTATCTTCTATCACATCGCGGGTGGTACCATGGATGTCGCTCACGATGGCACGCTCCTCGTTCAGCAAGGCATTGAGCAAGGTGGATTTTCCGGCATTGGTCTCACCGATAATAGCCACGGGGATTCCGTTCTTGATGGCATTGCCGGTACTGAAGGAACGCACCAGTCCACCGATGACCTGCTCGATCTGGGCGGCTATCGCCTTCAGCTCCGAACGGTCGGCAAACTCCAGTTCCTCGTGGTCGCTGAAATCGAGTTCCAGTTCCATCAGCGAGGTGAGATGCAGCAGCTTCTCGCGCAAGGCAGCCAGTTCCTTGCTGAAGCCTCCCTTCATCTGATTCATGGCCAGCCGGTGGGTAGCCGCCGAAGAAGAGGCTATCAGGTCGGCCACGGCTTCGGCCTGACTCAGGTCCATCTTCCCGTTCAGGAAAGCACGCTGGGTAAACTCTCCCGGACCGGCCGCACGGCATCCGTTCCGGATGAGGAGCTGCATGACCTGCTGGAGGATGTACGAGGAACCGTGGCAGGAAATCTCGACCGAATCTTCGCCCGTATAGGAATGGGGCGCACGGAACAGGCTGACCAACACTTCGTCGACAACCTCGCCTCCTGCATCGCGGATGGTCCCGAAAGTGAGGGTGTAGGGCTTGCGGCCGGAAAGCGGCAGGCCGTCCTGACTGGCCGGTGAAAAAATCCGGTCGGCAACCGTAATGGCTTCGGGACCGGACACACGGATGATGCCGATGGCTCCTCCCTGGGCGGTAGCAACGGCACAGATGGTATCTTGTGTATACATGATGATGCTTTACTTTGTAAATGATGAGCCAAAGATAACACAAAAAAATGACATAACGTGAAACACGGATCCGGATAATCTGTGTGGACGACGCATGATAATCAACGCCATATCCGCCACACGGGGATGAATCTGGCGGCGACGGGAAGAGGATGAGCGCGTTAGGGTGAAAGAACGCGGCAGAAGAAATGGAACAAAAAAGTTGGAATTAACCGAAAATTGTTTAGCTTTGTCGCATTTCAGAGATACTTCACCTTACTTTACGTAAGATGAGCGACTTGAAACTACTTTTACATAAGAACGGGGCAGCCTGAAGCAGGCTGAACGTTCGCTAACCACTAATAACTTTTTAAATACTATGGACCGCACAAACGTTATTGGAGAAAAAGTAAAGGCGCTGAGAACAGCCTAAGAAATAAGCCTGGAAGAACTGGCAGACCGTACGGGTCTGGCCATGGAACAGATAACCCGCATCGAAGAAAACATTGACATCCCTTCGCTGGCACCGCTCGTAAAACTGGCACGTGCGCTAGGGGTGCGTCTGGGTACATTCCTCGACGACCAGACAGACGAAACGGGACCTGTCATCTGCCGCAAGGGGGAAGCCGACGATACCATCAGCTTCTCGAACAATTCCATCGACTCCCGTCAGCACATGCACTACCATTCCCTGTCGCGGAGCAAGACCGACCGCCACATGGAACCGTTCATCATCGACATCGACGCGAACGAAAACTATGAATTCAACCTCTCGGCCCACGAAGGCGAAGAATTCATCATGGTACTGAAGGGCACACTCGAAATCAATTACGGCAAATTCACTTATCTGCTGGAAGAAGGCGATACCATCTATTACGACTCCATCGTACCGCACCACGTACACTCCTTCGAAGGACAGGCGGCACGCATTCTGGCAGTAATCTATACACCCATCTAAACAGGAAAGGCTATGCTACAGTTATCGGAAAGAACTTTGGGCGACTGGCTGGAACACTGGGCAGCCGAGACGCCGGACAAGGAATACATCGTCTACTCGGACCGGAACCTGCGCTTCACGTGGAAGCAGTTCAACCGCCGCGTAGACAACATGGCCAAGGGACTGCTGGCCATCGGTGTGAAACACGGTACGCATGTAGGTATCTGGGCCAAGAATGTGCCCGACTGGCTGACTTTCCTGTATGCCTGTGCCAAGATAGGGGCAGTAGCCGTTACGGTGAACACGAACTACAAACAGGCGGAACTGGAATACCTGTGCGAGAACTCGGACATGCACACCCTCTGTATCGTCGACGGGGAACGGGACAGCAACTTCGTAGAAATGACCTACACGATGCTGCCCGAGCTGAAGACGTTCGAACGGGGACATCTGAAAAGCAAACGTTTCCCCTACATGCGGAACGTGATCTACATCGGGCAGGAGAAATACCGGGGAATGTATAACACGGCGGAAATCCTGCTGCTGGGCAACAACGTAGACGATGACGTGCTGAACGAGGCCAAGAAGAAGGTGAACTGCCACGATACCGTGAACATGCAATACACTTCCGGAACCACCGGTTTCCCGAAAGGGGTGATGCTGACCCATTACAACATCGCGAACAACGGATTCCTTACCGGCGAGCACATGAAGTTCACCCAGGACGACAAGTTGTGTGTCTGCGTGCCGTTGTTCCACTGCTTCGGCGTGGTACTGGCTACCATGAACTGCCTGACCCACGGATGTACGGAGGTGATGGTGGAACGGTTCGACCCGTTGCTGGTACTGGCTTCGGTACACAAGGAGCGCTGTACTGCCCTGTACGGGGTGCCTACGATGTTCATCGCGGAACTGAACCATCCGATGTTCGACATGTTCGACCTCTCCTGCCTGCGTACGGGTATCATGGCGGGCTCGCTTTGTCCGGTGGAACTGATGAAGCAGGTGGAAGAGAAGATGTTCATGAAGGTGACCAGCGTATATGGCCTGACGGAGGCTTCGCCGGGAATGACGCATAGCCGCATAGACGACCCGCAGGAGGTACGCTTCACGACGGTGGGACACGACTTCGAGTTCACCGAGGTGAAGGTCATCGACCCTGAAACGGGCGAGGAATGTCCGCCGGGAGTACAGGGAGAAATGTGTAACCGGGGATACAACAACATGAAGGGATACTACAAGAATCCGCAGGCTACGGCTGAGGTGATTGACAAGGACGGCTTCCTGCACTCGGGCGACCTGGGCGTGAAGGACGAGAACGGCAACTACCGCATCACGGGACGT
>ERZ773133.3330-NODE-3330-length-12561-cov-2.630337_pt1 | contig 12561 bp, 10 predicted proteins | sample MGYA00580861_ERZ773133 | MGnify/ENA primary metagenome ERZ773133 (study PRJEB29015, sample SAMEA2737844) | human gut metagenome | biome: human gut; feature: human-associated habitat; material: faeces | place: China | collected 2012 ...
TCCCGCCTTAAAATTATTTTGCTCTATTTGTACCACAATTCAGCGTTTACATAGAATTTGGAATTGATCCTCGTGGCTGATTTTAGGACCTCTTTCTACCAGAAGGTGTCCAACTTGCACTTACAATTTGCGTTTTTCTTTCCACCAAATCAATAGCAATGTGCTGCCATCTGCTATCGGTGTTTAATCATTCACCAAGCAATTGCCATGTATGTATCTACCGTCCGCTAAGAACAGCATATGGTGGCAGTGGCTCTCCAATTAATGGCAAGGCATATGTGCGGAACTCATCCGTTATTCCATTGCGTCCCTGATTGATCCATTCTAATGGGAACTTTCTTTCCAAATTTGCAACATTTTCCAAAGGTACTTCTGTCAAAGACCAAGCATAAGGATGATCGCTGTCGCGACGAATAGCCGCCATAAGGCCAGTGTGACCAGAAAAAGCAAGCCGAACTGCATGACGTCCAACCGCAATTGCTTCTTCGCGATCCTGAGCAGACTGCATAATCATGGAGCATCGTCCAAGGAAGCCGTGGCGTTCCGCTCGCGCCCGTACTCCAAGCCGTGCAGTGACTTTATCGCAAAGGGCTTGTGCGGCTCCGCCAGCCAGCTTATGGCCAAAGCCGTCAACAATTCCAAGATCTGCAATCATTTTTCCGTTTTCGTCAGCTAGACCCTCACTGACAACAATCAGAATTTCTCGTTGTTTATGCAGCAGATTGTCCACATCCGCGAGGAAAGCATTCTCATCAAAAGCATATTCCGGTAGATAAACAAGCTGTGCGCAAGGTTTTCCATCATAGTCCGGAATACTTCCGGCCGCGGTAAGCCACCCTGCATTGCGCCCCATAGTCTCCATAATGGTAACATACATTGGCATAGCTCGGACTTCCATCCAGAGATCTCGCGTATTGTTTGCTATAAATCTTGCGGCACTTCCATATCCAGGGCAATGATCTGTGAGCGCAAGATCGTTGTCGATGGTTTTTGGAATGCCGATCACGGCGAGGTCGTACCCGCTGGCCTCGGCCAGCTTAGCAATCTTGTTGCAGGTGTCCATCGAGTCGTTGCCGCCGTTGTAGAAGAAGCAGCCGATGTCGTGCTTTTTCAGGACTTCGAGAATACGTGGATAGTCGGCATCAGTTAGCTTCCGTCGGCAGGAGCCAATAGCAGAAGCAGGTGTATAGGGAAGCAGCACAAGCTGCTTCTGATCCTGCGAAGACAGTTCAATTAACTCATCGTTTAAAACGCCCTCAACGCCGTGGATTGCTCCAAAAACCTTTCCAGAGCTTGATTGCCGCATTGCCTCATCAATCACGCCGAAGAGGGAAGCGTTGATCACGGTGGTAGGGCCACCGCCGTGCGCGACTAAAATATTACGTTTCATATTGAAGCCTCCGGCTCATTTATTTTGTAGTGTCAAAGAGGGACATTTTGTCGGAAATGATCTTCCGGGCGTGCGCCTGCGCGCTCTGGTAGGCCTTGTAAATATCCTTGGAGTTGACCTCAAGGCCGAAGCCCTCCAGAAATGCCAGTCGAACCTCCGTCGCGACGTTGATCTTACGGATGCCCATCACGATAGCCTTGCGGATCATGTCGTCCGGGATACCGGAGCCACCGTGCAGAACGAGCGCCGGGCCGCCCAATGCCGCGACCTGCTCCAGACGGTCAAAGGCGAGGTTCGGCGTGCTCTTATAGATGCCGTGGGCGTTTCCGATGCCGATGGCGAGTGCCTCGACCGTGACCTCCTCCAGAAAACACCGTGCATCGTCCACGTTGACCAGATTTGCCTTGGCGGTCATGCCGTCCTCGGTGCCGCCGATTGCGCCGAGCTCAGCCTCGACGGAAACGCCGACGGTGTGCGCTGCGCGAGTCACTTCCTTCGTTACGCGGATATTTTCCTTCAGAGGCAGGCGGGATCCATCGATCATCACGGAAGTGAAGCCATTTCGCAGGCATTGGATTACCTGTTCATAGGATGCGCCATGATCCAGATGTAAAACCAATTGTGCATTTGTACTGTTTGCAATCTGGCGGCAGATGCTTGCAATTTTTTCCAATTTGTTGTACTTGAAAGTGTTTTGCCCTACCATCATGATTGCCGGAAGTTGCTTTTCTTCTGCAACGGAAGCGATCTCCTCTGCCACTTCAAGAGTGTCCACGGTGAAAGCAGCAATCGCAATTTTTTTCTCCTCCGCAACCTTCAAAACATCCTGCATCGTTACAAGCGCCATGATTGTTCCTCCTGTTTAATTATTATAAATTTTTTAGTGTTGGTTGTAAATATTGAAAAGTCGTCGAAGCAAACGTCTACGGTTCAAAGACTCCGTTTTCCGTTCTTTATTAGCTTTATCTGTTTCTCCTTTAGATTCTCGCCACGCCGGAAGCGCGGGCAGCCTGTGCTACCGCTGCGGCCACAGCCTTGCCGACGCGCGGGTCAAAGGCCTTCGGGATGATATACTCCGCGCTCAGCTCCTCCTCGGAAACAAGCTCTGCCAGCGCACGCGCCGCAGCCATCTTCATTTCCTCGTTAATGCCGGAGGCGCGGACGTCGAAGGTGCCGCGGAAAATGCCGGGGAAAGCCAGCACGTTATTGATTTGGTTGGGGAAATCGGAACGGCCTGTGGCGATGACGGCCGCGCCGCCGGCCTTGGCCTCCTCCGGCATAATCTCCGGTGTCGGATTGGCGCAAGCGAAGATAATCGGATTGGGAGCCATGGTCTTGACCATCTCTGTCGTAACCGTACCGGGAGCCGAAACACCAATGAACACATCCGCCCCACGGATGACATCCGCAAGCTTGCCGGTTTCTTTTTGCCGATTGGTGACAAGTGCCATTTCCTGCTTGATCCAACTGAGATTCTCTCGTCCCTCATAAATTGCACCGCTGCGATCGGTCATAACAATATTTATGAAGCCAGCCGAAAGCAGCAGCTTCGCGATAGAGATCGCCGCAGCACCCGCGCCAGAGGTAACAATCTTCACGTCCTCGCGCTTTTTGCCGACAACCTTCAGCGCGTTGGTCAGACCGGCGAGCGTGATGACGGCTGTACCGTGCTGGTCGTCGTGGAAGATGGGGATGTCGCAGCATTCCTTGAGCTTGCGCTCGATCTCAAAGCAGCGCGGTGCAGCGATATCCTCCAGATTGATGCCGCCGAAGGAGCCGGAGATCAGCGCCACAGCATTGACAAATTCGTCTACGTCTTTGGTCTTGACACAGAGCGGGAAGGCGTCTACCCCGCCAAAAGCCTTAAACAGCACGCATTTACCCTCCATGACGGGCATACCGGCCTCCGGGCCGATGTCGCCTAGACCCAGCACAGCCGATCCGTCGGTAATGACAGCGCAAAGATTGTGGCGGCGGGTCAAGTCATAGGAGAGGTTGACATCCTTCTGGATTTCGAGGCAGGGCTGCGCGATGCCGGGCGTGTAGGCAAGAGATAGGTCGTCCTTGGTTGCAACAGGAACTGTCGCGATCACTTCGATCTTTCCCTTCCATTTTTCATGAAGTCTGAGAGATTCTTCTGCATAATTCATAATAATACTCCTTTAAGGTTGTACAACTGGCAGCGTTGAACCGCCATATGGCATGGCAAGAACGCTGGCAGTAGGCCCTAGCTTTTTATACGCTGCATCCAACGCGGCCTGCACTGAGGAAAATGGCGTCAGGAAGCATTTGCGAACAAGTTCGTCCGGCATCTCTGAGACGAGATAAATATCCGCATGCTCCAAAACCATAGCAATGGCTGCCGCTTTGTGTCCGCCCAACTGGAAGTGTTTTTTCACACGCTCGGTAAGATCTGAGGGGTTGTCCGCCTCCTGAATCCACTGTTCAAACACATCTTCCCCCAGTCCCTCTCGGCAGGAACCGATAACGATGATCACGCCGCCGTCGCGCACGGCATGCTTGGCGTTGTCCAGCGCCTTCTGCGTCTGGTAGAGGTTCAAGTCCTTTGGTGCGCCGCCCTGGCTGACCAGCACGATGTCCGCGCGCTCAGAAATTGGCTTTTGATACAGCGCGTCGAGGAAGGCGCAGCCTGCTCGGTGCGCTTTGACCGCATCTCCCGCGACGGCACGGATGATATTCTTATGCTCATCGAGTATAACGTTGACAATGTAGTCGATGCCGAGTATTCTCCCGGCCTGCTCAATGTCCTCACGGATCGGGTTGCCGTCGAGCTTTCCTGCATGCGCTTCCGGGCAGATCATCATGCGGTGGTTGCACTGAATGGCTTCGCGGGTGGAAACGCCGGGCATGATACTCTTTGCGCCGCCGGAATACCCTGCAAAGTAATGATACTCAATGTTGGCAAGGCAGATCACGCGGTCTGCTTCGGCTACGGGACGGAAAATATCCACAGGTGTCCCGGCATCCGTCGTACCAAGGTGTACACAGTCATCCGGATCGGAATCCACACAGCGCAGTTCTTTCCACCCTCGTTCACCGGCCAGATGGCGCTGCTCCTCCGGGGTGTGGCGGCGATGGCAGCCCAGTGCGAAGATAAGCGTTATATCCTCTCTTTTTATGTCCGCAGCATAGAGGCGATCGAGCAGCGGCGGCAAAATCTTCCACGTCGGACAGGGGCGAGTAATATCTGAGGTGACGATTGCAATTTTCTCGTTGGGGCGTACAACCTGCTCGATCGGAGGCGCACCGATGGGTGCGTCCAAGGCAGCGCGGACTGCATCCTCGCCAGTCAGGCCGGGTGGTGGCTCATTCGCGTGCAGGATTCCGGCAAGGCGGTCGTCGCAAACCTCCACGCTCTGCGTACCGGTACCAAAGCCAAACTCAAGTCTCATTTTTTCTCCTCCACGGTCGCGCCGTGGCGCAGGGCCTTGACGACCGGAAGCTCCTCACCCGTCAGGAAGCGGCTCAGTGCGCCGCCGCCGGTGCAGATATAGTCGATTTGGTCGGTTTGGCCGTATTTGGTCGTTGCGGTGATGCTATCGCCGCCGCCGACGACGGTATATGCCTTCGCTGCGCCGAGGGCAAGCCAGACGGCTTTGGTACCGAGCTCTGTCGTCTCCTGTTCAAAGACACCCATGGGGCCGTTGACGAACACGGTCGCGGAGCTTTCGATCAGGCGGCGGTAATTCTCGGCGGTTTTTGAGCCGATGTCCAGAGAGCCGATATCTGTGGGAATGCTGCCGACTGCCGCTTCGCGGCGTTCGCCATTTTCCAGCCATGCCAGATCCTCCGGCAGAACGATGCGGTCGGCGTACTTTTCAAGTAGGACTTTGGCAACGTCTATGTATTCGCCATAGTTGGACTTATAAATGAAGTCGAGGCTTCCTTTGCCGATCTCCGCTCCCTTGGCAGCCAGCAGAATGTTGCCAACCAAGCCGCCGGTCAGCACGCGGTCCGCCGCCCCGCCCTTGAGAACGGTTTCAAGCATCAGGAAGGCATCGGAAATCTTCGCGCCGCCGAGTACGAACGTGCACGGACGCGAGGGTGATTCCATCAGCTCAGAGATGACACAGTACTCTTTTTCAAACAACCGGCCCATAGCGGAAGGCAGCACCTGTTCGAAGCCGCACAGACTGGGCTGATCTCGGTGTGCGGCGGCAAATGCGTCACAGATATAAAGGTCGGCCAGCGGCGCGAGCTTGCGCACGACCACGGTCTGCGCCTGCTGTTCGTGCGTGAGCTTGAGTTTCAGCTCAAAGAGAGTCTGCTCCTCGGCCATATAGCGCACATTCTCCAGCAGCAGAATTTTGCCGTCCTGCAAACTGCGCACAGCCTCCTGCGCAGCAGGGCCGCAAACATCCTCGACGAACTGCACGGGTCTTCCGAGCAATTCTTCTAGCACTGCGCAGTGCGGGCGCAGGGTATAGTAGTTTTTATATTCGATGTCGCTTCCCTGGTGGGCAAGCAGCACGACGTGCGCTCCCTTATCCGAAAGCTCGCGGATGGTGGGAACGCAGGCGCGGATGCGAGTTGTAGAGCGCAGCGTCCCGGTCGCCCGATCCACAGGTTGGTTGATGTCCACTCGGCAAATGACAGTTTTGCCGCGATAGTCAAACTCATCGAGCGTTTTGATTCCAAATCGCATGCAGTCGACCACTCCCTTGTTTTTTGTTAAATTAGTGCCATCTGAATTATTAAATTTGTTAACTATTTGCACAATTACAAAATTACTATAGCAGAATTGCTGGCAATTGTCAAGAAAATATCCTGAATTATCGTGGAAAATATTCAAGAGCAAAAAACATAACAATATTATATAAAATATTGACAAGCTGGAGAAAATAAGTTATTATTATTTTAACAGAAAATATCATTGAAATAAATCGATGTTAAGTGGAGAGAGTATTATCGCCCCACAAGAAAAGGAAGAGAGTTCTATGAAAGAGAGCCGGAGAAAGCAAATCGAAAGCCTGCTGGCCGAGCGGAGAAGCATCAGTATGCACGAGCTGTGCGAGGCGCTGAATGTATCTATGAATACGGTGCGCGCGGATGTCAGCAGCCTTGTGCGCGAGGGTGTCGTTGAAAAGGTATACGGCGGTATTGTGCTCAAGCAGCCCGAGGAGATCCCGCTCTATGAGCGGCGCAGCCAGCAGGAAACAGACTGCAAGTGCAGGATTGCAAAAATGGCTGAGCAGCTGATCGAAGATGGAGATATCGTTTTCATTGATTCCGGCACGACGACGATGCGTCTGCTGGATTATCTGGACCCGGCCAAAAAGATCACCATCGTGACGGCCAATGTTTCCGTTTTGCAGCGCGCACAGAATATGACGAATGTCAATGCGATGATCCTTCCCGGGCTCTATGATATGCGGACAAACGCAATGCTAGACAGCAGTACTGTCGAATATTTGTGCCGTTTTCAGCATAATAAGGGGTTTTTTGGCGTTTCTTCTCTGACGGCCACAGGCGGCCTCGGCGTTTCCAACTGGCAGGAATATGAGGTCAAGCGCACGGCGGCCGCGCGCTGCCAGAAGTCCTATCTGCTGGTCGATTCGACCAAATACGGGCGAACGGCGCTGCTTGCCTACGGCACACTGGAGCAGATGCAGGCGGTGATCACCGATCACGGAATGCCTCAGGAGTTCATTGCGCTGTGCCGCCAGAAGAAGGTCACGGTGGAGCAGGTCTGATCCGGGCGCGGCGTCCTTTGAGAAAAATGAACAAAAACGAAACGCGGACAAATCATCCTGCGGCAGCTTTTCACGGAAAGTGGAAAGCTGCCGGTTCCTTTTTCTGCGGAGGGAACAGCGTTTCCATCGGGGAGTTGGCATAATTGCATAAAGAACAGGGGCGGTCTTTGTGAGGTTTTCACAGAGGGACTGATAAATTACAAGACTTTCCACGCATTTTGGATAGGTTGCACAAAGACAGCAGCAAAGCACCGGGAAATATCACAAAAACATTACAACTGATTGTTGACTTTTTTGCAATAATATGGTATATTTTTGCTAGGTCATAGAAAAAGTGCTGATTCGCGCTTCAAAAATAAAATGAATCAGCGGCGGACAAATTTTACAGCGCCGAACCGAAAGCACAGTTGCAGGTCGGCAAGGAGGACGTTATGAGAAAGATTAGAGTCGGTGTTGCCGGCTACGGCACAATTGGTCAGCGCTTGGCCGATGGCGTTGCGCTGCAGGAAGACATGGAGCTGGTCGGCATCGCAGATCTTGCCCCCACGCTTTCGCTTCAGGCGCTGCGCGAACGCGGTATGATCGGTGAGAACGGCGTGAAGTACAACCTGTATCTGGTCGACGGCGCGAACGAAGCCGCCTTCCGCGAAAAGGACATTCCGGTTGCCGGCAGCTTTGCAGACCTCTGCCGAAACGTGGATATCATGCTGGACTCCGCGCCTGGCGGTGTCGGTGCACAGAACAAAAAGAACTATTATGAAAAGTACGGTGTGAAAGCTATTTTCCAGGGCGGTGAGAGCAACGCCGTGGCGGATGTTTTTTTCCATGGCTATGCGAATTATGAAAAGGGAGTTGGACAGGATTATCTGAAGCTGACCTCCTGCAATACGACGGGTCTGATCCGTACCGTTGACTGCCTTGACCGTGCGTTCGGTATTGAAAAGGTGGCCATCACGATTATTCGTCGTGTAGCAGACCCCGGCGATTATCATCGTGGTCTAACCAATGCGCTCCAAATGGAAAAAGCGCCTACCCATCAGGCTCTGGATCTCATGACCATCATGCCGCATGTTAATGCGACGGGTATTTTGGTGCACACCCCTGTAACGCACGGTCACATCATCACCGTTCTTGCGACGGCAAAAAATGGCAAAAAGCTTACCAAGGAGATGGCCTTGGAGGCTTTCCGCAAGCATCCTCGTATTCGCACAGTCACTCTCGCTGAAGGGTTTAAGGGGAATGCATCTTTCTTTAAGTATGCTAGGGATCTCGGAAACCGCCGCGGAGACATGTACGAGATCGGCCTGTGGGAAGATTCCATTGTGGAGTCCGGTAACGACATCATGTATGCCTTTAATGTTCCTCAGGAGTCCATTACAATTCCAGAAACCATGGACGCCATCCGTGCGGCAACTGGCTTACAAACGACCCGCGAGGAAGGCACTGCCATGACCAACAAGTATTTGCGCATCGGAGCGTTTAAGCGCTGAGTCCCTCATGCACAAACGGCGATAAGCTGTTGCAAAATATACAACAAAAAGGAAAGGACCAAAAAAATGAAAAAGTTATTTGCGATTCTCCTAGTTGTTGCCATGCTGCTGGCTCTGGCCGGTTGCGCAGGCGGCGAAACCTCCAGCGACAATCCCTCAAATAACAGTAATGCCTCCGTCTCCTCCTCTGATGCAGATCCCATTCGTATCGGCATCTGGACATCTTTGACCGGCGCTTCTGCAATTGAAGGCGAACTGATTGAAAACGGCGCGCGTCTTGCCGCCGCACAGTGGAACGCCAAGGGCGGCATCAATGGCCGTCAGATCGATTTCGTCGTTTACGACGACCAGTCCACCACAGAGGGCGCAGTCACCGCAACCACCCGTCTGATCGAAAACGATAAGGTCGATGCGATTATTGGCTCCAACCTTTCCAACTCGATCGTTGCGACCGCCAGCCTGATCGAAGAAGCGGGCATTCCCTTCGTCGGCAGCGGCACCGGCACGGCATGGACAAAGTGCGGCTACCACATTTTCCGAGGCACAGTTGTCAATTCCTTCATGAATGAGGGATTTGTCCGGGTTGCCGCTGAGGAAATGGGCGTGAAAAACGCTGCTTTCATTTGGGTCGAAACCGAAAACGGGCAGACTGCCTGCGCTGATATCAAAGAATACTGTAATAAATATGGTGTAAACATTGCTTACGAAGGTACCTATCAGAGTTCTGATACTGACTTCACAGCTCAGGTTACCAATACAATCAAAGCAAATCCTGATGGCGTTATGCTCTTTGGCCTTGCGAATGAGCTTTCTCTGATTGTCAAGCAGCTTCGTCAAGCCGGTTATAATGGCTACATTTATATGGCCGAGGCCGGTGCTTCCGTAGACCTGATTGATGTTGCCGGTTCCGCTGCGGATGGTATCATCTTCACCGCTGCATATGTTGTTCCGCCCGAACCTTCAAAGGCAACCTCCGAACTCATGAAGGAAATGCTTGAAGCTTATGTCGATATGTACGGCGAAATGCCGGCCACAGACGTTGCATTTCGTGTCTATGATGGTGCAAACCTGCTGTTCACTGCGTTTGAAAATGCTGCGGATATGAACGACAAAGACTCCGTTCGCGATGCATTCTATAACATCAAGGGCTATGAAGGTATCGCAGGAACATTTGATTATTCCGCGAAGGACGGTGACGGTCTCTCCGGCTGCAACGCTTATATGATCATCGGTGGCGAGTACTACGCTTTCGACAAAGCCACGCTTGAGAAAGAAGTTCCCGTGAAGTAAATCTCCATTATCAACACCGTTTCCCAAAGCAAAGGGGGAAGGCATTCGCTCCGGATGCCTTCTCCCGCATTAAAATCATATCGTAAAAGCGGAGGATGTGTATTATTATGATTGTAAGACTAATAATCGGTGCGCTGATGATCGGCGCGGTTTACAGCGTCGTTGGCATTGGGTACAGCGTTATTTATAGAGCCTCCGGCCTAATGTCGCTCTGCCAAGGCGATATGCTGATGTTTGGCGCATTTCTGGGTCTCTTCTTTAATAAATCCCTTGGCCTTCCCTTCCCTATTGCATTGCTGTTTACCACAGTACTCATGTTCTTATTGGGTATGGGAATTCAAAAATTCCTTGTAATCCCGCTATTGAAAAAGGCATCCGGATTTGCTTCGGTCATTCTGTGCACCTTGGCACTCTCTTACGTCCTGCAAAACACCGCTCTGATTGGTTGGGGGGCTAGAATGTTCCAGTTTCCCTCTATCTTTAAGACCAACTCCATTAATATCTTTGGAATCGGCGTTGCGCCGGAGAACGCACTGGTCCTCGGTGCAGCGATTCTCGTCATGATTATTCTTCACCTTTTTATGACGAAAACAAAATTTGGCACCGCCATGCGCGCTGCTGCGCTGGATGAAACAGCCGCCAGCGCTGTCGGCATTAACGTTGGCATCACCAAAGGGGTCGCTTGGGGCATTGCCTCAGGACTTGCGGGCGCGATCGGCTGTCTGCTGGGGCCAGTTTACGGCGTCTATACCACTATGGGAATCTTGATTGGGCAGAAGGGCTTCGCCGGTGCCGTTTCCGGTGGCTACGGCAATATGTATGGTGCAATCATCGGAGGTATGTTCTTTGGCTTTGCCGAAACTTTCATCTCTGCATATATTTCCACGAGCTACAAGGACTGCATCTCCTTCGGCATACTCATCATTATTCTGACCTTCATGCCTACCGGCATTCTGAAGTCCAAAGTTTTGGAATAGGACGTCCACGGAGGATACGTTATGACAAGTATACAAAAGAAAAACGCCTTGAAAAAGAAAATTTTCCTCACTGCAATCCTCATTGTAGTCTTTGGCTGCATGACGGCAATTGCTTTTGGTGAGACATATATGGCACTGATGTTCTGCCGCATCGGTATTTATACGATTGCAGTCTCTGGTTTGGACATCTTGTTTGGCTATACCGGTCAAATTTCATTTGGGCATGCCGCTTTTTTTGCAGTTGGTTCCTATACAAGCGCATATTTTTCCATTAACATGGGTTGGAATCCTATTTTTACCATGTTAATCGGCGTTGTATTTTCAATGATCGTAGGCGCAGTGATTGCAATTCCTGCGACGAAATTGGTCAAGCACTTTCTGTCATTACTCACCATTGCTTTTGGTCAGCTCGTATATACATTCGCGAACTCTACACGGCCGATTACCGGTGGTGCGTCTGGATTGAAGGATATTCCAAGCATCTCTATCTTTAATTTTTCTTTTGATACCTATGCAAAAAGCTTTATTTTTATATTTATCCTTGCTGTTCTTCTGACAATTGTAAAACAGAACATTGTCAAGTCTCGAACAGGACGCGCTTTTCTCGCAATTCGTGAGAATACGCAAGCAGCATATTCTTCCGGTATCAATGTGCGGGTTTATAAAACTATGGCTTTTGTAATCAGTGCAGCGTATGCCGGTCTGGCCGGAGGTCTGTATGCACACTTGATTAACTTTATCAGTCCTGATACATTCAGTAGCACACAGTCCACCCTGTTTATGACCATCCTGCTCTTTGGCGGCATGGCAAATCTGGCAGGACCGCTGGTGGGTTCGGTCGTTCTGCTCACCATCAAGGAGTTTCTTCAGAGTTTCTCCACCTATCAGATGATGGTCTATGCAGTTCTAATTCTGATTGTCCTGTTCTTGTTGCCAAACGGTATTTCTGGTGAATGCAAGGTGCTCTTCCGCAAATTACTTGGCAAATATAAGAGGAGGAAAAACAATGCTTAAGCTGGAAAATCTGACAATTCGTTTCGGCGGTTTAACTGCTGTTGATAATGTGACAACGCATGTCGAGCAGGGAGAAATATTCGGACTTGTCGGTCCAAACGGCGCCGGAAAAACAACGACTTTCAATATGATTAGCGGTTACTATGCTCCTACAAGAGGAAAAGTCATCTTTGATGGGCAGGAAATTCAGGGAAAACCTCAATACGAGATCAATCGACTCGGAATTGCTCGCACCTACCAAAACATTAATTTGTTTAATAAAATGACTGTTTTGGAAAACTGTATGATTGGCTGCCATCCAAGAATGAAAGCAAATATTTTTGATGCCATTTTCAATACCCCGCGCAAGCGGCGCGAGGATGCAGATGCAGAAGAAAAATGCCGAAAGATTTTGAAGTTTATGGATCTTGGCCACCGTGAGGACTATCTGGCAAAGAACCTGTCCTATGGTGAGCAGCGGCGGCTGGAGATTGCCAGAGCGCTTGTCAGCGATCCAAAGCTTTTATTGCTGGATGAACCTGCTGCCGGTATGAACAGCACTGAAAAAGACGAACTGTCCGGCATGATCAAGAGCATCCGTAACATGGGGATTACCGTACTGCTTGTTGAGCACAACATGAAATTGGTTATGGGCGTCTGTGATCGAATCTGCGTTTTGAACTTTGGTGAAAAGCTTGCTGAGGGGA
>ERZ773133.3332-NODE-3332-length-12552-cov-12.001360_pt1 | contig 12552 bp, 8 predicted proteins | sample MGYA00580861_ERZ773133 | MGnify/ENA primary metagenome ERZ773133 (study PRJEB29015, sample SAMEA2737844) | human gut metagenome | biome: human gut; feature: human-associated habitat; material: faeces | place: China | collected 2012 ...
GGGGCTGAATATACCGGTAACCTGGTGGAAGTTGTCGATAACTTCATCTTGGGTAAAGGTCCGGGAGCTGCCTGGATGTTCGGCTTTGCCATTCTGGAGAAATTTGCCGGCGCTGACAAGGTGGCCGAAGTGAAAAAAGGAATGCTGATTGCCTGATGAAGAATTACGTCATCGTTGTGGCTGGCGGTAAAGGACTCCGCATGGGAGGGGATATCCCGAAGCAGTTCCTGCCTGTAAAGGGGAAGCCGGTGCTGATGCGTACGCTGGAGGCTTTCCATGCCTGCGATGCACAGTTGGAACTGATTCTGGTACTTCCGGCCGATCAGCAGGCCTACTGGAAAGAGCTCTGCTCCACCTGTCATTTTACGTTACCTCATCGCATAGCCGATGGAGGGGAGACCCGTTTCCATTCCGTAAGGAACGGACTGGCACTGGTGGATGAAGAAGGACTGGTAGGGGTGCATGACGGTGTCCGCCCCTTCGTCTCACAGGAAGTTATCCGTAACTGCTACCGGGAGGCTGCTCAGAAAGAGGCGGTGATACCGGTGGTGGAAGTGGTGGAAACCTTGCGCAGGCTGGAGGAATCGGGGAGTGAAACAGTACCCCGTAGCAGTTACCGCCTGGTGCAGACTCCGCAGGTCTTTACGGTATCGCTGTTGAAGCAGGCATACGCCCAGCCCTATTCGCCGATGTTTACGGACGATGCTTCGGTGGTGGAGGCTGCCGGACATGCGGTACATCTCATTCCGGGAAATCGGGAAAACATCAAACTGACTACACCTTTTGACTTGAAGGTGGCGGAAGTGCTGGCTTGATCAAGCTATACAGAACGTGTCGTCGAGGCGGAACTCCCGTCGGACGACACGTTTTCTGCATCTGTTATAAACCTATTGGAAAATTCATGGAAGGGATATGTTCGATTTGACTACACGAGACATCAAGTATCTGCAGGGGGTAGGACCGCAACGTGCGGCTATCCTGAACAAGGAGTTGGAAATCTATTCCTTCAAGGACTTGTTGTATTATTTCCCTTACAAGTACGTAGACAGAAGCCGGGTGTATCTCATCCGTGAAATCGACGGGAACATGCCATACATCCAGTTGCGGGGAAAGGTCCTGAGCTTCGAGACGTTGGGAGAGGGGCGGCAGCGGAGGCTGGTCGGTCATTTCTCCGACGGTACCGGTGTCGTGGACCTGGTCTGGTTCCAAGGCTTGAAGTTCATAACCGGAAAGTATAAGGCCAACGAGGAATACATCGTTTTCGGAAAGCCGACTGTATTCAACGGACGCATCAACATCGCCCATCCGGATATTGACCCGGCGGCGGAACTGACGCTTTCTGCCATGGGCCTGCAGCCGTATTACAATACGACGGAACGGATGAAGCGGAGCAACCTGCACTCTAATGCCTTGACGAAGCTGATGAAGAACCTGTTCGGGGCGCTGCAGCATGAAGTGCTGGAAGAGACCCTTAGCCCTTCGCTGGTGGAGAAGTACCGGTTGATGCCGCTTACCCAGGCGCTCTATTACATCCATTTTCCGCAGAATCCGGAACAGCTTCGGCGGGCGCAGTACCGGCTGAAGTTCGAAGAACTGTTTTATGTTCAGTTGAATATCCTGCGTTACACCAAAGAGCGGCGGAATAAATTCAAGGGGCTGGTGTTCAGCCGGGTAGGCGAGATATTCAATACCTTTTATTCCAAGCATCTTCCTTTCCAGCTGACAGGAGCCCAGAAACGCGTCATCAAAGAGATGCGCCGGGATATGGGGAGCGGACGTCAGATGAACCGCCTGTTGCAAGGCGATGTGGGGAGTGGCAAGACCTTGGTCGCGCTGATGACCATGCTGATAGCCTTGGACAACGGTTACCAGGCATGCATGATGGCCCCGACCGAGATTCTGGCTACCCAGCATTATGAAACTGTCCGTCATTTCCTGGAAGGGATGGATGTCCGGGTGGAGCTGCTTACGGGAACCGTGAAGGGGAAACGCCGGGAAGCCGTCCTGAAAGGCCTGTTGACCGGCGAGGTACACATCCTGATCGGTACACACGCGGTGATAGAAGATACGGTGAACTTTGCTTCGCTGGGACTCGTGGTCATTGACGAGCAGCACCGCTTCGGGGTGGCCCAGCGTGCCAAGTTATGGGCAAAGAATACTTGCCCGCCCCATGTGCTGGTCATGACGGCTACGCCGATTCCCCGTACGTTAGCCATGACCCTGTATGGCGATTTGGATGTCTCGGTCATCGACGAGCTTCCTCCCGGACGCAAACCGATCCAGACCGTTCATCAGTTCGATAACCGCCGTGCCTCCCTTTATGCCTTTATCCGGAAGCAGATACAGGAGGGACGTCAGGTGTATATTGTCTATCCCCTCATTCAGGAAAGCGAGAAGATGGACATCAAGAACCTGGAAGAAGGTTACCTGCATATTTGCGAGGCGTTCCCGGAATACAAGGTCAGCAAGGTGCATGGCAAGATGAAGCCGGCCGAGAAAGACGCGGAAATGCAACGTTTCTTGCGCAATGAAACCCAGATTATGGTGGCGACGACGGTTATCGAGGTGGGAGTGAATGTCCCTAATGCCTCGGTCATGGTCATCGAGAATGCCGAACGCTTCGGATTGTCGCAGTTGCATCAGTTGCGGGGACGTGTCGGTCGGGGAGCCGACCAGTCCTATTGCATGCTGGTGACTGGGTATAAGTTGACCGAGGATACCCGGAAGCGCATTGAAATCATGGTACAGACCAATGACGGTTTCGAGATAGCGGAGGCTGATCTGAAGCTGCGGGGGCCCGGCGATCTGGAAGGAACCCAGCAGAGCGGAGTGGCCTTTGACCTGAAGATTGCCGATATTGCCCGCGACGGCCAGTTGCTTCAATACGTGCGTGAGATAGCCGAGCGGCTACTGGATGACGACCCGGATGGCGTCAAGCCGGAGAATGCCGTGGTATGGCAACAGCTGAAGGAGCTCCGGAAAAAGCATGTCAACTGGGCGGTCATTTCCTAGATGGTTTATGATTATAAAAGGGGAAGAGGGATGTAAGTCTATGTTTTAAAGACATGGATGTAACATCAAGGATAAAAGATGTAACAAGCGTGTCGGGGCCTGTAACTACCCTTATAAGGTTTGCATCATATAAAACAGATGAAACAGAGGTGTTTCCTTAATTTTGTATGCATCAGAAATAAACCTTATAGGATATATGAAAACACAGAAGAAATTATATCGACTCGAATTATTCAGCTTATTGCTTGGTTGGGTTTATATGGCCATAAGGAAAAGATGGTCTGTCTACCGGAAGAAAACAGCGTCCTGTATTGTACTGATTAATCATACTGTATTTGATGATGTACGGTTGAAAGATGTCTTTGGAGGCTCAGCACAGTTGGATGGGAGTCCTCGGGTATCTTGGCTTTCAGAAAGTTTCAGGACGAAGAATTATTCTTATGGTCATTCTCAAATGGATTGTCTGAAGAATCCAGGTGTCCGTTTCCATGAATTTTATTCAGAATATTCTATCAATAATCAAGGATATATTGCTCTCAAAGTCTGTATGGATAGCTGTCATTCCTCTGCGAATCCACGTTGTGAGACCATATTATCTAAGTAGGAAACGAAAAAAGGCATAGTCTATGAGTACATTACAAAATCAGAAAGTATCAATAGCCGAGAAGGTCGGTTATGGTTTGGGAGACTGCTCTGCGAATCTGGTCTTCCAGATGATGATGATTTATCAAACAAAATTTTATACCGATGTGTTCGGTCTGGAAGGCGCAATCGCAGGAACAGTGATGTTGGTCGCGCGTATTGTCGATGCTTTTGTAGACCCTACTGTAGGTATCCTGTCCGATCGGACCCAGACTAAATGGGGAAAGTATCGTCCTTGGGTACTTTGGACAGCTTTACCTTTCATGGTATTTTATGTTCTGGCATTCTATAATCCCGGCATTGAAGATAAAGGACTGGTTGCGTTATACGCTACCATTTCGTATACCTTGCTGATGACCATGTATTCGTTCAATAATACTCCGTATTCTTCGTTGGGAGGGGTGATGTCGGCCGATATAAAGGAACGTACCAGCATTACTTCCATTCGATTTGTCTTTTCTACCATCGCCCAGTTTGTGGTTCAAGGGCTTACATTGCCGTTGGTCAGCAAGTTCTCGGAAGGTTCGGATGAATCGCATGGGTGGTTTTGTACTATTTCCTTGTTCGCTTTGGTTGGTTTCGTTTTTCTGTTGGTTGTCTTTTTCTCGACAAAAGAACGGATTACACCTCCTACGGGACAGAAGAATGATACCCGGCAGGATATAAAGGATGTATTGGGCAGCATTCCATGGCGGACAATGTTTATCTTGACTCTTTTTGTCTTTATTACATTGGCCATGTGGGGAAGTGCCATGAACTATTATTTTGAAAACTATGTTGATACGGCGGCTTTGTATGTCTTCCTGGACAAGATAGGGCTCGTATCGGATGGAGCGCAGGATTCAATAGGTTATCATATATTAAATGCTTTCGGCTTGATAGTCAAATCGCCGGAGAAGGCCTACGAAGTAGGTTTTGGAGTTTTCAATATGGTGGGAGCTTTGGTACAGTTCCTGGGAGTAATATGTCTGTCTGAATTTTTGGCTAACCGGTATGGGAAAAAACGGACGTTCATTGTATGTCTGGCACTGACATCAGTCAGTACGGCATTGTTCTATTTCCCTTCTTCCGATAGTATCGGTACCATCTTTTTATTGAATGTTCTGAAGAGTCTGGCGTATGCTCCCACTGTGCCGTTGCTTTGGGCCATGATAGCAGATGTGGCCGACCACATGGAGTATGTTCATTTCCGGAGAGCAACCGGCTTTGTCTTTGCGGGTGTCGTTTTTGCGTTGAAGGCAGGCCTGGGAGTTGGTAGTGCCATTTTAGGCTTTCTGTTGTCGGGCTTCGGCTATATTTCCGGAGCTGGAATTGAACAAAGCGAATCGGCTATACAGGGTATCGTCTTATCATCAAGTCTGATACCTGCTGTAACTTTCTTCATTGGCGTCGTTGCCTTGTTCTTTTATCCGATAACGAAACAGTTCAATCAACGGATGCAAGGTGAACTGGCGGAACGTCGTAGTAGAAGTGATTATTGATTACTAACCTATAAAACAATCTGACTTATGAAATTTAGACACGTGGCCTCAATGGCGTTTTGGATGGCGTTGACTACTGCCTGCACTAGTCAACAACAGTCTGTATCTCCGGAATTATCGTTGAAAGATGCGGTGGGCGATCAGTTTCTGATTGGTGTCGCACTGAATACCAGACAGACAGCTGCCGGCGATTCGTTGTCGCAGAATCTTGTCAAACGGCATTTTACCGCAATTGTGCCGGAGAACTGCATGAAAATGGAGGAGATACATCCGGAAGAAGACCGGTATGATTTTTCGAAAGCGGATGAGTTGGTCAATTTCGGTATCTCGAATGGATTGGTTGTAACAGGACATTGTTTGATCTGGCATTCCCAGTTGGCTCCTTGGTTCTGTGTAGACAAAGACGGTAAGCCGGTTTCGGCTGAGGTCTTGAAAGAACGTATGAAAGAGCATATTTATACGGTTGTGAAGCGGTATAAAGGTAAAATCCGTGGCTGGGATGTAGTGAACGAAGCCATCATCGAGGACGGTTCTTACCGTAAAAGTCCGTTCTATGAAATACTGGGAGAGGAGTTTATTCCTTTGGCTTTCCAGTATGCTCATGAGGCCGACCCTGATGCAGAGTTGTATTACAATGATTACGGCATGGATATAGAAGGCCGCAGAAACGGTGTGGTAAAACTGATAAGGACCTTGAAAGAAAGAGGATTGCGCATTGATGCGGTCGGAATGCAAGGACACATGGGAATGGACCATCCCGATATCAATGAATTTGAGAAAAGTATGATGGCTTTTGCGGCCGAAGGAGTGAAGGTCATGATTACGGAATGGGATATGAGTGCTTTGCCTACGGTAAAACAGGGAGCTAATATCGCCGATACGTTGGCTTATCAGGCTGCATTGAATCCTTATACCGAATCTTTGCCTGATTCTGTATCGAAGGTTTGGAATACCCGTATGAAACAATTCTTCCAGTTGTTCGAGAAACACGCCGATGTCATTACTCGGGTAACAGCCTGGGGACTGACAGATAATGATTCATGGAAGAATGATTTCCCGATCAAGGGACGTACGGATTATCCGCTGTTGTTCGACCGGAATTACCAGCCTAAGCCTTTTGTGAAAGAGCTGATGGAAGAAGCGAGTGCCGAGCAGCCTGTAAAATGATGTTTAATCAACAAAATAGAATAATCAGATGAAAAAAGAAATGAGATATTTGGTTCCGAACGATTATATGGCGGATCCTTCAGTGCATGTGTTTAATGATAGAGTGTATATTTATCCGTCTCATGACTGGGAGAGCGGTGTTCCCGAAAATGACAATGGCGATCATTTTAACATGAAAGATTATCATGTATTCTCGACAGATGATGTTATGCGTGGTGAAGTGATAGATCATGGTGTCGTGTTGCGGGTAGAAGATGTTCCCTGGGCAGGCAGGCAACTGTGGGACTGTGATATCGCCGAGAAGAACGGCCGGTATTATCTGTATTTCCCCATGAAGGATCAGAACGATATATTCCGTTTGGGAGTCGCTGTCGGCGAGAAACCCGAAGGCCCTTTTATTCCTCAACCGGATCCGATAAAAGGAAGCTACAGCATCGACCCTGCCGTTTTCAAAGATGATGATGGCAGTATCTATATTTATTTCGGTGGAATCTGGGGAGGACAATTGCAGCGTTATCGCGACAATAAGGCAATCGAGCATCCGTATTTGCCGGGCGATGATGAGCCTGCCTTGCCGAGTCGTGTCGTAAAGCTGAGAGATGATATGTTGGAGTTTGCAGAATCGCCTCGTGCCGTCTTGATAACGGATGCTGCTGGAAACCCTCTGAAAGCCGGCGACCCTCATCGTTTCTTTGAGGCATCCTGGATGCATAAGTACAATGGCAAGTATTATTTGTCTTATTCTACCGGTGATACCCATCTGTTGTGCTATGCAATAGGCGATAACCCGTACGGACCGTTTGTTTACCAGGGGGTAATTTTGACGCCGGTAGTCGGTTGGACTACCCATCATTCGATTGTATGCTATAAGGGTAAGTGGTATCTGTTCCATCATGATTGTGTCCCATCGGATGGAAAGACCTGGTTACGGAGTTTGAAGGTTGTCGAATTGACGTATGATGAGAACGGAAAAATTCAGACCATCGATGGTGGCGGTGAATAACTGAAGAGAATCATTTTTAGAGAGAAGGAAGGTAGCCTGTCAGTCATAGGATAGGTTACCTTCTATCTATCAATTATCAATCAAGCGAGTCCCTGCTTGGAGATGGCTGCTATGCTGGATGGTTGTCCGGGGTAGTAGCCATTCTTTTTAGAAGTGGTTATTCGGTCAGGGGGGCCTGATTCTCGGGTTCTGCATTGTTCTTCTGCAGGTTAGCCTGCATGTAGTCTTTGGGAGAGACTCCATACATCTCCTTAAAGCTGCTTGAGAAGTGGGAGAGGTTGTTGTAACCTACCGCATAGGCCACTTCTGAGATGGACAGTTTCTTTTCTTTCAACAGTTGGGCGGCCTGTTGCATACGGATATTCCGGATGAAATCGCGTGTAGACAGGCTGGTGAGTTCCTTCAGTTTCCGGTGTAGGTGTACACGGCTCAAGCCTACCTCTTGTGCCAACATCTCTACGCTTAAGTTTGGCTCGGCCAGGTTCTTGTTGATGATTTCCATAATTTTACTCATCAGTGCCTCATCGGCCGATTTGATTGAAATCTGTTGAATCTTATCTGCCTGTTCCTGTGAACCGCTGAATTTATTTTTCAGCAGTCTGCGGTTTTTCAGCAGGTTACTGATGATGCTTCGTAAGACTTCAATGTGGAAGGGTTTTGTCAAGTAGGCATCAGCTCCTAAATCCAGTCCTTCCACCTGGTTCTCAGCTCCTTCCTTGGCTGTAACCAGAATGATGGGGATGTGGTTGATGTTGGTGTTCTGCTTGATTTTCTTGCAAAGGGTGAATCCGTCCATTTCATCCATCATGACATCGCTGATGATTAGGTCGACATTATGGCTTAGAATGTATTCATAGGCTTCCTTGCCATTATTGCATGTGGCTATTCTGTATTCATTGGAAAGTTCTTCCTGTAGGAGTTGTTGTATCTCTTTTTCATCATCAACGATCAGGATGTTCAGGTTGGTCTTTACACGTTTCTTACCTGCTTCCTTTTTCATTTCCTGCAGTATTTCTGCCTCTAAACAGGATGTTCCCATCAGATCGAGCGTTTCAGTGGTTGGAACGATTATGGGACTTGCGGAAGGTTGGCACATTTCTTCAGGGGTCAGGTGTTCACATCCGGAAGGTATTTGTATGGTAAATGTACTTCCACTACAGTCTGTATTGTTTTCAGCGGTGATATTGCCGTGATGCAGCAGGATTAAAGAACGGGTCAGGTGTAGCCCTACTCCTGTCCCTCCTAAGTTATGTGTCGTGTTGTTGTCAATCTGATAAAAGCGGTCGAATATGCGTTCCTTTTGTTTCTCATCCAGTCCGATGCCTGTATCTTTTACTTGTATTTCAATGTACTTATGGAGTGTAGAGGTGCATGAATCATTCTCACCTTTACGCAGACTGATGGTTATTTGACCTCCATCAGGGGTAAATTTCAAGGCGTTTGCCAATAGATTGTTCAGTACCTTATCAAAGTTGTTCGGATCAATCCACGCATTGATTTCGCTTTCTTCCGGTACAAAACTGATTTTTATTTGTTTTTGTTGGGCTGCTATTTGAAAGTCAGAAACTATATCTCTGATGAAGATTACCAGATTGGTGTGGTAGAAATGCAGTTTCATTTGTCCTTTTTCAATCTTTCGTATATCCATTAACTGATTGATCAGTTGTAGAATTCTCTGTCCGTTACGATAAATCATCAGATATGTGTTATACAGATCCGGCTCCTTACAATTACGCAGTAATTTCTCTAGTGGCGTAATGATCAGTGTCATCGGTGTGCGTATCTCGTGTGAGATATTGATAAAAAATTGTAGTTTGGCCTCGTTGATATCCTGCGCATGTTGGATTTCAATCAATTCACGTTTGCGTTGGAACCGGATACGTATATAGTTGATAATTGTCCAGCAAAGAATTCCTGCCAGAATGGTATAAAGGAGTTTGGCCCACCAGGATGCGTACCAGGGTGGGGTGATGATTATGTGATAAGTATGTATATCGGATTGATTATTCCGGTTTATGGCACGTACTTCCAGGGTATATTTCCCTGGCGGAAGGTTATTGTAACCGATGTCGTAATGTCCTGTCGGAGTAGTTTGCCAGGATTCGTGAAGTTCCTTAATACGGTATTTGTAATATGTTTGTCTGGTATCTTCAAATCGTAATGTGGAGAAGGTAATACGGAATGTATTGTCGTTGTGCGAAAGCCGAAAAGTTTTTGCTTCGTCTACCGCATCTGTAATGATAGGTTTTCCTCCGGAAAGTGTCTGGTTATTGATGGGTTCACCGGAAAGCAGAAAGTTTGTTATGACAAGATCCAGCTTGATGGGAGAGTCTATGATTTGTTCCGGAACAAATGAGGTGATTCCGTTTATTCCTCCGAATATAATATTTCCTGATTGCGTATGGAAAAAAGCTCCTCGGGTAAATTCATTGCCTTGCAGTCCGTCTCCTGCATAAAAATTGATGAAAGTATCCGAATGTGGATTATATTTGCTTATTCCGTTGAAAGTACTGATCCATATATTCCCTTCCTTATCTTTGCAGAGGCCTGCGATGGCATTGTTGCCGAGTCCGTCTTTCTGTGTATAACGTTTGGTCTCGCCGTTGCTTTTGTTGTAGGAGTACAGTCCGTCAGCCGTACCTATCCACATCTGTTGGTTGTCTCCTTCCAATATGCAGTGTACGATGTCACTTTCCATCAGGTAGTTGCTTCCTTTGGGGTGTATGAATTCTTGTGTCGTCGGGTTAAAGCAGCTTACTCCCGTGAACATTCCTACCCAAATCATTCCATCCTTATCCCGATAGAACGTATTGATCCAGTTATCAGGTAAAGAGGTGGCAGCGCTTTGTTTCTTATGCTGAAAATTGACCAGCTCTTTCTTGTCCAGGTTATAGACATACATTCCTGAACCGTATGTACTGATGTACAGGTTTCGCCGGTTATCTTCGATGATGTTGTATACGGTGGCATTCGCCAGGGATGGAAGATTCTCCCATGTTCCGTCCTTCCGGTTGAATTTGCTTATTCCTTGTGTATAAGAGCCTATCCAGAGATTATTGTCAGTGTCTTCGTACAAGCTGAGTATGGTATTGGCTGTGTGCTTATTGGGCTGATAATGCTTGATTTGATTGAAGGCTGCATCCAGTTCGTACAGTCCCTTGTTATCGACTCCGATAAACAGGTGTTGGTCTTCTGTTTCCAGTATGGACATGACACAACCTGTTCCGATCGGACTCTTATCGGCAATCTTGCTGCCGTAATACTGAAATATATTGAGTTGTTCCGGAATGAATGCCACTCCTTTCTGGAAGAGGCCCAACCATAGATTTTTATCTTTGTCCTGCAGGATAGTATGTATTTTGGCCTCTTTGAGGTCCCTCTCCATTTCGTCAGGTGCCTTCCAGTTCGTAATTTCTTCCGTTTCCGGAGAATAGACTTTCATGCCTTCTCCGTCGGTACCGATAAGAAGTTTTCCTTGAGTAAACAGTAAGGATGTAATCTGCAGTTCATTTTCTGCTTCGTAAGTACATGGGATGATTTTTTTCGTAGATGCCTGGTAGATGTTTAATCCTTTGGTAAACGTACCTATGTAGATATTCCCGTGGTTGTCTTTGGTCAGGGTAGAGATATTGTTTCCGCTTAATTCGGGTGCCTGAATGAACGTTACATGTTGGCTTTCGGGATTGAAGATGGCTATACCGTTGCTTTCGGACCCGAGCCACAGTTGTTCGTCATCGTCCTCCAGCATGGACGAGATGTGAGTCAGCCCCAGTTGATAGGTCGTTGCTGAATATTGTCCGCTATCCTTTTGGGAATCAATGTGAAAGATACCTTCGTTGGATGTTGAAATCCATATCTCTCCATTTTTGCGTTCTATAATCTGAGAGACATGGGGATTGATGGTTTCCGATTTCTTGTAGAGATTTATTTTGGTGAACGTATTGCTTTCTCTATGATATTTCATCAATCCGGTCATAGTTCCTATCCAGATGTTGTGCCGGCTATCTTCGAAAACCGTTCTGACGTGGTTGTTGCAAAGCGAGTTGGGGTCCTTGTCGTTATGTCTTAAGGTGGAAAACTGGTTCCCGTCGAAAATATTTAATCCATATTCCGTCGCTACCCATATATAGCCTTTCTGATCTTGATAAATACAATTAATCAGACTGCTGGATATGTGATTCCCCGTTGTATAAAATACACTTGTTTGGGCAATGAGGTATTGATAGCTGGTCAGAAGAATAAAAAGAATGGTAAAGAGTTTTTTTATTGTCATAGTCATGTCTTCCCTAAACGGCGTAATCAAATATTCTAAATAAATAATAAAAATCTTAGTAGGCTGTTCCTTAAGGCGATACGGTGGAATTGGAAGGAAGCCATGCGGATAATGTTCCGGGTTTCCTCAGGTTTCACCGATATCGGGTATGAAAGTAGTAAAAAAGATTGAAAACATAAATTCTTTCTGGAGTGTTTTTTTGCTGATACATGTATTTTGTCTTTTGGGCAATAATAGTCATAGACCTGAATAGAAATTAAGACGTAGAGTATGTAGATGGATTTTTCTTTTTCTTGTTTGTTGATCGTCCATCTAGTGGGTTGGACTTAGTTTTTATCAAATTATCAGGAAGGTGCTATATATTGGATAGAATATTTCTGTTCTTGTGGAAGATGTAATAAATCGGCTAATTTGTGTAACAAATATGAAAAGTTCTCATAAAATGATTCTCTATTTTTGCTTTATCAGAAATTTATGTTTGTTATTTAATTTCGTGAATATGAGAAAAAAAAGTATTTCCATTTCAGTCGTTACTGCTTTAATGATGACGGCTTGTACGATTAGTCTGACATCGTGCTCCTTAAAATCAGGGAAAGAACTTCCTCCTATTGGAAAGTCTGTGGCCCTTTTCGATTTTTTTTATTACAAAGGGAATGATGATTTTTACAAGGATAATCCATTACCTGACGAAAATTGTTTTTACAATCCTATACTTCCGGGATGGTATTCTGATCCAAGTATTTGTACGAATGGGGAGGATTATTTCTTGGTAACTTCTACGTTTACTTATTATCCGGGTGTACCTATTTTTCATAGTAAAGACCTGGTAAACTGGAAGCAAATAGGTAATATATTGAATCGTCCTTCACAATTGGTCAATATGGATGGGCAGGATGTAAGTGGCGGTATTTTTGCTCCGGGAAGTTACGAAAAGAGTGTAATTTATTGGAAATGAGCATTGGGTAATCGCTCAT
>ERZ773133.3337-NODE-3337-length-12525-cov-3.420048_pt1 | contig 12525 bp, 13 predicted proteins | sample MGYA00580861_ERZ773133 | MGnify/ENA primary metagenome ERZ773133 (study PRJEB29015, sample SAMEA2737844) | human gut metagenome | biome: human gut; feature: human-associated habitat; material: faeces | place: China | collected 2012 ...
ATTATTTTTTGTATTTAGCTTCACAGTATTTGCAGCGGTATACTTCGTGCTCCGGATCGGTCAGAAGGAAGATCTGATCCAGTTCCTGCTCGATGGAAGTGATACAACGCGGGTTTTTGCATTTGATGACATTGGTAACGGATGTCGGAAGTTTTAATGCACGTTTTTCCACAATGCGCTCATCTTTGATGATGTTTACTGTGATGTTGTGATCGATGAAACCGAGAATATCCAGATCCATGAAGTCGATCGGGCATTCAATCTTCATGATATCCTTTTTCCCCATCTTATTACTTTTTGCATTTTTGATAATAGCAACGCAACAGTCCAGCTTGTCAAGGTGAAGATATTTATAAATCTCCATGCTTTTTCCGGCTTCAATATGATCCAGTACAAATCCCTCGGAAATCTTTCCTACAGTTAATGTATTTTCTACCATTTCAGGTACTCCTTTCATTATGTATGGTTGTCAGTCGTAAAATCGGTCAGTCTACGTGAATGTCCAGCAGGGTAAGGATCAGTGCCATACGCACATAGACACCATACTGTACCTGACGGAAATAAGCGGCACGCGGATCGTCATCGACTTCAACAGCAATTTCATTTACTCTTGGAAGTGGATGGAGAACATACATATCTTCCGGTGCAAGAGCCAATTTTTCCTGATCTAATACATAAAAATCTTTCATACGAACATAATCTTCTTCATTGAAAAAACGCTCTTTCTGTACGCGTGTCATATAGAGGATATCCAGTTTTGGAAGAGCGTCTTCAAGACGGACTACTTCCTCGTATGGGATCTGTTGTCTGTCCAGGACATCCTGACGGATATACTCGGGAAGTCTTAATTCTTCCGGAGAAATGAGGACAAATCGGATTCCTTCATATCGAACCAGTGCGTTGATCAGAGAATGGACAGTGCGTCCAAATTTTAGATCTCCACAGAGACCGATCGTCATATTGTTAAGACGTCCCTTTAAATTGCGGATCGTCAAAAGGTCTGTCAGTGTCTGGGTTGGATGCTGGTGTCCACCATCACCGGCATTGATGATCGGAATAGCAGAATGCTGGCTCGCAACGATCGGAGCTCCTTCTTTTGGGTGACGCATGGCACAGATGTCTGCATAGCAGGAGATGACACGGATGGTATCGGAAACGCTCTCACCTTTTGATGCAGAGCTGGAGTCGGCAGAGGAAAATCCCATAACACTTCCGCCGAGATTCAGCATTGCGGCTTCATGGCTCAGACGGGTACGGGTACTCGGTTCATAGAAGAGAGTAGCAAGTTTTTTCCCATCGCATGCATGGGCATATTTTTTGGGATTTGCTTCAATGTCCTGTGCCAGGTCAAGAAGCTGGTCTAATTCTTCCACTGAAAGATCAAGTGGGCTTATCAAATGTTTCATCAGGAAACCTCCTTAGTATTATAGAAATGTAAAAATATATATCTTATCGGAACTGTAATAAATCATCCACGCTCTTTCTTTTTGGAGCTTCCGGGTCAATATCAGGCCAACCAACAGCAATGAGTGCTGCAAGTTCGCGTTCTTCTGGAATCTCTAAAAGCTCTGTAATCTTGTCCTCATCAAAAATCCCCATAATGACAGTGCCAAGCCCTTTCTCTTTTGCGGCAAGGCAGAAAGTCTGACAGGCAGCTCCTACATCGAACATCTGCCAACGGTCTTCTTTTTTGGTAGAATAAGAACCGTCACGTTCAAAACCGCATCTTCCTTTAATAAAAGTAACGGCAATCAGCATGGGAGACTGCTGTATGATATTGGAATTATATACTGGGGTACAATCATCTGCGATTTTTTTAAGAATAGAAGAATCATCGATTGCGATATAACGGGTGATCTGAGTATTTTTCCATGAAGGAGAATAGGATGCCATAGATACGATTGATTCGATCAAAGAGTGATCGACGGGATCAGGCTTGTATTTTCGGATACTTCTGCGAGATGTAATGCATTCATTCACATTCATAATATAACTCTCCTTTTTAATTGATATTGCATTGAGACCGGTTACAGGAACCCCACGGTGGAAACCTGTAAAGATCTGACATATTTTCTGTATAATGATATACTAAATTGACGGTGGTTTCAAGAGCAAATTAAAGGATATGAAAAAGAATACAAGGGGAGGTTTTCCCTCGTTTCAGGGAACGTTAATTCTCCGAACAGAAATCTATCGTAGATTTTGAATGAAAAATGTATTATACTAAAAACCAGTATGTGCAAAGGAGAAGAAAGATATGGCAACACTGGAAGAATTGCGAACCCAGCTTGATGAAATTGATAACCGTATGGCAGAGTTATATCAGATGAGAATGGATGTCTGCCAGCAGGTAGGTGAATATAAAGTAAAAGCCGGAAGAAAAGTCTATGACCGTCAGAGAGAAAAAGACAAACTGGCAGATGTGGCTTCAAAAGTGCAGGGAGAATTTAATAAGAAGGGAATTAAAGAACTGTATTCTCAACTGATGTCGATGAGCCGGAAACTTCAGTACCAGAGACTGGTAGAGGCAGGAGCATTAGGGCGGTTACCGTTTATTCAGATTCATTCCCTGGATAAAGAAAATGCAAGAGTTGTATTTCAGGGAACAGAGGGGGCTTACGGGCAGGCTGCAATGAACCAGTTCTTCGGGGAGGATGTGAATTGCTTTCATGTAAGGACATTCCGGGATGCGATGGAGGCAATTGAAGAAGGCTCTGCGGATTTTGCAGTTCTTCCGATTGAAAATTCTTCGGCAGGTCCGGTGAACGAGATGTATGATCTGCTGGATGAATTTGAAAATTATATTGTAGCAGAGACGATCCTTCCGGTTGTTCATACTCTTTCAGGGCTTCCGGGAACAAGGTTAAGCGAGATTAAGAGGGTGTATTCTAAGGCAGAAGCACTGATGCAGACAACCCGATTCCTGGATGACCATTCAGACTGGCAGAGGATCAGTGTTGTAAATACAGCGATCGCAGCAAAAAAAGTACTGGAAGACCAGGATAAGGCACAGGCTGCAGTGTGCAGTGCTTATGCAGCGAAAATTCATGGACTGGAAGTACTGGTGGATGAGATTAATGATGAGGCAGATAATTCAACCAGGTTTATCGTGGTTACAAACCAGAAGATCTTTCTGAAAGATGCAAGCAAGATCAGTATCGAGTTTGAACTCCCTCATGAAAGCGGTTCACTGTATAACATTCTTTCACATTTTATTTATAATGATCTGAATATGACAAAAATCGAGTCAAGACCGGTCGAGGGCAAGCAGTGGGAGTACCGTTTCTTTGTAGATTTTGATGGAAATCTGGAAGATGCGGCAGTGAAGAATGCAATCAGAGGTCTGCGGGAAGAGGCAAGAAATCTCCGGATTTTGGGAAATTATTCCATAGACGGACAGATCTGAGAAAAAGAGCCTGCTGATCAGAATACTATTTTAAGCACAGAGACACAAAAGAAAGACGGAAGCTGGAAAAGAGGTTATAAAAATGCGGACAAATGAACTGATGCTGTATAAGAACATGGAATATGGTGAGATTCTGAAAGATATTACCTTTCTGATCGACCATTATGAAAGTGAGTATTACAACAGGGAAGACTTAAGAGCATTGTTATTTGATTGTATCAATGAACTGCTGGAACTGTCAGTAAGTCATGGATTTGAGGGGAATCTCTGGCATACTTATCTTACCTTTCTTCTTGCCAGTGATGAGAATGCATACAGCACATCCTGTGAGATTGTGGGAGAAGTAAAAGGAAGTATCAATGAGATTGCATTGCATGATTTTAAAATATTTAAGGAATTATTTGACTATGATTTCAGTGCGATGGAAAAAAGTCTGGATGCAGAATGTCTGCAGATCATTCTGGATTATCAGAAATGTAATGTCGGTGGGAAGGTTTTTAACCGCAGGGTACGGGATCGGATCTGCACTTTGAGCTGCGACCTTGGTACAGCACAGGATGAAAAAGAGTTTAAAGTGATCCTGACACAGTTCTACAAAGAATTTGGTGTAGGTAAACTGGGTCTGCACAAGGCATTCCGGGTGGAGCATCCGGAGCATGGAGAAGTTCAGATCGTGCCGATCACGAATATTGCACATGTGCATCTGGATGATCTTGTTGGATATGAAAATGCAAAAAAGAAGCTGATCGATAATACAAAAGCATTTGTGGAAGGGAAAAAAGCAAATAACTGTCTTTTGTTCGGAGATGCGGGAACAGGAAAGTCCTCTTCAATTAAGGCAATCCTGAACCAGTATTATGATCAGGGACTGCGTATGATCGAAGTGTATAAGCATCAGTTTCAGGATCTGAATGATGTTATTGCTCAGATCAAGAACAGAAACTACAAGTTTATTATTTATATGGATGACCTTTCTTTTGAGGAGTTTGAGATTGAATATAAATATCTGAAAGCTGTGATCGAGGGAGGCCTTGAGAAAAAACCGGAAAATGTACTGATCTATGCGACTTCCAACCGTCGTCATCTGATTCGCGAGACATTTAAAGACAAGCAGGAGCGGGATGAAGACATGCATACAAATGATACGGTACAGGAAAAGCTGTCACTGGTAGCAAGATTCGGAGTAACGATTTATTTCGGTTCACCGGATAAAAAAGCATTTCAGGAGATTGTAAGGACGCTCGCCATTAAGAATGGAATCAGTCTGCCGGAAGAGGAACTTCTTCTGGAAGCAAATAAATGGGAGTTATCTCATGGAGGACTTTCAGGAAGAACAGCTCAGCAGTTTATCGATTATCTGTCCGGACAGGAGTGAGTATGACAGACAAAAAAAGACCAGTATCCAGCAAAAGATATAAAATGGAGTGCAGATATAAGACCGGGTATGAGGGCAGACTGGAATACAGAGGCGAAGGCAGACAGGGATATAGGTGCAAAGTGGCAGCCATTCTGCTGCTCTTTGTACTGACCGGGATGCTAGCAGGATGCAGCGGAAGGATGACACCGAAGAGGCTGCTGGCGGACATGGAAGAAAATATGCAGAACGTCACGTCATCAGCAAATCATGTTGAAGTAGCGATCCAGATGGAAGATGTGCTGGACATAAGAAATGTCAATATGGCACTGGATCTTGAGAATACGACACAGCCACCTGCCGGATATGCAAAGGGAACCGCAAAAGTAAAGATCAAGAATGCACAGGTTTCAGCCGACCTGGAGATCTATCAGGTTCAGGAAGATGGAAAAGCGGTAACGTACAGCAGAACCAATGATAGCTGGGTGAAGGAAATGACAGGGGACGGCTCCGAGAGTCATCTTGGAGTGGACGGTGATATTTTCAGGCAGGAAGGCAAAGCAATGGAATCTTTTCATCTTGCAAAGAAGACTGTGAAAGAAGATGGAAAAGAATGTTATCAGATGTACGGGGATGTGACCGGAACAGAGCTGATGGGCATTCTTGGAAAAGATATGGTCAATGCTTTTCACCTGGTAGAACTTCCGGATGAAGATGCAATCAGGGAGTTGAAAATCCCGGTGATTTTTGAAATTTATAAAGATGAGATGCTGCCGGCAAGGATCCTGGTGGATATGAGTGATGTCCTGAATGAACTCTATGAATCCTATGGAGAGACAACCAAAGTGAATCTTTATTCGATCGATCTGAAGTTTACAGATTTTGATCAGGTGGATGCTATTGAAGTTCCTGAGGAAGTAAAAGAAGCAGCGGGAGAATAAAACCACAGAACAGAACCCGGAGAAAGACCGGAAATTTTGTTCTGTGGTTTTTATATGGCAGAAAAATGCCAGGATATGTTCTTCTTCAGATGGCAGATCGGAGAATCTCGGTATAGAACCGGTTGAAAAATTTAATCAGCACATAGCCGGATCTGACTGATGTTGCTGTCGATGACCATAGAATAATTCGTATAATATACGACAAATCCGGGCTTGCCTCCACCAGGCTTTTTGACCTGTTTCTTCTCAACATAGTCGATCTCTACTTTGTCAGAACCACGCATACTGGAATAATAAGCAGCAAGCCGTGCTGCTTCTTCGAAAGTAGTATCAGGCAGTTCAGCTCCATTGGTTCGGACGATGACGTGAGAACCCGGAGCCTGCTTTGCATGGAACCACCAGTCATTCCCAACTGCAAAATGGAAAGTGAGCTGGTCATTCTGCAGATTATTTTTACCGACATAGATATGGAAACCGTCACTGGAGATATAGTGGAGCGGTTTATTATTTATTTTGACTTTCTTTTTTGTATATCTGCGGCGGATGTATCCTGAATTGGTCAGTTCTTCTTTGATCTCAGCGAGATCATTCTCAGTCAGGGCAATGTCCAGTGCAGTCTGTACAGATTCGAGATAGGAGATCTCTTCGGCAGTCTCTTTGCAAAGAACCGTCAGTGCTTCAAAAGTACGTTTCTGCTTATTGTATTTTGCAAAATACCGCTGTGCATTTTCCTGCGGTGTCCTGACGGGGTCTAACGGGATGGATACTATTTCATTTGTATAATAGTTGAGAGCTTCCAGTCTTTTTTCACCGGGAGCGACATTGTATCCATAAGTATTGATCAATTCCCCGTAAACCTTATACTTATCCCGGCTTTCGGTATCTTTTAACTGGCGGAGTTGGAGATCGTATTTTTTACGGTTCCGTTCCAGTGCAGTCTGTACGACATGACGCAGATCTGCGGATTTCTGGCGGATACGGGTAAGCTGGTTCCTGGTTGCATAATAGGTCTCAAGGACCTGTGAAATCGAAGAAAACTCCTTCGGCATATAATTGGAAAAATGGGACAGAGGGAGTGCTGCAAATTCCTTTGGCTCTGATCCGTTAAAATAAATAACCGGTGTGAAAGTATGCTCCTTTACAGCAGACAGATAAATAGAAAACTGCGTGTAAAGATGCAGCAGAAGATCCTCAGAATATTCTTTGGCGGCGATAGAGGAATCCATTCCTGCCAGAGAGCAGATCTCTTCTGCAGTGACCGGACTGATCCCGGTAAAGCTTGTATAGATTGCTTTTGACACAGGCATCGGTTTCCTGGTCAGATGTGAGGAAAATTCTTCAAAGGACACGGTCAGAGGATCTGCCTTGGACATCGTGTCCGGTACAAAATAATCCCGTCCGGGAAGAACCTCACGTACAGAACTCATCTGTGCGGAAACGTGCTTGATACTGTCAATGATCTTTCCGTCCTCTGAACAAAAGATAATATTGCTGTGCTTTCCCATGATCTCTATGATCAGTTCCTTCCGGCAGAGATCACCCAGTTCGTCCAGATGCTCAATCTTAAAGTGAATGATCCGTTCCAGTCCCGGCTGATAAATGTCGACGATTCTGCCACCACTGATATGCTTTCGCAGTAACATGCAGAAATTAGGTGCGGTCATAGGACTTGGCTTGTTGGTATCAGTAAGATAAAGCAGCGGAAGAGAAGCATCGGCAGAAATCAGCAGACGATACTGCCCGGATGCTGACTTCACAGTGAGAAGAAGTTCATCTGTCTCAGGCTGTGCAATCTTGGAAATTCTTCCATTTATAAGTTTTTCTTTTAATTCATACGCGAGATTCGCGACAACGATTCCGTCAAATGCCATTTCAGATTCCTCATTTCTTATAAGTCTGAAATCAGTATAGCACAGAATCTGAAAAACTTCAAAAAAGACCTGTTGACCAATAAGGAAAAGTAGGAGTATAATAAATAAGATTATAGACATGAAGGCAGACGGATTTGAACGAGACGTTTAAACCGTTTCTTTTATGGGAAAAATGAGAATTACAGAGGATGAATGATTATGATCAAAAGCATGACCGGTTTTGGCAGATGCGAGGTTCAGAAGGAGAACAGAAAGTTTACCGTGGAACTGAAAAGTGTGAACCACCGTTATCTGGATGTAAATATCCGTATGCCAAAGAAACTGAATTTTTTTGAGACATCGATCCGTACTCTGCTGAAATCTTATGCGAGCAGAGGGAAAGTAGATATTTTTATTACTTATGAAGATGCATCGCAGTCCCAGGTTTCTGTCAGATATCATGCAGGAATTGCCGGAGAGTATTTGAAGTATCTTCAGCAGATGGAGACAGAATTTGGTCTGGAGAATGATATCCGTGTATCTTCACTTGCACGTTTCCCTGAAGTTTTTACAATGGAAGAGCAGGCAGAGGATGAGGATAAATTGTGGAATGGACTGAAAGAAGCATTAGAGGGAGCATTCCGGCAGTTTGTTGAAACCAGGACGGCAGAAGGCGAGAATCTGAAGAAGGATCTTCTTGAAAAACTGTCTTATCTTGAAGGTCAGGTAGGAAAAGTGGAAGAGCGTTCTCCGCAGATCGTTGCAGAGTATCGTGCAAAGCTGGAGGCAAAGGTGAAAGAGCTTCTGGAAGATGTGCAGATCGATGAAAGCAGGATCGCAGCAGAGGTAATTTTATTTGCAGATAAGATCTGTACCGATGAAGAGGTAGTGAGACTGAAAAGCCACATTCAGCATATGAGGTTGACTTTGGAAGAAAAGGAAGGAATCGGAAGGAAACTTGATTTTATTGCACAGGAGATGAACCGTGAGGCGAATACGATTCTTTCCAAAGCCAATGATCTGGAAGTATCGAATCTGGCAATCGGACTGAAGACTGAGATTGAGAAGATCAGGGAGCAGATCCAGAATATAGAGTAGTTTGAGAAAAAGAGGAACGGGATTATGGACAAAAAAGGTATATTGATCGTTGTATCAGGATTTTCGGGTTCAGGGAAAGGAACTCTGATGAAAGCTCTTATGAAAAAATATCCTGAGAATTATGCACTTTCTATTTCGGCAACCACCAGGCAGCCAAGAGAAGGCGAGACAGATGGGAAAGAGTATTTTTTCATTTCAAAAGAGGAATTTGAAAAAATGATTGCCAACAGCGAACTGATAGAGTATGCTAAATATGTGGAAAATTACTACGGCACTCCGCGTGATTATGTAGAAAGGCAGTTGGAATCCGGAAAGGATGTGATCCTGGAGATTGAGATTCAGGGGGCATTGAAAGTAAAAAAGGCTTTCCCGGATACGTTGCTTTTATTCATCACTCCGCCGACAGCACAAGAGCTGAGAAGCCGTCTGGTCGGAAGGGGAACAGAGACGCTGGATGTGATCGAGTCAAGAATGGATCGTGCCTGTGAAGAAGCAGAAGGAATGGATCAATACGATTATCTGATCGTGAATGATGATCTGGACACCTGTGTGGAGGAGGTTCATCGGATTATCCGTGGCGAGCATCACCGTAGTACCAGAAATACAGGATTTATGGAAAAGATCAAAGAAGATCTGAACAGTTTGAAAGGAGAAAAATAAATATGCTGCATCCATCTTATACAGACCTGATGAAGGTCGTGAACAAAGACGTTGAAGAGGGAGAATCCAAGATCGTCAACAGCCGTTATTCTATCGTAATGGCTACATCCAAAAGAGCAAGACAGTTGATCGCCGGAGAGCTTCCATTAGTTCCTGCTAAGAATGGAGATAAACCACTTTCAATAGCGATTGAAGAGCTGAATGAAGGTAAATTAAAGATCATGGCTGAGAATGCGGAGGAAGAAGAGCAAGAAGGTCGGGGGCAGATGCGAAAAATGTATCTGCTCTTTTTACGCAGAACGCAGATGTGAAAATAAAAAATAGATACATCATGGAGGTTACAGATTTATATGAAGATACTTTTTATCTCTCTGGGATGCGACAAAAACCTGGTTGATACAGAGGTTATGCTGGGATTACTGGCATCCAAAGGATATGAGATGACAGATGATGAGCAGGAAGCGGATATTATCGTGATCAATACCTGCTGCTTTATTCATGATGCCAAGGAAGAAAGTATTCAGAATATCCTAGAGATGGCAGAACTGAAAAAAGAAGGAAAAGTAAAAGCACTGATCGTGACGGGGTGCATGGCAGAGCGTTATAAAGATGAGATTCTGGAAGAAATACCGGAAGTAGACGAAGTACTTGGAACGACGGCATATGATAAAATACTGGATGCGGTAGATGCAGCACTTGAAGGAAATCAGGAAGTGATCCTTTCGGATATTGATGCACTGCCACTGCCGGAGACAAAGCGTCTTGTTACAACCGGAGGACATTTTGCCTATCTGAAGATCGCAGAGGGATGTGACAAGCATTGCACATACTGTATTATTCCAAAAGTAAGAGGAAATTATAGGAGTGTTCCGATGGAGCGTCTTGTGAATGAAGCCAGGGAACTGGCAGAGCAGGGGGTAAAAGAGCTGATCCTTGTGGCACAGGAGACGACGCTGTATGGAAAGGATCTTTATGGAGAAAAGTCACTGCATAAGCTGGTCAGAGAATTGTGTAATATCAGCGGAATCCGGTGGATCCGTATTTTATACTGTTATCCGGAAGAGATTACAGATGAACTGATCCAGGTGATGAAGGAAGAACCGAAAGTCTGCCATTATCTTGATCTTCCGATCCAGCATGCGAATGATACGATTCTGAAGCGGATGGGCAGAAGGACTACGAAGCAGGAACTGGTCAATATAGTGGAAAAGCTGAGAAGTGAGATTCCTGATATCTGTCTGCGTACAACCCTGATCACAGGATTCCCGGGAGAAACCGCAGAACAGCATGAAGAACTGATGCAGTTTGTGGACGAGATGGAGTTTGACCGTCTGGGAGTCTTTACTTATTCGCCGGAAGAGGATACACCGGCAGCAGGAATGCCGGAGCAGATCGAAGAAGAAGTAAAAGAAGACCGGCAGGCAGAGATCATGGAACTGCAGCAGGAGATCGCATTTGACAAGGCGGAAGACATGATCGGAAGAGAGGTTCTGGTTATGATCGAAGGAAAAGTTGCTGATGAAAATGCGTATGTCGGAAGAACTTACAGAGACGCTCCGAATGTTGACGGATTGATTTTTATCAATACAAATGAAGAGTTACTTTCGGGTGATTTCGCAAGAGTAAAAGTAACAGGTGCTTTGGATTATGATTTGATAGGAGAGTTATTATGAATTTACCAAATAAGCTGACAGTATTACGGGTGATCATGGTACCATTTTTTGTGTTTTTTATGCTGACGGACGTAGGAGGGGCGGCAAATAAGTGGATTGCTCTGGCAATTTTTGTGATTGCAAGTCTGACAGATATGCTGGACGGAAAGATTGCAAGAAAGTATAATCTTGTGACGAATTTTGGAAAATTTATGGATCCGCTGGCAGATAAGCTGCTGGTATGCTCCGCAATGATCTGCCTGATCCCTTCAGGAAAGCTGCCGACAGCGATCGTGATTGTTATCATTGCAAGAGAATTTATCATCAGTGGATTCCGGCTGGTTGCATCAGACAACGGAATTGTGATCGCAGCAAATTACTGGGGAAAATTTAAGACCGTATCTCAGATGGCGATGATCATTGTACTGATCGCGGATCTTGGAGGAGTTTTTGATCTGATCGGACAGATCCTGATCTGGCTGGCTCTTGCCCTGACGATCATTTCACTGATTGATTATGTATGGACGAACAGACAGGTTCTGACGCAGGGAGGTATGTAACAGATGTATCTGGAATGGTATTTAAAGGAGCAGGCAGCAGGAGAAAAGACGCTGGAAGAGACTGTGGTTGAACTTCTGGCAGAAAAAGGATTCCATATAACGACGGCAGAATCCTGTACCGGTGGGATGATCGCAGGCACTCTGGTCAATGTTGCCGGAGCATCGGAGGTACTGAATGAAGGATATGTTACTTATTCCAATGAGGCAAAAGAACGTTTGGTGAGGGTCTCACATCAGACTCTGGAGCAGTTTGGAGCAGTCAGTGAACAGACTGCACGGGAGATGGCAGAAGGGGCAGCAAGGGCAGCGAAAGCAGAAGCTGCACTGAGTGCCACCGGGATTGCCGGTCCGGGAGGCGGAACAGCGGAAAAACCGGTGGGACTGGTTTATATCGGCTGTTATCTGAATGGAAAGACTACAGTGAAAGAATGCCGGTTTACGGGAAACCGGATGGAAAACCGGCTGCATACAGTAGAAACGGCACTTGAAATGTTAAAAGAAAGATTGCTTACAGAAGAGTAAGGGTGGAAAATGTCAGATTTATAAAAAATCTGGCATTTCTTAGTGAAAAACTTGTCAAAGTAATGATTGACGAATGAGGTAAATTGTGCGAAAATAAACACATATGGTGCAATGAGAAAAGTGTGCGGCAGGTGGCACACCTTTTTCTATGGTACAGGCATCCGGGGCAGACAGGTGTGCCCCGGTGGACAGGAAGAGTATCATGCATAGGAAGAAAGGGTTCTCTGAGCCCTTTTTAGTGCGAAAAAGTGTACCGTATACGAAGAAAATCATACATATTGAAAGGAGTATTAACATGATTTATTCACACGAAGTAGAAATGATGTGTCCGGTAGCCCAGGGCGTAAACCATGGCGCAGCTCCAATTCCAGAAGAAGCTAAATGGGTAAAGGCAAAAGAAATCAAAGATATCTCCGGACTTACGCATGGTGTAGGCTGGTGTGCTCCACAGCAGGGTGCTTGTAAGCTGACACTGAACGTAA
>ERZ773133.3339-NODE-3339-length-12515-cov-4.647673_pt1 | contig 12515 bp, 10 predicted proteins | sample MGYA00580861_ERZ773133 | MGnify/ENA primary metagenome ERZ773133 (study PRJEB29015, sample SAMEA2737844) | human gut metagenome | biome: human gut; feature: human-associated habitat; material: faeces | place: China | collected 2012 ...
TAATTGATTTATCCTTTAACATATCTATATTTTCTTTATTATATTTTATTTTTTCCCCTATTATATTGTCTAAATTTTCATCAATCTGTCCGATAACGCTATTATTTCCAATAATCTTAATTAAGTTTTCCAATCTCGACCACATATCTGGAACATTATCATTTCTTTCAAAAACTCTAAAAGGTTTGTCAAAAATTGTTGCAAATACACTTCCGTGGAATGAATCTGTAAAAAAGATTTGACAATGAGATATTACATATACAAATTCTGTTGGATCAAACGAAAAATATTTTAAATTATCAATATCCTTATCCCACAACCATTCACTATATATATCTACAATTGGATAATCATATCTTTTTGATAAACTATCTATATAACTTTTAACTTCCTCACTCTTATTTCCTATAAAATAAGTTGCGATATATTTCTCTGGTAATTCAACATTAGGTTTATTTTGAAAATTGCACCACTCTTCTTTACTTAAAAGCAATGTTGGATCTAGCACTACCGAAACATTAACATTAAGTATGTCCCTTATAATTCTTGCCCCAGATTCTTCTCTTACAGATATTTTTTTCATATCTTTTAAAAGTTCTTTAAACATGTTCATATATTTCTTTGGTAACTCGCCAACCCCAAAACTAGCAGCGTAAGCAATTCTTTTTTCAGATGGTGCAAAATATGCTGTTGCTCCTTCCATATCAGCTAAACATGTATCATACATCGGATTCCATATCTGATCACTTCCGCATACAAAATAATCGAATTCCTCATTGATCCCACTTTTATAATGATTTTCATGTGTCCAATACCTACTTATATTTAAATATTTCTTGTCAAATTTTCTAAAAATATTTTCTCTTCTACAAATTCCTGATCTATAATTTATTTTTAATATGTCCCTAATTAATGTTTTTAACTTATAAAATATTAATTTAACTTTGTCTTCCTTTTTTCTGTTTACAGTTTCAACCTCATAACCTAAATCTTTCAGTGTTTTTAACAATGCATAATTTTGTAATTTATTTCCATAATTTCCTTTGCTTATTGACGTAATTATCCCAATTTTCTTCATCACTTCTACATCCTTCATTTTAATTTTCCATCCATTCTCTAAACTAACACTCCTTGTTATGTAAAGTAACTCTCTTCTCTTTTAGTGGCAACTCTACATAATCCCATACTCTCCATATTAATTTACTTGCTTTTTATGTTCCTTCTTTGCTTCCACAGTATTATTTTCGCAATTATTCATAAAAAAAATCAACATATACTCCTATTTCACTTATTGTTTTATTTGCAAACAAATTTACCTATCCAAAACTGTCTCCCATTCTTTTATATTTTTCTCGACTTCAAAGAAACTTTTCCTTAGCGAAACCATCTTTCTATAATTTTCTAGCTTCTCTTTATCCATTATTAGTTCTTCAATAGCATTTTGAATATCTGAACTTTCATGTCCAATTAGCATACCGTACTTTCCGTTTTCAAGTAATTCTATAGGTCCCGTACATCTTGTGGAAATAACTGGTATACCTAATATTAAACTTTCTGCCACTGTCAAACTAAAAGATTCATGTCTTGATGAGCATACATAAACGTCTGCTTGAATCAATATTGAATATGGATTCTTCACATACCCAAGCAAATGTACATTATCTTTTAAGCCCAACTTTTCAATTCGATTTGATAACGCTTCATAATCTTCCCCCATTCCGATTATATATAACTCACAATTTTTATTTTCTTTAATTATTGGTTCTACAGCATCAATTAAAATATCAAAGCCTTTCTGATTGGTCAATCTACCTATGCTTACAATATTAAATTTGTCCTTATTTAAATAAACTTCTGGTTTTTCTTTTGCCTTATTTTCTATTTCTTTAACAGGCACAATATTATAGCAAACCTTTGTTTTTTCGTTAAATCCAAACTTGTTATTAAATTTTTTTGCACAATCTTTTGACACACATACAAACTCATCTACATCCTTAAAATATGCCTGTCCTTCTTCTCTTGTAAGACTTGGTACATAATTTTTGTCTAATTCCACATCCATATGTATCCATGAAATTCTTCTTGCCGTCTTTGACTTTTGTATTATTTTTGTTGGAAAACTATACCCACAGCCTATCTCTATATCATATTTGTCACCTATTACTAATTTATGTAACAATTTCAAAGGTATTGACTCATATAATCTTCTCAATCTCCAATAATATTTAAAATTATCTTCAGGCCCAACCGGCAAAATTTGCTTATTGTGTATATGTTTGCCTAATTCTTTTTGATATCTACCGTCTGGCTCCAATTGTATAACCGTTATGTCATATTTATCACTAGACAAATTGTTTACCAAATCTAGTGTAGCTTTTTCTGTTCCCCCATTATTCATAGAATCACAATAAAAAAGTATTTTCTTTCTTTTCATAGAATCTGTCACCTCATAAAACAATAAGAATCTTCGAATTTTAACCTATTGTTTTTTTTAAAAACAATCCAAAATAATTTCTGGAATCATACTCTAGATTACTCTGTACAGTTTCTCTTGCACATTCTCCCATTTTCTTAGCTTTTGCCTCATTTATCATCATTTTGTTCATCTCGTCTGTTAAGTTATTGACAATATCTTTTTCTTTATTAACAATAACTGCACATTTGTCATTAACAATTTCGGGCAAGCCTCCAGAATTAGTAACAATCAAAGGAAGTCCTGATGCCATTCCTTCCAAAGCCACCACTCCAAATGGTTCTTCCCAAATAGAAGGCACCACTAAACAATCTGCAATTTGATACATTAAAGGCATTTTGTCTGGATTAACAAAACCAGTAAATATAATTTTGTTTCTAACCTTTTCTGCTTCTTTCTGTACTTTGCAAGTATATTCATCCTTAACATTTTCTTCGCCAAACCATGATTTGCCAACAACTAACAGTTTTGTATCTTCTCTATTTATTTTCTTAAAAGCTTTTACTAATTCCAAGACTCCTTTATAAATATCTATTCTTCCACTATATATAAAAACAAAGTCCTTGCTACTAATTCCATATTCCGCTCTCATATATTGTTTTTCCTTATGGGATATCTTAACCAAATATCTTTTAAAATCTATACAATTATATAATACATCTACATTTTTTGATCCTGTTATTTTTATAAAATCATTCTTTGTATAATTACTAACTGCTAATACTTTTCTTGCTGTTTTTCCAATTAATTTTGCGATGATTATATGATTTGGGTCATCACCAATGTTATTGTGTAAAACGTAAATCAAATTATTTTTATTGGCTGTTTTTTCATAGATGTCCCTGTACGCCATAGTATTATTATGTATTACTATATAATCATAGCTTTCCTTTTTTAGTAACTTAATAAGTTCTCTGGAAAAAGAAGTTCTCCATTTTTTTATTTTAAATAAAGCATACAGACTATTAACTATTTTATTTTTTATCCTTGTAAATGTTTTTATATTTACTACTTTAATATTTGTATTTCTATAGCCTCTTTTTTGGATATTTTCATCATCAATTGTGTAACAATCTATCGTGCATTTATTTTCTATTTCATTTTCCTTTAGTAATTCTTCTATTAAGACCTCAACAGCTCCACCTTTTACGGCCGGAACAGGCAAATACCCAGGAGTAATCATTGCTATCTTCATCTATTTCTCCAACTATTCTCTATGTATATGATTTTTAATTTTCTCAATCCACAAATAAACATACAACTTTATCCATTTTCTTTGAAAATACATTTTAGATATTCTGTCGTTATTTGAATATTTCTCTATTTCTTTAAAATTCCATTTTCTAAAATTTGCTGCGTTTACTTTAAAGTTAGAATACTTATTATTAATGTCAAATAGTCTCTTAGCCGTCAAAGACAATTCGCTAAGCATCTCCACACTATATTTTTCTAAACAATTATACTTTGTTATTAAGGAATAAATCTCATACGGTACTTTCTGAATCTCATCTACTTTATTTTTTAATGACTGTAATGCTGATGTACTATTTACTCTGTAATAATACAATTCGTCTTTTATTATTTTTACTCTATTACAATTCAACAAATATTCTAAATTGAAAACCAAATCTTCTGCGAACTGTAGATTTTGAAAATAAATGTTACTATTTTCTATTATTTCTCTTTTATAAATTCCACGCCATATTGATGAATAGTATCTGCCTCCACCAAACATATTACTGATTATCTTAGATACTTCATCACTCTGATATACTTTGTATTCTAATATACCTTCGCATGGAATCTCTTCTCCATCTCTTACAGTTATATAATTACAGAACACAGCTTGTGACTTGGATTCTTCAATATTTTTCAGCAGACATCCCACCATATCTTTTTTAATCCAATCATCACTATCTACAAACATGATATATGGACTGTTAGAATTTTTGATTCCCTGATTTCTAGCATTAGATACACCAATATTTTCTATGTGAAACACTCGTATTCTAGAATCTTTTTTTGCCCATTCTTCACACATTCTGCCTGATGAATCCGTAGAATCGTCGTCTATTAAAAGAATTTCAATATCTTCTTCAGTTTGCTTTGTTATGCTTTCAACACACTTATCTAAATACTTTTCTGCATTGTAAACAGGTACTATTATGCTTACTTTCATTTTAACTCTCCGAATTGCGGTCAATTATTTTGCAAAATTCTTCATAATATTTTTGCAAATTATATTCTTTTGCTTTCTTATAGCCATTTTCAGCTATTTTATTACTAAGCTTTTTGTTTTCTATTATTTTTATAATATTTTCTTCTAATTCTTTCTCTAATCTTTCATCTTTATTACACAAAATGCTACTGTTCTTATCTGTATATTCAACTATTCCTCCTGAATAAGTTGTTATAACAGGTATTTTACATGCCATAGCTTCTATAATTGTTAATTCTGCTGGTTCTTCCCATATTGCTGGAAAAACAGCGACATCAGCAACATTGTAAACATTCCCTAGTTCTTTATATTTTATATAGCTTGTAAATTTAACTTTATCGCCTAATTTTTTTATTTTAGCAATAACATCAGATGTATAACTATCTATATTATTTGTTCCTGACTTTGAACTCCCAACAATAATTGTTTTTATATTTGAATATTTCTTATTAAGATTTTCAACCACATTAAGTAATTGCATTACTCCTTTTTCTCTAGAAATTCTTCCTGCAAATAATATAGCAAATTCATCTTGTCCGATTCCATATTTTGCTCTATATTTATTTTTTTCTTCAAAAGACAAAGGTCTAAATATTTCTAGATTAGTACAATTTTTTAATACTCTTATTTTAGAACTCGATACATTTTCTAGCTCTAACACTCTATGCTTAATGTAATTACTTACTGTAATGATTCCTGCCGATTTGTTTACTGCATTTTTAATTAAATTTACATATCTATTATCCAACTCTGTGTTTATAAAATCATTATGTAAATGAAGCCAAACTTTCTTATCATATTTTTTTGTATAAGAAATAAACGGCTGTATTGTATTTTCCAAAATTATTTCATCCACATTACTCTTATCTATCAGTTTAATTATTTTCTTAAAATCAATTGGTTCCGGATATGTTTTTATTCCATATATTTTTCTATTATAAAAACGCTTTATTTTACTCAACAAATTATCTTGTTTATGTGGGACAAACATGAATTGACTATACTTATATTTTTTTTGTGCTTGTACAGCTTGTTTATCTAATACACTATAAACAATAAATTTATATTTCTGTTGTTTTTCATTTTCGTCTAAAAGTTGCTGAACTAAAGTCTCAGCTCCACCACCCTTCACTGCCGGTAATGGCAATATACCGTTTGTCACAATTGCAATCTTCTTCATATTATCTTACCCTTTTTGCAAACTCATCATAATAATTGATTTTCCAAAACTCTCTTGTTCTTTCCAATTTCTCCCTAGCATTTCTAACTAATTTTTCTGCTATTTGTACTTCTTTAATTTTCAACATAGCACATTCTAATTCATCAATAATATTTTCTCTATCTATTAAAATAGCTGTATCGGCATTTAATACCTCCACTAAACCTCCAGACTTGGTAGATATAATTGGTACTCTCATTACCATCCCTTCAAGAGCCACCATACCAAAAGCTTCCTGACACAGTGTAGGTATTACTAAAACGTCAGCCAAGCCATATATTTCCGGCATATCCTCTGGATATACATAACCTGTAAAGATAATTTTGTCCTTTATTTCTTCTGATTCTTCAATTAAAGAATTAAAATATTCATCTTTATCAATTTGATTATACCATCTGCTACCTACAACCATTAACTTAGCATTTGGCACCTTAGCTAACACCTTTTTAAAAGCTCTAATTAATTCCAACACTCCTTTTTCGGGACAAACTCTTCCTGTATACATGTACACGAAATCATTATTATTGATTTTATATTTTTCCTTCAACTCCGCTGTTTTCTTAAGTTTGTCTGGATTAAAAACTGCTAAATCCACACAATTATAAAAAACTTCTGTTTTGTCATTTGGTGCAACCTGATTAAAATGCTTTTTTAAATAATCACTTACAGTCAGTATTTTCTCTGCCTTATCTGCAATAAATCTACATAGGTATTCAGGTTTTGTAGTTCCATCTATGTCATTATGCATATGATAAATCATGTGATTTTTCCCATGTTTCGCATGATTATATATATCTTCAAACACCTGCATATTGTTCTCTACCAAAATAATGTCATAATTATCCCGAAAGTATTTATGTATCAATTCCTGGTTATATGGTATAAAACGATACTTAAACTTAAACAACTTCAAAAAAGCATTTCTTGCTTTACACCAAAACCACCTAATTGGATTAATATGTACTTGAATTATTTCTGCATTCTTGTATTTAATTTTGTTAAGCTTTGGAGATTCTATTGTATATATATCCATAAAAAAATCTCCAGCTATTTCGTTCCCATTTATCAGCTCTGTCGTAAGCACTTCGCCTGCTCCACCATCTACCGCTGGAACAGGTACAAAGCCTGCTGAAATCACTGCCATACGTTTCATATCAATATCCTTTTTATTCAACGTTAATTACAATACCTTCTGGCATCTGTTGTATCTTGTATTTAGTTATTCCAATTTTCTTTAAGATTTCCTCTAATTCCATATTTTGTGCATATTCGTTATCTATATATATAATTTCAGGATAAATATTTCTCTCTTTAAAATAATTACAATATATGTAATCATAAACCAAGCAAATTTATTATATGAATAATCTAATGCAACAACACTTAATACTATTTTTCTAATATCTAACTGTATTTTTCCAAAAGCTGAGTCAAGTGCAATAATTATAATTGTTATAAAAGCATATTGAATCCATATATTATATATTCTTTTTAATGAATCCTTTATCGAATAACTTCTCTTTTGTTGAGAAAAAAACATTCCATAACCGGATAAAAATAAAAACATTGCTACACATATATTTCCTACTGAGCCAATTAACCATGGAATATCATTTACGTTTAGTAATTTTATAAATGCAGTATATTTTCCATGATTCATCCAATATAAATGATCATATAACATCAACAATATTGCTACACCTTTTGCAACCTATGTATGTTCTTTTGTAAACTTATATTTATTTTCCATCTGTTCCCTTTCTCTTCCAATCTCCCAACTTCACATACCAATAAAAGTATCCGCTTCTTCCACTCTTAATACTTTTATACATCTGCTGCAAATATCTTGGATTATCTTTATCTAAATATAATTCTTCCTGATGACTGCATCTTTCCATTATTTTCTTAACCAGTTTTTTCTTTTCTCTTCCTGACAAATCATCATTCCAAATAATATTTTTTGTAATCGCATCCGCCATATAATGAAGTACAACCATATTAAAAACTTTCTTTTTTACTTCATTATTTTTTATTTCTGTATCAAATATTTTTTCTACGAAATATTCAATTCCATTTAATCTTGCCAGATTAGAATTATGAAGTAAGCTTGTACTTCGTTGCAAATATTCATATCCAACGTAATCTATGTAAGTAATTTTTTTCCAATAATTAAGAAGTTCCAAGTTATAAATTAAATCTTCTCTATCAATTACTTTTGCGTCTCCAAGAATCTTTGACTCATCTATTACTGATTTACGATAAAGTTTATTCCATGCATAACCAAAAGACATTTCTCGAATCGAATCATATAGTTTTCCAAGCATTTGCTCATTAGTGTACGTTGCCTTTTTCCATTTGCACGTTTCGATAATATTTCCTGTTTCGTCTACTTTTTCGTATCCAAAAATCACAACGTCTGAGTTCTCTTTTCCAATTGCTTCAACACAGTTCTTTACAACATCTTTCTTCACAATATCGTCGCTATCTATATACATAAGATATGTTCCTGTTGCTTCCAGATATCCTGTGTTGCGTGCTGCTGCAAGTCCTCCATTTTGCTTATGAATAACCATAACTCTTTCATCTGACTTTGCGATTTCGTCGCATATTTTTCCACTATTATCTGTTGAACCATCATCAACTAATATGATTTCAAGATTTTCATAAGTTTGATTTCTGACTGACTCTATGCAATTTTTCAAATATTTTTCAACATTGTATATAGGTAATATAACCGAAACCTTTTCCATTTTTTCTCCACTAATCTAATCATTTGTCAACAATTGTGTAAACAGTTCACTCCACTGTTCAACAATTTCTTCTAAGTTAAACTTTTCTGTTCCAACCAACGCATTTTCAGAAAATAATTTTCTCTTATTTTCATTTTCTATAAGTTCATTAATTTTCCCTGCCATTTGTTCTATATCAAAACAATCTACCAGATAACCATTGATTCCATCTGCAATTATCTCCTTTGGACCAGCAGGACAATTAAAACTAATACATGGTAGCCCCTGCGTCTTAGCTTCAGTAAGAACAAGTCCGAAACCTTCATAGCGTGATGTTAAAACATACATTGCAGCTTTCCTATAGTATTCATTTATGTCATCTACGTGTTCTTTCAGAATAATATTTTTTTGCAATTTATATTTTTCTATTTTCTGTTGCAAATCATATTTATCTTCGCCATCACCAATAATAAGCCATTTCCAATCAGAATGTTTACTGAACACTTGATTTGCAACATCTATTAGAATGTCAAACCCTTTTTGTTCTGTATATCTGCCAACACTAATTATTGTTTTGCTATCCATATTGTAACTTGTAGTGTTAACATTGCTTGGCATCGGATTATGAATTCTAACTAATTTCGTTTTCACGTCAGTCTCTTTTTCATAAAAATGTTTATCTTCATCTGTAAGAACTACAATGGCATCTGCTTTTTTCGCTGCCATTTTTCTTGTTAGTTTTCTGTAGTTCACATAAGGATTAACATAGTAGTTAAACTGCTCCCATGACACTAACTTACACTTGTTTTTCTTTAATGCCGGTATGGAATACAAATCAAGAATTCCATCTATATCTACCAACACATCTATTTGATTATTCTCTACATATTTTCTAACAGCTTTTACATAAGTTAATATTCTTTTTCCACTGATATGGTCCGAGAATAATGTATCTCTTTTTATGCCCTGTTCTAAAAGAAAGAATGTTTTCTTCTTATCTTCCCATAAACTAACAATTCTTATTTCAAACTGTCCTTTTTTATGTAATTCATTTGCTATAACTGTTCCAACTCTTTCAGTTCCACCACTTCTTGTAATGTCTCCTGAAAAAAAACAAATCTTTTTCATTTTATCTCCGTTTTTTATATCTGCTTCTATACTATAAAACTAGCTAATTTCCATAATTTATAATTATATGTTTCAAAGGCATCTTGAATATCTTTGTTAATAATTCTTCCTTTTACTTCATATTCACTTGGTTTAATGTTATTAATTAATTCACATGCCAAAACAAAAACATCCTCTATTACTTTGTCGTCAAGGTTTGATACTCTTCTGTACAGTAATGATGATAAATGTCCAAAAGCTAAATTGTACAAAACCTTATCATTTTTTATGTTATTATTTTCAGCCTGTTTAATTGCATCTTCCATTACCCAATAGTGATCCAAGGATTTTATCGAGCCTCTAGCTGTTCTACTTATTCCACCATAATTAATTCTATAGTCATACACTATTTCTGACAAAACCACCATTTTACAAGACATTCTAAATAATACATTGCAAATTATTGTGTCCTCATACCATTTGCCCATAGGAAATCTAATATTATTGAACATTTCCCGTTTGAAGATTTTCCCCCAGGCATACCCATGATTGCACACTGCCTGTCCCGGATTATTTTCTATTATTTTAGGTTCATTTAAACATTTTTGTTTGTGATTAATATCCATAAACATTCCATAACTTCCCACAACAATATCTGCCTTGTTATTAATTAATGCATCCATCATGATTTCAATGGAACCATCTTCTAACAAGTCATCTGAATCCATAAATGTTATGTATTTTCCAACAGCATTGTTAATTCCTGTATTCCTTGCACCTGACAAACCTTGATTCTTTTGCTCTATATATTTTATTTTGTCAGATTCTATGCTCTGAATTATTTTCTTTGTATTATCTGTTGCTCCATCATTAACAATTATTAACTCATAATTGTATTTTGTCTTTTGGTTCAAAACAGAATCTATTGCTTCCTTTATATACTTTTCTACATTATATGCCGGCATAATAATCGACAAATCTACATGCTCATTTGTTGGAAGATTAATTATTTCCGATTCCATATTTTCAATAGGATACTCTCTAAGTAATTCTTCCCTTACTTTTGAAGCATCATAGATTTTCTTTTTTCTGCTCTTTACAAAATTCCTTGCCACCATATAATAAGCCATCAGTAACGCATAGCCCACTTCCGACAGCACTTTTGCAATTACATGATTTTTAAATATCCTTGAGAAAGTGTTATACATCCTCTGTTTCATAAATAACCACCCTTTTTTTCTTTGGTTTTTCTTCTAATTTTTCTTCCAAGTTTTTGTACGAATTACTCTTGTATGCCAAAAGCTGTAATATTGGGAATGTTGCAGCCTCATGCCTTACCCATGAACCGAAGTCTGGTTCAAAAACAACTGAACCGAAGAAGTAGGCACTATAGCATGCCACCACAACAATCATATTATCATCAAGATTTTTGATGTTCTTAATTGCCTTAAAGTAGTAATACAATATAAAAAACTGGAAAATAACAAAAGGCAAGTAGTATATATCCTTAAATAATAATTCAATTGGCACCATCATACGCACTGCATTAATTACATAATCGTACATAAATATTCCCAAATTGCCATCAACCCTAATTGGATTTTCAATACTTGTTTCTGCCCCCTGATTAGTTTCCGTTGTTCCATCTCGTGCGTTTAATGCGTTTACATAGTCCTTATGTGCTACAAACTGACTTGCATAGAAAAACGCAAACACCGCCGCAAAGCACATTAATACAATAATAACTACATGTTTTCGTCTGATTTTTTCTCTCTGTTTAAGCCATACGAAAATCAAATACATAAATATTGTCATTGCCGCCATAATTATGTAATAAGACCTGTAGAAAGTACTCTCCCAATAGAACACTAACGCACAACCTATTACCTTAAGCAATGTGTTTTTTAGTGGCAACTGAATAATCAAATACACCAAAAAGAAGAAGCAAATCTGAATTGTCTCTTTAGTAATACTGAACACATATATATTTAATAGTCCTACAATCATCAACGTAAAAAAACATTCTCTCATTTCCATTTCTTTTGTTCTGGAAATTATAATCATGGCTATTGGTGTGAGAATTATTCCAAGTCCTATGCTCCATTGTGTTAACGTTGTCCAATTAAAGAAATTTATTGCCTTATAAAAATCTACTGTGCTTTGATATCCTCCCCAATTGGTCATTCCTTTACCACCTGTAAGCATAGTAAGTAGTCTCCAACTATCAAAGTAATATTTATCTGGCAATAAACTTAAATGTATAAACTTTGCTAATATAGTAACTAACGGAATTAACACTAATGTAGTATCTCTATTTTTTTTTAATATTTTTTTATACTTCAATTCCATTTTTTTATCCTAATTTTGTATTTATGTATCTATTTAATCTGCTAACCACCCAAGCTAATATTATCGTAATAACTATAGTAGTAACTAAGTATGCAACTGTTCCATAATTTTCCAGCACCAAACTTGTAACTGCCACTATTATTAACTTATGTGTCAAATAAAATTCATACGATATTCCATCTAACCAATCTATAACTTGTTTAAACCTATCTTGCCTGTATATTTTATACACCCAAAGAGCTAAACATAATGCCAGCATTGTCATTGAATCATATGCTATAACCTTGTCATAAAAATACGTTCCATCAAAAAAATATCTTATAATAACAGTGATCCCTAACATTAACATTGTTATTATCGAAATATGTATAATTATCTTTTTGTTAATTTTTTTTAATATATTTTTTTTTTTTTTTTTTT
>ERZ773133.3360-NODE-3360-length-12455-cov-2.887581_pt1 | contig 12455 bp, 10 predicted proteins | sample MGYA00580861_ERZ773133 | MGnify/ENA primary metagenome ERZ773133 (study PRJEB29015, sample SAMEA2737844) | human gut metagenome | biome: human gut; feature: human-associated habitat; material: faeces | place: China | collected 2012 ...
GATGTATTGAATCAGTATACTCCGGAGAAAAAGTCGATGTTCGCCAGTCTGGAAGGCAATAAGCTGATCGATAAGAAGACGATGGAAGCAGCAGCGGTGAAACAGGAGGAGGTCATGGAAGTGGCGGAACTTCTGATTGCTGATCATAAGAGAATTGCGGAAGCACAGGCCGAGATCGTGAAGCGGAATACCCAGATAGAGGCACTTGCGCCGTGGATGAGTCTGGAAGTGGAGATGAATTATCCGGGCACGAAAAAGACGGCAATGCTTCTTGGAACCATGGCGGCGGAGACGACACTGGAAATGATCTACGGAAAGCTTGCCGAAGAGCATCCAGAGATTGAAGCTGTAGATATATCGGTTATAAGCCGGGATAAAGATGCCGTGTACTTAAGCGTGTTCTGTATAAAGGAGCAGGCGGCAGACGTGGAGAACACACTCCGTACGGCTGGATTCTCAAGACCGGTCGTATCGGCAGAACGGATTCCGGCAAAGCAGAAAGCAGAACTGGAAGAGCAGATCAGACAGATTGAAGAAGATATCGCAAATATCCGGGAAGAGATCATATCCCACGCAGAAGACCGGGAGGAACTGAAGGTCATCGGCGATTATTACCGGATGCGTGCAGAAAAGTACGAAGTACTGGGAACACTTCCGCAGTCCAGACGTACATTTATTATCAGTGGTTACGCAGCGAAAGAAGCGGTACCGGCGATCCGGAAAGGAATCGGGGAAGCATATGACTGTGTAATCGATGTAGAAGAGTTAAAAGAAGATGAAGAACCACCGGTGATCCTTAAAAATAACGGATTTTCGGAAAGCGTGGAAGGAGTTCTGGAGTCTTACGGACTTCCGCATAAAGGGGAAATCGATCCGACCGCAATTATGTCATTTTTCTATGTATTTTTCTTTGGAATGATGTTATCAGATGCAGCATATGGTGCGATCATCGCAATCGTGTGTCTGGTCATTCTTAAGAAATTCCCGCGCATGAGTGCAGGTATGAGAAAATCCATGAAAATGTTCATGTATTGTGGAATTTCTACTATGGTATGGGGAATTTTGTTCGGTGGATATTTTGGAGATGTCGTAGATGTTGTATCGAGCACATTCTTTGGAAAAGAGCTGACAATCAAACCGCTCTGGTTTGCACCGTTAAATGATCCGATGAGACTTCTGATCTATTCAATGGCATTCGGACTGGTTCATCTGTTCGTGGGTCTTGGAATCAAAGGATATATGTTGTTAAAAGACGGAAAGGTACTGGATTTCTTCTGTGATATCGTACTGTGGTACATTTTCCTGATCGGACTGATCCTGATGCTGCTTCCGTCAGAGATATTTGCTTCGATCGCACAGACGAAGATCGTGTTCCCTGCAGCACTGATTACATTGTCGAAAGCAATGGCGATCATCGGAGCACTCGGACTGTTACTGATGTCCGGAAGATCAAGCAAGAATCCGGCACTCAGACTTGCACTTGGAGCATATGATATCTACAACATCACCGGATGGTTAAGTGATGTATTATCATACTCCAGACTTCTGGCACTGGGACTTGCGACAGGCGTTATCGCATCCGTTGTCAACCAGATGGGAAGTATGCTTGGTAAGAGTGTATTTGGAGTTATCTTATTTATCGTAGTATTTATCGTCGGACATGCAATGAACCTGGCAATCAACCTGCTTGGTGCATATGTCCACACCAACCGACTTCAATTTGTGGAATTTTTTGGAAAATTCTACGAAGGCGGTGGAAAACCTTTCGAACCGTTTCATGCGGAGACAAAATATGTAGATATTAAGGAGGAAAAATAGATATGAGTATTTGGAATGATATGGGAATGGTATATGCACTTCTTGGTGCGGCAGTGGCAGTATTCCTGGCAGGTGCAGGATCTGCGATCGGAGTAGGTATTGCAGGACAGGCAGCGTCCGGAGTTGTAACAGAAGACCCAAGCAAATTCGCAAAAGTATTGATCATGCAGCTGCTTCCTGGTACACAGGGAATCTACGGATTGCTGGTTGGATTTATTACATTATCTAAGATCGGACTTCTTGGCGGCGGCGCAGCAGATCTGGATCCGAAGACCGGACTTCTGATTCTTGCAGCTTGCCTTCCAATCGGAATTGTAGGTCTGATTTCAGGAAAAGCACAGGGACAGACAGCAGCGGCAGCAATCGGAATCGTAGCAAAGAAGCCGGATCAGTTCGGTAAAGCAATGCTGTTCCCTGCAATGGTTGAGACATATGCCATCCTTGCACTTCTGATTTCTATCCTTTCCGTAACAGCAATTCAGGTATAGAAGGAGTGTGAAGGAAAATGGCTGGATTAGAGAAGATCAAAAGTCAGATCCTTGACGAGGCAAAAGAGACGGCAAATGTAAAGATCGAAGATGCGAAAGCGCAGGCAGAACAGATGAAGACTCAGGCGCAGGCAGAAGGAGCCGCACAGGCAGAACAGATCCTGAAGAAGTCTGAAGCGGAAGTTGCTGCACAGAAAGAGCGTGTGAAGTCAGCCATCGATCTTCAGAGAAGAACGAGACTTCTGGAAGCAAAGCAGGAGATGATCGCAGAGATCATCGAGAAGGCGTATGAAAAGGTTATAAGTCTTGCGCCGGATGAGTATTACCAGATGCTCCTGTCTATTCTGGAAGCATACGTACTTCCGCAGGAGGGAGAGATCTATTTCTCTGTAAAAGATCTGGAAAATATGCCGGTAGGATTTGGCAAAGAAATTGAAGAAATAGCTCTGGCAAAGGGAGGAAAACTTACTGTAGCCGGAGCGGGCAGAGATAATATTGACAATGGATTCATTCTTGCGTACGGTGGAATTGAAGAGAACTGTACGATCAGGGCAATGTTCGATGCGAAGCGGGATGAACTTGCGGACATCGTTCACCGGATGCTCTTTGTATGATATGGAGGGACAACATGAGTGAACAATATACCTATGCGGTCGCAAGAATCCGTGCCCTGGAAGTATCCCTGTTCTCTGACAGTACCATCGACCAGCTGATCGCGTGCCAGAGTTATGATCAGGCATTGCAGTTCTTAGAAGAGAAGGGATGGGGAGATACCGAAAGCAGCGGGGATGCGGAAAAAATCCTGACGAGAGAAGAAGAAAAGACATGGGAAGTGGTCAAAGAACTGTCGATCGGAATGGAACATTTCGATGTGCTTTCTTATCCGAAGCTTTTTCATAATTTAAAGGCAGCGGTCAAGGAAGTATGCACCGGAGATAAGAACCGGCATATCTATTATGAAGATGTTCGGATTCCCGGGGAAGAGATGCGAAAGATCGTAGAAGACAGAGACTTCGGAAAGCTTCCGGACAGTATGCGGATCGCAGGAGAAGAAGCATACGAGACACTTCTTCATACCGGAGACGGGCAGCTCTGTGATGTGATCATAGACCGGGCGGCGCTGGATGCCATCTATCAGGCCGGGAAAGAGTCACCGGATAAGATCATACAGGATTACGCAGAATCCACAGTGGCAGTGGCGGATATCAAGATTGCCGTCCGGTCACAGAAGACCGCAAAATCAACGGAATTTATGAAACGGGCAATGGCAGAATGTGATTCTTTAAGTGTGAGCCAGTTATCGAAAGCAGCACTTAGCGGCATGGACGCCATCTGCGAATACTTAAGAGGAACGGCTTATGCAGAAGGTGCGGAAGCACTGGCAGAGTCGCCGTCAGCATTCGAAAGATGGTGTGACAATCGGATCATCCAGACCATCAGTCCGGAGAAATATCATGCATTTACGATAGGACCGGTAATCGCCTATGTAATTGCAAGACAGAATGAGATTAAAACGGTACGAATCATTTTATCCGGAAAGCAGAACGAACTGCCGGATGATTCGATCCGGGAAAGGGTAAGGAAAATGTATGTATAAGATTGCAGTATTAGGCGATTACGACAGCATCTTCGGATTCGCAGCACTGGGCCTTGATACATTTGCCGTCCAGACCCGTGAGGAAGCCGCAGAGAAATTACATCAGCTGGCACAGGGTGGATATGGGATCATCTATATCACAGAGAAACTTGCCGCTGAATTAACGCATGAGATAGAAAAATATCAGGAACAGGTCACACCGGCGATCATTCAGATTCCGGGTGTGTCGGGGAATACAGGAGCCGGAGTTGAAGGCGTGAAGAAATCGGTAGAGCAGGCTGTCGGTTCCGATATTATATTTGGCAGCTAAAGGAGGTTGATTCGTCCGTATGAGTACAGGAACGATTAAAAAAGTAGCAGGACCGCTGGTCATTGCAGAAGGTATGCGTGACGCCAACATGTTTGACGTGGTACGTGTAAGCAGCCAGCGTCTGATCGGAGAGATCATAGAGATTCACGGAGATGAGGCATCCATCCAGGTATACGAGGAGACATCAGGACTTGGACCTGGAGAGCCGGTAGAGTCTATGGGAGTACCAATGTCAGTAGAACTTGGTCCCGGACTGATCACAAGCATATACGATGGAATCCAGAGACCGCTGGATGACATTATGAAAATCTCCGGAAATAACTTAAAGCGAGGCGTGGAAGTTGCTTCGTTAAAACGTGATAAGAAATGGGAATTTGTACCGGTCGCAAAAGCCGGCGATGAGGTCGAAGCAGGTGACGTACTCGGAACTGTGCAGGAGACCATCGTTGTACAGCAGAAGATCATGGTTCCTTATGGAGTAAAAGGAACGGTAAAAGAGATCAAAGCCGGAACATTTACCGTAGAAGAAGTGGTAGCAGTGATCGCTACCGAAAAAGGTGACAAAGAACTGACGATGATGCAGAGATGGCCGGTACGAAAGGGCCGTCCGTATCAGAAGAAGCTGCCGCCGGTAAAACCACTGGTAACCGGTCAGCGTGTTATCGATACATTCTTCCCAATCGCCAAAGGTGGTGTGGCAGCTGTTCCGGGACCTTTCGGAAGCGGCAAGACAGTTATCCAACACCAGTTGGCTAAGTGGGCAGAGGCAGATATCGTGGTCTATATCGGATGCGGAGAACGTGGTAATGAGATGACCGATGTTTTGAATGAATTCCCGGAACTGAAAGACCCGAAGACCGGACAGTCTCTGATGGAAAGGACCGTGCTGATTGCAAATACATCGGATATGCCGGTTGCAGCCCGTGAGGCTTCCATCTATACCGGAATCACGATCGCAGAATATTTCCGTGATATGGGATATTCTGTAGCGCTGATGGCAGATTCTACATCCCGTTGGGCAGAGGCACTTCGAGAGATGTCGGGACGTCTGGAAGAGATGCCTGGTGAAGAAGGTTACCCGGCATACTTAGGTTCCCGTCTGGCGCAGTTCTATGAAAGAGCCGGACATGTGGTATCCCTTGGTAAAGAAGGAAGAGAAGGTGCACTTTCCGTTATCGGAGCGGTATCTCCTCCGGGTGGTGATATCTCCGAACCGGTATCACAGGCAACCCTTCGTATTGTAAAGGTATTCTGGGGACTGGATTCCGCACTTGCGTATAAGAGACATTTCCCAGCCATCAACTGGCTGACCAGTTATTCACTGTATGTTGACAATATGGCAAACTGGTTCAACGAGGAAGTGGCAGCGGACTGGATGGAAGACCGTCAGAAGATGATGACAATCCTTCAGGAAGAAGCCGAGTTAAATGAGATCGTACAGATGGTAGGTATGGATGCCCTGTCACCGACCGACCGTCTGAAGATGGAAGCGGCAAGATCCATCCGTGAGGACTTCTTACATCAGAATTCCTTCCACGAGATTGACACTTACACACCGCTTCGTAAGCAGTATCTGATGATGAAACTGGTACTGGCATTTTATGAGAAATCTGTCGATGCACTGAACAAGGGTGCGGACATGAATGCACTGATCGCCATGCCGGTAAGAGAAAAGATCGGCCGTTATAAATATACAACAGACGCCGATATCGAAAGTGAATATAAGAATGTAGAAGAAGAACTGGACAAGGAAGTTGCGGCTGCATTCGGGAAGGAGGACTTCTAAATTATGCCAAAAGAATATAGAACCATACAGGAAGTTGCCGGACCTCTGATGCTGGTACGCGGCGTTGAAAATGTAGCCTATGACGAATTAGGTGAGATTGAGCTTGCAAGCGGTGAGAAGCGCCGCTGCAAGGTTCTGGAGATCAATGGAAATGATGCACTGGTGCAGTTATTCGAAAGTGCCACGGGTATCAACTTAAGTAACAGTAAAGTACGTTTTCTCGGACGAAGCATGGAGCTTGGTGTATCGGAAGATATGCTTGGACGTGTCTTCGACGGACTGGGCCGCCCAATCGACGGGGGACCGGAGATCCTGCCGGATGAAAGACGTGATATCAACGGTCTGCCTATGAACCCGGCGGCAAGAAGCTATCCGGAAGAGTTTATCCAGACAGGTGTATCGGCTATTGACGGACTGAACACATTGGTTCGTGGGCAGAAACTTCCGATCTTCTCGGCATCCGGACTTCCACATGCCAACCTGGCAGCGCAGATCGCAAAACAGGCAAAAGTACGAGGAAGCAATGAGAAGTTCGCCGTAGTATTTGCCGCTATGGGTATCACATTCGAAGAGTCGAACTTCTTTGTAGAATCTTTCAAAGAGACAGGTGCCATCGACAGAACCGTACTGTTCGTCAACCTGGCAAATGACCCGGCAATCGAGCGTATTTCTACACCTCGTATGGCACTGACAGCAGCCGAGTATCTTGCATTCGAAAAAGACATGCATGTACTGGTAATTATGACAGATATTACCAACTATGCAGATGCGCTCCGAGAAGTATCTGCCGCACGTAAGGAAGTACCGGGACGCCGTGGATATCCTGGATATATGTACACCGACCTTGCAACGTTATATGAAAGAGCCGGAAGACAGAATGGCAAGAAGGGAAGTATCACACTGATTCCGATCCTGACCATGCCGGAAGATGACAAGACGCATCCAATCCCGGATCTTACCGGATACATCACCGAAGGCCAGATCATCTTAAGCCGTGATTTGTACCGTAAAGGTATCAAACCGCCGATCGATGTATTGCCATCCCTGTCCCGTCTGAAAGATAAGGGAATCGGAGAAGGTAAGACAAGAGCCGATCATGCAAATACCATGAACCAGTTATTTGCGGCATATGCGCGAGGAAAAGATGCGAAAGAATTAATGACTATTTTAGGAGAGGCAGCTCTTACCGATATTGACCTGGTATATGCGAAATTCGCAGATGCATTTGAAAAAGAATATGTATCACAAGGATACGATACCGACAGACCGATTGAAGAGACACTGGAGATCGGATGGAAGCTGTTGTCTATGCTGCCAAGATCAGAGTTGAAACGAATTGATGATAAGTTCTTGGATTTATACTATGGTAAATAGTAAGTTATGCGAAGCAGATTCGAGCCGGCATGGCGTCCGGTATAAAAAAGTATAGAAAGGAGTGATACTATGGCGTCAACCCAGGTAACCCCTACCCGTATGGAACTGACCAGAACCAAGAAGAAACTGGTCACAGCCATAAAAGGTCACAAACTTCTGAAAGATAAACGAGACGAACTGATGCGTCAGTTCCTGGATCTGGTAAAAGTGAACATGGAACTTCGGGAGAAGGTAGAAGCGGGTATCCGTTCGGCCAATAAGAACTTCGTCATAGCCAAAGCCGGAATGGACGAAGCAACCCTGAACACGGCACTGATGGCGCCGAAGCAGGAGGTGGATCTGGAAGTCGGACAGAAGAATGTCATGAGTGTAGACATTCCTGTATTCGAGACAAAGACAAGAACCGCCGATGCGAATGATATTTATTCGTATGGATTTGCATTTACATCCAGTGATCTGGACGGAGCTGTAAAATCTCTTGCAGATATCCTTCCGGATATGCTAAAGCTTGCAGAGACAGAAAAAGCCTGCCAGCTTATGGCGGCTGAGATCGAGAAGACCAGAAGACGTGTCAACGCCCTGGAGCATGTGATCATTCCGGAAGCGCAGAAGAATATCAAGTATATTACGATGAAGCTTGATGAGAATGAACGAAGCACCCAGATCCGTCTGATGAAGGTGAAAGATATGATGCTGGAGGATGCGCATCATTATAAAGAGAGAGAATAAAAGACTATATTGTAAAAAACCGCAGAGGTAAGTTGAAAAGCTTGCATCTGCGGTTTTTTATCGCCATTCGTTCGGAAGAAGCTGCTGATGGCAGGTTTTGTAGATACAAAAATATTTTTTTCAGTGTCAAATATTCTGTTTCAAAATAAGCTTCTTAAATTACTTGACAAACAACTACTATGTGATACAATATAGTTAAGAACTACTATAGTATGCAAGGTAGGTGGGAACATGTATGATAAATCACAATTAATGAAGGGAACTTTAGAAGGATGTAGATTTTATCCGAGACAGTTACATATGGATATGAGATTGTAACAACATTAGAAGAATTCGGATTTGAAGATGTAAAAGAGGGAAGTATTTATCCATTACTTGTACGATTGGAAAAGAAAGGAATGATTTCTTCAGAATTACGGTCTTCGCCGCTTGGACCGAAAAGAAAGTATTATTCACTAACGGATGAGGGGCAGGCATATTTGAAGGAATTTATTAAATGTTGGACGGAAGTACAATCATCAGTAAATAGAATTTTGAAAAAGGAGAAGTAGATTATGTTAACGAAGAAAAATAAAAGAATGATCCGGAAGATGCGTAAGTATATAAAGACATTTCCACTTACGGAAAGAGAAATAAATCAGATGGTTGAGGATATTACGGGAATGGCGGAAGAAGCACAGGAGCGTAATGAAGATTTTGAAACAGTATTGGGAAAGTCGGTTCATGAATTCTGTGATGATCTGATTTATTCTGTAGGAGGAAGCAGAGCACCGGGAGGACGGAAATTGCTTAGAGCGACTTCGATATATTTTCAGATATTTGGACTTTGTGGGATTGTAGGTTCCTTGATTAATATTTGCTTTTTAAATGGAGAACGCATGCATGAGTTATGGATACTTGCTTATTCAATCGGCATGTGGTATCTGGGACATTATGGGGAAGCAAACTGTAATAATACGGAAAAAATAAAACAGTTAACAGTAGGTAGTTCTATCTATATGATTATTAATCTGTTAATATATTGCAATGAAATTATTATTGCAATAGATACAGGAAAAGCATTTTTGAAAGCGTCGGACTTTCCACTTATGATTGTTGGGATTATTGTTGATTTTGTTCCGGCGATTCTGTATCTGGTTGGAGCAAGAAGGAACAGACCGGCAGGAGAACAGATAGAAGTTGAGAATAGATGACAAAAGATGGGGAAACATTTTTCCTTAAAGGAATAGTATATGAAAGTATTATTGAAAATATTAAAAAAGAATGTGCGTAATAGTATTGTATGTTTTATGAGTACTATTTTAGTTGCAATTATATTATTCGTGTTTCTGGGAGTTAAAGAATTGGTTCTTGGAACAATGAGTATGGAAGAAAGGGTTCGGTCGCAACAAGGAGTTGCGATTCAAACGTACATGTATATATTGCTGTTTATTGGTCTGATTTTGATCAGCTATACAGTAAGCAATTATAGCCGGATAAGAATCAAAGATTATGGAATGTTTATGGTATTCGGAGAAGAAAAGAAAGATATTATCCGGATGATAATTCTGGAATATGGGATTATATGTGGTATTTCGTGGCTGATTGGGTGTGTAGTGGGAACGCCTTTTGTAATTCTTCTTCAGTCTATATTCAGAAAAGAAGGGATTCAAACAGTTCAAGATCCATGCTGGTTTCTAAAGAATATTGGAAGTACATGTTTTTATATGTGTGTTATTTTGTGCATTGCCGTAATCATGAATATAATAAAAATTCAAAACAATTCACTGGCTTCGCTTTTGAATACGGAACAGAAAAGGGGGACGGTTCCGTCTGTTAAAGCAAGCGTGATAGGTGCGATTGCAGGGCTGATCTGTTTTGTGTCTGCAATTATTCTTTTTTCGAAGGTTCCTATGACATATCCACGTATGAAATATGGAGTTCTTTTTTCGCTGATCGGATTATATCTTTGGTTTACTTATTTGGGAAATGTTATATTGCGATGGGTGAAAAAGAAAGAAAAATGGTATGACAGACATATTCTTACGCTAAAAACGTTGTATCACAGATTTTCAGAAAATAAAAATATAATTTTAATTGTTTTTATTATTAATGTATTTGTATGGGTGATTGTAAATATCAATATTATAGAATACGGTAATCTTTCTTCCGAGTATTTATGGAAATATCCATATAATTATGTATGTATGACAGAAGAAAAATATACAGACGAAATTCATAAGGTTATAAAAGAACCAGATGAAAAAATAGATGAATATGCGTATATTCCGCTCATAAGCAATGATGGAGGGGAATATGTAGGTATTTCGGAGGATTCCTATAACAAACTTACGAAGAATAAGAAAGAGCATATCAAACAGGGAGAGGTAAAGGCAGTTCTGGAAAAATCAAAACAAGACGATGAAAACATGTTTCAGGATAAACATGTTTATTTAAAAACAGCAACAGGAATGTGTAAATTTGCGATAAAAAAAGAAGAGAAAGAAGTTTTATTTGTTGCTCAACAGTCGGATATTATACGAATTCTGGTTATGAATAATAGTGATTTTGATATGCTTAGATCTTTGCAGAAAAAGAATACGGTTATTATGACGCAGCAAACAGAAAAAGAGACGGTGATTGATGAGGGCAAATTAAAAGTATGTGAAAAGAAATATGAGATAATTGGTTTTTATAAAGGCTCATTGATGAAAGAAGACAGATCGGATGACCTGACAACTCTTATCTTTTACATTTGTATTGGTGCATTTTTGATTATTAGTGGAATAATGATTTTATCTATAAAAATATGGTCAGACATTTCTAATGTAAGTATGAAATATGGATTCTTGAAAAAAATAGGCATGGAGACCAAAGAAATAAAGAAAAATGTGAAAAAGGAACTTTCGCTTTCTTTATGGATCGCATTTATACTTTCGATTGTAATAAGTGGTGGTGCTTTGAGTTATATTACATGGAACGTTGATTGGCTCTTGAAAAAACAGGTGTTGATAACATTTTTTGAACTGTTATTATTCCAGGCCGGGTACATTATCTTATTGAGAGAGTATGGATGGAGACTTGCTAATCAGCAAATTCAGAGTGAAAGAAGGGAAAAGATATGGAAGTGATCAGCGGAGAGAAAATTGTGAAAAGTTACGGTAAGTTTAAAGTGTTAAAGGGTATTAATTTGAATGTACAGGATGGCGAATTTGTAGGAATTATGGGAAAATCAGGAAGTGGAAAGACGACACTTTTGAAAATTCTGGGGCTCATTGAATCTGTAACAGATGGGGCACTTTTATACAAGAAAGATGAAATATCAAAACTGTCAGATAAAGAACTTGCGAGAATACGAAGAGAAGAATTAGGCTTCGTATTTCAGGAATTTTATTTGATGGATAGTTTAGATGTTTTTGAAAACATTATGTTGCCTTTCTATATCAGCAAAACAGTAGATGATTCCAAAAAGGAACGAGCGAGAGTGTTAATGGATAAATTCGGAATTAGGACTTTGGAAAAAAAGATGCCGGCCGAACTGTCAGGAGGTGAAAGGCAGAGAGTTGCCATTTGCAGAGCATTAATAAATGATCCAGAGATTATTTTTGCGGATGAGCCAACCGGAAATCTGGATGAGAACAATGCGTGGGAGATCATGAAGCTCTTAGAAGAGATTAACGAAAGAGGAACAACCGTCGTTGTGGTCACACACAATCTGGATATTGTAAAGGCGATGAAAAAGCGTGTAATTACCATGCGGAAAGGCGTCGTAATCAGCGATGAAGATTTAGGTGGCACAAATGAGATTTAGTACATTTCTTTATTCCGTAAAACAGGGAATGAAAAATATCGGGAGAAATAAGATGTTCTCCTTAGCTTCCATTGCGACAATGGCAGCATGTATTTTTCTGTTTGGTATCTTCTTTTCTGTTGTGACCAATTTTAAGACCATGGTCAAGACGGCAGAAGAGGGAGTCGCTGTTACCGTGTTTTTTGAAAAAGGCATAGAACAGGACAAAATAGATGAGATTGGAAAAGAGATCAAAAAACGTCCGGAGGTAGCAAAGTATGATTTTGTATCTGCGGATGAGGCATGGAAGGATTTCCAGAAGGAATACTTTAAAGGCAACAAAGAAGCAGCCGAAGGTTTTGAAGAAGATAACCCGCTTGCAAATTCCTCGCATTATGAGATTTATCTCAATGATGTGTCTATGCAAAAGGCACTGGTTACTTATTTGAAGGGCTTAGACGGCGTGCGTGAGGTACATCAGTCAGAGGTGGCAGCAAATACTCTGTCAGATCTGAATTCTCTGATCGGATATATTTCAGCAGGCATTATTCTGATCCTCATTGCTGTTGCAGTGTTCCTGATCA